>Ga0172380_10001601_pt1 | contig 38560 bp, 57 predicted proteins | sample Leawe162metaG_FD_119747 | JGI IMG/M metagenome (GOLD analysis project Ga0172380, IMG submission 119747) | Leachate microbial communities from a municipal landfill in Southern Ontario, Canada - Leachate well 162 metaG | ecosystem: Engineered > Solid waste > Landfill > Unclassified | place...
ATTGCCTTTAAACCGGAGAGAAGGAGACCTAAAGATGAACGACCTAACCCAGCAGATGCCACAAACTACGAGTCCTGGTACAGAAGACAGCTCAGCGCTAGAGCAAGTAGAGAACAAGACGACTATCAATAAAGAACCAGAGAGCGTATATGCTTTTGAAGTTCGTGCTCGTATTGCAGCCGGACAACAAGAGTACATCGAAGCAGATGATTACATCATTCGTTACTTTCAGCCTAAAGGTCTTGGACCCAGTGGCTTTTTCACTTACGCAGGCCTTAAGGTTTGTCCCATTGGTAAGTCTGAAGAGATTGCAAGAAAAGAACAAGTTTCTATGCATGAGCTCTTGCAACCAGACGATGGTAAAGTTTTAAATAAATAAAGTTATCTTATGGGGGAGAGTCGTAAGTCGTGGATTTATCATTGTGTCTTGCTGTTATCGTTCTTCTTTCTATACTTCTTATCGTGGCTAGCGTTTGGATTAACACACTTCTAAACAAGCTCATGAGCAGGAACTACTATGACTACGTGGTGACAAAAAACCAAGAGTCGCATCATGTGCCTGAGTCAGAAAAGAAAGTAAAAGTGCATAATCCTGAAGATTTTGAAGATCTAGGCTACCTAAGCTGATGCAGAGGGGTTAAAATAATAATCTAAATGGGGATATTGGGGGATCTTCTCCAGAAGGCAGGGATTACTAATCCTGACACTGGAGAGGCTTTAAAGGAATTAGATAAAAAGAGGGAAGAAGAAGAACTTGCTCAGTGGGTTAGATCCCAAGTTGAGCAGGAAAGGTCTTCGGCCTCTCGTATCGCACATGAAGCGATATGGATGCAAAACTGCGCTTATACAGTAGGCTTTAATGGCCTTTATTTTAATACCAATACACGAAGCTTTGCTCCAATCAATCGTGCAGCAGTAGGGCTTAGACGCAATCGAATCAACGTCAATAAGATCCTTCCTAGTCTACAAAACAGACTGGCACGTTTAACTAAGAATCCACCTAAGTACGACGTAAGACCTAATGATCAGACTCAAGAGGCAAAGGACAATGCTGCCTTTAAACTCGATATCTTAAGAGCTAAGTTTGATGATCTAAAGCTCTTACAAAAGCGCTTAGAATTACTCATGTGGGTTCAGCAAACAGGACACGCATACCTTGGTCTTTATTGGGATGACACTTTAGGCAAATACATTACTGATCCAGAGACTGGTGAGGGGATGTTTGAAGGGGATATGCGCGTAGACGTGATCTCTCCACTTGAGATGTTTCCTGATCCCTTAGCTAAAAGCTTTGAGACACTAAGGTATATTACTCGCGCCACTGTACGACCTCTCACTTATTTCAGAGATCAGTACGGTGAAAAGGGAGAGCTTGTAAAAGAAGAGCAGACCTGGCTTCAAAGCCTACAGTTTGAAACACGTATTAATTCTATGAACACGCGTGGTCCTTCTACTGGTAATCAAGCTGATTCGACTAAGCATACAGCCGTTGAACTTACCTATTACGAGAAAGCCTCTAAGGCCTATCCAAGAGGGCGTATGATTGTTGTTGCTGGTGGTGTTCTACTTGAGGCTAAAGAGCTTCCTTGTGGGAAATTCCCATTTGCTAAGTTTGATGACATTCCAGTTGCAGGTAAATACTACGCTGAGTGCGTAGTCACTCACGCAAGACCTATTCAAGATCAATACAATCAAATCATCAGACGTCGTGCTGACTGGGTTAATAAAATGCTTGCGGGTAAATACATTTCACCCAGGGGCAATGAATTAATCCGTGAGGCAATGACTGATGAGAACTCTGAGATTGTTCAATACACTCCAGTACCGAATGCTCCAAATGGTGGTGAGCCAAGAGCGCTAGATATTCCAACTATTCCTTCATACACATACACCGAAGATGAGAAGCTAGAAGAGATCTTTAATGAAATCTTTGGCATCTCTGAGATCTCTAAGGGCCAACTACCTGCAGCAGGCATTCCTGCTATTGGTATGCAGCTTTTAGTAGAACAAGATGACACACGTATTGGGGTCATGACTGAGCAGCATGAGTTATCTTACGCTGACTTTGGAACACTCATTTTAGATTACGTTCAAGATTACTACATCACTCCACGTAAGATGAAGTTTGCAGGCAAGAATTCATACATCATCAAAGATGTTTCAGGCGATCAGCTTCAAGGTGAGAATGATGTGACTGTGGTCCGTGGTTCTACTGTTCCTGGATCTAAAGCGCTTCGCCGTCAAGAGATTGTAAATGCTTGGCAACAAGGTTTACTTGGTGATCCTGCTGATCCTAAAGTACGTCAAAACGTTACAGGCATGCTTGAGTACGGTGACGTATCTGAGATCTATCTTGATTACTCAATTGATCAAAATCGCATTAAAAAAGAGATTGAAGAAATTGAACAAGCAATCTTCCCCGACATTGATGAAGCAGATAACCATGTCATGGCTTATCAAGAGCTTAATCGTTACAGAAAATCAGATAAGTTCACAGCTTTATCGCCTGAGTCACAAGAAATATTCTTTGCCGTTCGTGAAGAACACATGCGCTACTTAGGTCTTATTACTGGGGCTATTAAGCCAGAGTTGACACCTGAAGAAGAGATGATGGCTCAAGACCGTGCAGCACAATCTAGTGAGGCTGAGATGAGCCAGCTTGATGCCGAGATGAGCTCTGGACCTGAACCTATGGAGCCGCCATCGGCAACTGATCAATTACAAGGAAGGCTTGATGCAGCAGGGCCTGCGACGATGCCAATATAAAGGGGATGAAGATGAATTCAATTAAAGATGCTTTTGAGGAAGCGTTAAAAAAGAGATCAATGGGAGCACCTGCTCTTACTATTACCATCGGTGGGCCTGCGCCTGAGATGGAAATGGAAGAAGAGATGCCTGAAAAAGAAGAAAAGAAAAAAGAAGATTCACGTGAGCTAGGTCTTGCGCCTGACATTGAACTTCAATCTGAAGATGCATCTGATGACGGTGAAGACGAGGAAGCTGTGGATGAAAATATGGAAATGGCACAAGCGCTTCAAGGCCCAGAGTCAGATGAACAGGTTATGGAGTCTATGGATGGTCGAAAGCCTCGGTCTCTTGGAGAGCACTTAAAGCTTAAGATGGCTCAGATTAAAAAATAGTTAAACGTCTTATCGGGAGGAAATTATGGACGATTTAGAAACAACACAAACAGACACGCCTGAAGTCAACTCATCGGAGTCGGTTGAATCCGCACCTGAAGTTCAAAGCTCAAGTGGTGAGCCACAATCTATTCGTCAAGCCGCTGAAAAGCTCTTTGATGACATGCAATCAGGCAAGGCTCAGACTCAGACACCACAGACCGACAAGACGGTTAGTCAGATTCTTGATCTCGATTCTCTGGGTAAGTTTAAATACAAAGGTAAAGAGATGACGCTTAAAGACCTTGAAAAAGGTTTTATGCTTGAGTCTGATTACAGAGCTAAGACCATGGAACTAGGCTCTCAAAGAAAATACCTTCAAGCTTTGCAACATGATTTGCCAAAGCTCAGACAAGATCCAAGTCTTATTGATGAATTTAAAAAGATCTATCCTAAAGAGTTTCACTCATTAGTTGATCTTTTAGATAATTCATCTCACAATAATGTAGGGGCAGCACAAACCAACCAAAGTTCAGGAGCTCAAGCCAACCAGACAGCGTCTGGAGCTCAAGCCAACCAGATCCGCGGAGTTGACGGCAATAGCCAATACAAAGATCCAAGGGTGGATGAGGTTTACAATTGGGTTCAGGAACAACGGGTGCAGACTGCAACTGTTCAAGTGAATGCCATTTTTGATAAATTCTCAGCCAAATATCCGGAAGCCGACGAAAGGGTGATTGTTGCAGAGGCGATGAGATTAAATCGTCTTCACAAAGAAGATCCCGATTCACACGCCAAACCGGATGAAAAGGTCATTGAGGAACTCTTTAAGTCTTCTCAAGAGGATCGTGTGAAGTTTGCTAAAACTTGGCAATCTAAACAATTCGAATCTCAAAAGAAGGCTAATGAACGCGGTAAAGGTCCAGGTATTGGTGGAGCGATCCCAGGTGGAGCGCCTAAAGAATACAAGACCATTAAGGAAGCGGCCGAAGCGTTTATCAGAGATCAATCTCTTGGTTGATAACAGTAATAAACAATTAATTTAAAATTCTATTTTAGGGGGGATTAAAATGGCTAATACATTCGGAACAATTGCCAATGTGGGCATTTTAAAAACTTATTTCGCAGGACCAATCGTTTCTCAATTTAACGATTCAGTTCCGCTTTATAAGGGTGCAGAACGCGGTAAAGAAAAATATAACGGTCAACAAGTTAACCGACCAATCAAAGTTGCTCGTAACCAAGGGATCGGAGCTACCACTGATGGTGGAACTCTTCCTGCGATCGGCAAACAAGGAACAGTACAAGCTGTAATCGTAGCTAAATATAACTACCTTCGATTCGGTTTGACTGGACCTTTGCTTAAAGCTTCTCAAGGTGACAAGGGTGCTTTTGCTTCTGATTTCGAATTCGAAATGGAACAAGGTATGCTTGATTCTAAGAGTGACATCAACCGTCAGCTCTTCTGGGATGGTAGCGGAAAACTTGCAGCTTTGTCTGCAGCTTCTATCGCTTCTCCAGTGTTGACTGTTTCTGGACGTTCTACTGGTGAACCCGGTGGTAAGTTCTTAAACGTTGGTGAAGTTATTGACATCGTTGATCCTGCAACTGGAACTGTAAAAGCTTCAGGTGTTACGATCACTATTGTTTCTAGCCAAACTACAGCTTCTGCAACAATCACTTTGAACCAAGTTGTTACTGCAGCTTCTGCTGACATCGTTGTCCGCAGCGGTTCTTACAACAACGAAATTCAAGGTCTTCGAACTTTCCTTGATGGTGGTACTTCTTCTATCTATTCTGTAGACAGATCAACTTACCCAGTATTCAACGGCACAGCAGTGGATGCAGCAAGTGCGAGTCTTCGACTTGATCTTATGCAACAAGCTCTGAACGCTGTTCGATACAAATCAGGAAAAGCTCCTGACGCTATCTTCTGCGATTTCGACAGTGAACGTTATTACAACAAGCTTCTTGTTGCTGATAAACGCTACATTGGTGAGCGCGTAAAAGGTGACGGAACTTTCACAAACAAAGACAAATCATACCTTGAGTTCTCAGGCGTGCCTGTTACTCCAGACAAAGATTGCCCTGTTGAAATGAACTTCATCAGTGCTGCTGGCTGGAAGAAATATGTTCTCTGTGAATATGAATGGGCCGACGAAAGTGGAAGTTTGATGATTCCGCAGACCTCTGCAGATTCGTTTGAAGTTCGACTTCGTTTGTTTGCAAACATGTTCCCAGAAATGCCTTCTGCTAACTCACGTCTCTTTGGATACATCGCTCCGTAATTAGGAACAGATGATGGACTCTAAGGTTTCAGATCTTAATTCCAGACTTAGGCAATATGATGAAGATCTATTTTCTAAGCGAGACGGGGATGGAGTGATTCACGTCTTTAGAAAAAAGCCCTACATGGTAGGAAGCTTTAAATATAAGGACGTGACTTATTCTTATACTGGAGTGATGGAGCAACACATTTTTTCTCTTACAGAGGACTGGAAGAACGGATCAAAGCCACGGGATTGGGGCATATTGAGGATAATGAATTATCTTCAAGCCATCGATTCTTGGCGTGATGATACGGGCTACGATGAATTCTGTAAGAAGCGAGAATTCAATGAACGTGACGAGCATAGAATGCTCAAAAATGACCTAAGGGCCCGTGCGCTGGATATGCGACCTGAATTTGCGAAAGCGTTCAATGAGTATGTCCCGCGTGCAGGCCAACATGAACAAAAGATTTTTTAACAAGCCCTTTTGAGGAGGAATTCAAATGGCAATTGTAAATCGTGACCTAGGAACATCACAGCAAAGACAGGAGTTAGATTTCGTTACTAACTCTGCTACTGCGACTGGTGTAACTCTTCTTGGACCAATCATTTCTAGCCCATGTAATCTTGAAGCTGTAGCAGTAGCTGCACTTGGATTGTCTGGAGCGCCTGAATATTCATTCAGTGTTCTTCGTTATAGCGCTGCTGGCTTAACTGCAATCGCTCTCGGTGTTTCTAACATCGTGATCGCTGCAGCGGCTGGTGCGTCTGGTTCAGCTCAAGGATGGAGCGGCATCGCTGTCGGTACCACTTTGTGCCAACTTCAACGAGGCGACATGCTTTCAATCGTTTCTGCTGGAGCAAATACTGCTGCTGCGAAACTGGCTGTGAAGTTTGTGGTTCGTAAGACTGAAGACATCGTTTCTGCTCTTGGTCTTGCTACTTAAGTAGTAGGGCTCGTTTGGGGGAGAAGGGGCTCTCATACATCCCAGGTGTGTGGGAGCCTCACGTTTTGTTTAAATTTTGTGTTGGGTAAGGGGAGTTTTGTATTGGGTTATTTATGACGGACTCCCGGCTGTTATTTTTAATCTTTCGCATGGCACCACTTGCCCAATGTTTATGAAAAAGTAGGTACAATAAGCTTATGACTGTCGATACACTTTTTAGACCTCTTAAGGGCGGTTCGGGTGGTGGTTCAGCTTCTGATTATTTAAAAGATAATTTTGTTGATACCTCTAGACCTGCCACAAATAACTCAGGCCTCACTTCTAGCTCAGCTATAAATCCTCTTGGATACTTCTTTAATAACTCAGACTCTCCAAGATATGGCGCAAAGTTACTCACATTCAAAGCACTTAATCTCGTTGAAGACCGAACGCTTTGGATTGATTCAAAGCCTACTTATCAAATCGAATTCACTGAAAGCTTTCCACAGGTAAAGTGTTTTGCTTACGGGAATATTAAAATTCTAGATAATCTTACGGGTGTGTCTCTTGACGTGATGAACGTTGGAGATGGACTTGGTGCTACTGGAGTTATGAGACAGGTCGGATGGCTTGTGAATACTTCTAGCGATACTGCCACAGCGTCTACGACTCTTGACGGCGTTGCAGGATCAACACTTACTTATGGATCGGCTGCGACTGATTCAGTGAGCTCTGGATTAAACAAATTCAACGTTCTTTTACAGAACTCATCTGCCGCTACAAACGATATTCACACATTTAAAATTGCTGCTGATCAGACGGGTGTGACTCGTATCTCTGGAGTTCTTGTTTATTTTGAAAATGCTACAAACGATATTGAAGCCCCTCCAGGCTCAACGTTTGTTGATAAGACTCTTACGACTACGACTACTGCAACTCAAATTGCTCTTCCCACATTGAGTGGAAGGCTTGGAGCTAAAAGTTTAATCTATAAAGATACGACTGGAGCTGTAAGCTTAAGCAATGCAGAGCCTACTGACTTAGAAACCATTGGCGTTGGATCAAGTGGAACAAATCTTGTGAACGTAACTACGGGTCAAGGGGCAAGTTTCCCCATTGGCACGATGGCCGTTGGTATTGCTGGTACAAGTTTCTATTTTGGAGTTGTCACTAATCAATCCACTGACACGTTGACGATGAGTCCTACTCTTGCTTTTGGTCTTTCTGGGCCTTTGTATAAATATGCTTATGCAGGCACGACGTTTGCGATAGGCGCATCTTTATACAAGGTTGCCCAAGTCCTAGATCCTATTAAATGTGATCAGGTGAGCGAACCTCAGAGCTTTGGTGCCACGAATGGAACTCTTTTCTATTCTGATCCCCAAGCACGTTTTAGAATTTGGGGTGGTGGACTTACAGTTGACACTCTTGATGGTGTGCCTGGGTTTAAATTCCTTGGTGCAACGACTGGGTTTCTTCAAATCGATGGAAAATTCGCAGCTCTAGATTTTGAGCACGTCACTAAGGGTATTTTCCACGCTACTTTTGCAGTTAATGCGATTCCAGTCTTTGGGCTTAATGCCGGAGCGAGTGGAATCTTTAGAAAATCAATAATGACTGATTCTGGTGAAGGGTGGAACTCTGTAGTTATCACTCCAGGAGCTTCGCTCACTCAGAGTCATGTGTTTTCAAAGTTCACTCTTTATGAGCTCAACAACCCAGGTGTGACCGTGGGTCTTCTTGGTGAGTTTCCAACTCATGTTGACCGTGTTGGTCGTGGAGCGGTTGAAAACGCAACACTTTCTCCTCTTGGATCTTATCAAAAATATTATGCAGACCATTTGTATCTAACAGGTGCATGGACGCGTGGAATTACGAGTACTGCAAACGGCGGTGTATTCTACGGTGGTGCCTCAACGAACTCTGTAATGAAAATGCAGTATTACGGTACTGATTTTGCATTCCTTGGAACTGCAGGCGCATCAATGACAGCCACTTTGGATGGTGCATCTATTTCTTTTGCATTCAATGCTCCGAAGTCAGTTGCGACTCTTGGTTGGCACTCTGTAGTTTTAACCTATACGGGTGGTGCGACCTGTGTGATGGAAGGTGTGAGTGTAGCAACTCCAACTTCAGGTCCTATTAAAAGTTTACAGAACTTTGAAGCAGTAACAGAGGCTCCTCAGAGTGTTTACGATCAAGCTGAGATGCCTAAAAACGCAGAGCCAGGTGCTATTTGGATTCAGAGAAAACCTAATAGTTTAAACGTAACACCTACTGTGTGGCTAAGACTCTTTAATTACTGGAATCAGATTCAATTTCTTGCAACTACAGATGACCCAACATCTCTAGCCTTCTATCGCTTTCAAGGGTCTAATACAGGAGCAGCCTCTGCACCTGTTGCAACTGGAGAGAGCTACAATCTTGTAAGTTGGATTGCTATAGCTTCAGCCCCTGCAGCTCGAAGCTCAGTGAATGCTTCAGATGCAGCGTTTAGTTTCTCTGTATTTTCTGTGGGTGGATCTAACGATGGAACGGCAGGAACTGCAGTTGTTTATCAATTCAACAAACTTGCATGGGCAACTGTGACATCGATCACGTCTAATAGAGCTTTGGGTGCTTTAAAAGCTGCATTCTCAGGTCTTATACAAAACAAAGGATCTTCAAATTTAGATCCTGCCAATGGACAGTTGACTTGTTACAAATATAACGGAACTTCGTGGTCTACTTTGACTGCATATGCAACGGCAAGAACGTATCTTGGAGCATTTTTAATGAACTCGATTTTGTCTTGTCTTGGCGGTATGGATGGAGCGGCAAATCCTGCTACCACCCATGAGACAAGAAACGCTGCAGATGCAGTCAGTACCTCAACTGCGTTTCCAGTGGTTGTGGATTCTACGGCTGTTTCAAATTCTACAGCAAGTTTATCCACGGTCTCTCATGCAGCAGGTAACACAAATACTTCTGCAGCTTATACTTGGAATGGAACCGCATGGAGTGGGGCACTTGTTGGAACATATCCGGCACTTGGAAACACTTCCAATGGACAGGCGTATCTTCCAACTAGACAAATTCATTTTAAAAACGGTGGGTCTACAACTGGAAGTGCAAACACAGTTTCTACCTCTGAGAGTTATAATGGAGTAGCATTCACACTCAGCACATCAAGTGCAAATGCAACAAATAGAGGAGCGTCGGGAGCCGCATGAACGAGAATATAAAAAAGCTTTTAACGATTACAGAAGGTAAGCCAGAACTCGCCAGAGAGATGGTTGATGTACTCAACACAGAGCTTTGCCTAGGCATGACTCGTTACGTGTGTCGTTATGGAACTTTAGGCGAAGGATTTGATAAGCTCACAGATTCTCAAAAGTATTATCAAGCCATTCGTGAAATTTACGGTCGTGCAAATGAAATATCACGTCTCAGGTCCAGGGCTAAAAAAGCATACGCTGACTACCTTGAAGCAAGTGAGGATCTTGTTGTTGCTGGAGAAGATAAAATTAAGAAGCTTCGCGCAGAAGCAGCTCTTGAAGAAGCAGAGCTTAATTGCTTTGAACTTAAAGTAAGTGCTGAAGACACGCTCAGACAGCTTGATGAGTTTAAAAAAGTAGCAGATGAGCTTCAGGATAAAGTTCGAGCACAATACCCACTTGGGATTGAACAAGCCGAACCTGATAACTGGAGAGCCATTGCAGCTATGAACGTATCAAGAATGAAAATGGGCATGCAGCCATCTATTCCGTTCACGGCACTTCCTTTATCAGATGAAGATAAATTTAAAGTATCTGCAGCGATTGGAGTGCCAGTCTTTGCAAATCAGAATCAAAAAAGCCTTGAGGAGGGCTATGTAAATGAGTCAAAGATTCTTCGTAATATTCACGGCGGGTAATCCACAAGAGTTTGCAGGACTTTCTCCTACTTTTATCACCTTCCTTCCAAGTGATGGTTCATCTCTTGGGCCTCCTCCAATTGCAGAAGTGGGTACGAGCACAGGCTTCTATGGTTTTACCTTTGCACCAAGTGCGACCTTTAGCATTTGCTTTACTGTGGACGGTGGAGTGAGTGTTGTGGGTGATGAGGCTTCTCGTTACATCACTGGAGTTCTTGATCCCATTGCTGCCGTTGATAAAGAGCTTGGTTTTTCTGCTGATTCTTATGGATCAACGATTCAAGCCGTGACTGTTTTTGGACAAGTCAAAAGAAGCGTTGAATTAACACAAGCAAGTGAACTTTTTGATAAAACAACGGGAGTTTGGACAAAATACGCGGCTGGAACGAGCACTGTGTTAATGGAAAAAACACTGACAAATTCCATCTCGTCGACAACTAAAACTTAACGTCTTATAAACGCGTTTAGCCGGGGGAGGGCGTTTAATGAGTCGACCGAGTATTGCTGCGGCCTTAATTTGTAAGAACGAAGAAAAACACATTGCACGGATTTTGGGAGAGCTTGAAGGTCTTGTTGACCACATATACCTGACTGACACAGGCTCCACAGATAAGACCCTTGAGATTGCAAAAAGCTTTAAGAACGTAACCATAAAGCATTTCACTTGGGTTAATGACTTTGCTAAAGCCCGCAATCACTCGTTTAAAGACATCAAACAAGATTACATCATGTGGATCGACTGTGATGACTCCATCCCCAATAAGGCAGGATTCATTGACTGGAGAGATAACTCCATGGCGATGGCTGAGGCTTGGCTTGCAACATACAATTACGCTTTTGATAAAGATGGCAATTCAGTTTGCTCTTTTGGTCGTGAGCGAGTGGTTAGAAATCTTCCTGGCTTTGAGTGGCATTACTTTATCCATGAGGGAATCAGGTTTCCTGATAATACCCGTGCCATGTACACGCCCATGTGGAGTATTAATCACTTAAGAACGGTCGATGATATTGAAAAAGATCGTGGTCGTAATATTGCAATCTTTGAATCACATGATTTAAGCAAACAACCATCACGAATGCTTTACTACTACGGTAAAGAGCTTTTTGAGGCTGGTAAGTTTGATGAAGCCATTGTTCATTTATCCAAAGCAAATTCTTTTGAAGATCTTGAGTTCCATGACAGAGTGCTTTGTCTTCAGTACATCACGCATTCGCTTCTTGCTAAGGGTGAATATGTGCACGCATTTAATACGGCTCAAAGCGGCCTTTTGATTGCACCCACACGTGCTGAGTTCTTCTCTTTTTGTGGTGACGCTCTTATTAAGCAATCAAAGTTTTTAGAAGCTCTTCCCTATTATAGAGCGGCAGCAAGCTGTCCTATCCCTGTAGAGGAATCACGTGGATTTAGCTCTGTGATCTTTCGTCATGAGAGTCTTTATGGAGCATATCCTCTTTGTAACATCGCTAGGATTCATTTTAATTCAGGTGATATTGCATCGGCTAAAAAGGCTATTAATGAGTGTCTTGAGCGCTACCCAGGCCATGAAGAAGCAACTCTTATCCTTGCTGATCTCAACAAGTCAGAATCCCTAAACTTTTCCTATAAGGGTGCAAAGGATTGCTACGACATTGTGATCACCTGTCCGATTCCATCTCCTTATGAGTGGGATGAGGATGTGGACCGTGTGCGTGGAGTGGGTGGATCAGAAACTGCGGCTATTGAGATGTCAAAAGCACTGGCTAAGATCACTGCATCTAAAGTCATTATCTTTAATAAAAGAAAAGACACCAAGGTCTATGAGTCAGGCGTTGAATACAGGCCTATTGAAAAACTTAATGAGTACTTTGCAGCTCATAAGCCAAGACTTCACATTGCGTGGAGGCATAGCTTTAAGATAACCGATGCTAAGACCGTTGTATGGAGTCATGATCTTGTAACTCCAGGCGGTGAGAGGCATGAGCTCTACGATAAGTACATTTGCTTATCTGATTTTCATTCAAACTTTGTGAGAAACTCACTGAACGTACCAAAGGAGAAGATTTGGATCACTCGTAATGGAATTAGGCCTAATCTTTTTGAAGACATGGTTGAGGGTGTTAAAAACCCTTATAAAATCGTGTTTCCATCAAGCCCTGATCGTGGCCTTGAGGAATGTCTCAACGTTCTTGATCTTGTACGTCGTGAAATTCCAGAGATTGAACTTCATACCTTTTATGGAACAGCCAATATGGAAGCAATGGGGCAAAAGTCTCTTGCAGCTCATTTCACAAAGCTTTGTAAGGATCGTCCGTGGGTGAAAACTCATGGAAACGTGAAACAATCTGAGCTTATTAATCATTACCAGACGGCAGCCTATTGGATTTATCCGACAAACTTCTTTGAAACATTCTGTATTACAGCCCTTGAGACAGCTCTTTGTGGAGTGATGCCAATTGTGCGTGATTATGGGGCTCTAAAGGGGACCCTAAAACCATGGCATGGGAATTGTGAGATTGTGAATCGCCCATGTAAAACGGTTGACGATATTGTTTATTGGGCTGAGATTGTAGCGGGCCATATTAAGGCGCGTAATTTTACGCAGATGCCTGATATAGAGATTAAATCATTTGCCTGGGAAGAAGTTGCTAGAGAATGGGTAGCGGAACTTCTCTAAAGGCCGTATAATTTTAAGGAAGTGGCTTCACAGTTTGACATCATTCTTTCGGGTAGGGGTTTAGAGGACGAAGGTCTATATGGGCCTTCGGTCGATGGCCTGGGCCTTGTGACGTATGGGTTTTTGTGGTCGTGCCAAAGTATTTGGGACACAGCAGAGCTTAATCCTCTTGATACAACTTGGAGTGATTGCGATCCGGTGAATCCACCTAATGCAGAAACTTGCATTCACGGCGAATAGTCTTTTGGGGGGCCTACAACTTGACACTTTCAGAATTAAGACAGCTCGTATCGTACTATGTGGATGATTTACAACAAACGTACTTTACGCCCACTCAACTAAACGTATTTTTAAATCGAGCTCAAACTGAAGCTCAAAAACTTCTCGTAGGTGCAGGACAAGATTATTACACAAGATGTGTTCAAACGACACTTGTTGTAAACCAAGGCGAATACGCACTCCCTCTAGATTTCTCAAAGCTAAACAGACTTGAGCTTGTGATTTCAGGCGTTGCACCTAATGAAAACGTTTCAGTAGTTAGTAACATTAGCCCAAATCAAATTGATTTAATCGTGGCTCAAAGTGGTACGCCACAAGTTTACTGGTTTCAAAGAAATAGGCTTGTGATTCGTCCTTTTCCACAAGTGGCCCTCACAATGCGCATGGTTTACACCTATGAAGTAGCCGATATGATCGGAGATAACTCAGTTCCTGATATGTTAGAGAAATATCATGAGATGATTGCAATACTTGCAGCCAGGGATTGTTTTATTAAAGATGATCGTGATCCAAGTAATCTTTTAGAAAAGCTACAGATGTACAAAGACATGATGAAGGCTGATGCCGCTCAACGAAACATCGATCAATCTCGAATGGTGATTCAAACGGGCCAATATGCAGATGCAGAGTGGAATCTTTGGTAAATGCCACATCCAAAACAAAAGACTGAGACGTATAACGTTGCTGGGGGTCTTAACCTCAAAGCTTCGAAGTATCTGACAAGTGAGAATGAACTTCTTGAACTCAAAAACATGCATTTTCCAATTCTAGGTGCACTTGAAAAGCGACCTGGGAGTTCTTTCTATCTTGGTGCCACAGTTGCAGGCCAAGTCGGTGGTATTTATCAGTTTGAAAAATTAAGTGGTGCGAGTTACTTGATCGCAGGTGCGAACACAAATCTCTATTCTGTGACAAGCTCATGGAACTCAGTCAGATCAGGCCTTCTTAATAACGGCATATTTTCTTTTATCACTTTTGTAGATCGTCTCTTTGCAGCCAACGGTCAAGATTTCTTTAAGTTCGATGGATCAGCAACGACTAATTATAGCCTTCCACCAGGTAGCACTGCTGCAGGCTTTGGAATTACAGCAGGATTCACTTCAAGTATCACCGGTCTTTCTGGGGCGTTTATTGCAGGCTATGGGTACCTTAATGACAGATCGTACTTTGGACCTTCAAGTCCAGGTGTCACTCTTTCGCTTAACGGTGTGTCGTATAATACGATCATTTACTCAGGACTATCTGTACCATCAGGTTACGGTATTACAGCAATAGCCTTTTATAGAACAGAACCCGGTGGTGAGATCATGTTTGGCACCACGCTCATTCCATCAAGTGGAGCTGGGGCTACTTATGTGGACGTGTCGCCTACGGGAACAAGGCTTGCACCAAGTTCTGTTTGGTTTACTTTAGCTCCACAGTACCTTGAGATTTATAACAACCAGCTCATGATGGCAGGCTTTAGCTCTATGGCGTCGACTCTTTACTGGAGTGATGTGGGAGAGCCTGAGAGTGTGCAGCCTGAGAGCTTTGCTGAGTTTAGAACAAACGACGGGGACGTGATTCGTGGGATTAAATCCTACTTAGGCGATCATATCGTTGCAAAGCAGAGATCGGTCCACAAGTTATCAGGTGAAGTGCCTGTAAACTTCTCTATTCAACAAATCACGGATCAATACGGCTGTATTTCAAATAACACCATGGTTGTGTTTCAAAACTACATGGCATTCTTAGATTCAAAGGGTGTGGTTTTATACAACGGAGCCAACATTGATCTTTTATCTCAAAAGATTGAAGACATTTTCCTTCGAATGAACGTTCCTGCAGCAATTAATCGAGCTGTTGGAATTCACAACAGACCTAGCAATGAGCTTTGGTACAGCTTCCCAGTTGACGGGGCTACGATGAACAACATGACTGTTGTTTATGATTACGTCTCTCAGGCTTGGAGTACTTATGAAGGGTTCAATCCTTGCGCGCTAGCTCTTGCTCAAGGTTCGCTTTCAATGCCCACACCCTTCTATGGCTCCTACACCGGGTCTATCGCCTACTTTGATGATGATATCGAGAATGACTTAGGGGCTGCGATTACGTGCTCTATAAAGAGCCGTTACGTGTCTCTAATGGGTCAATCGACTGAGCAACAATTTAGACGCTTGTTTCTAAACGTAGAGCCGATCCTTGGAATCACTCAGGCAATTGATATCCATCTTTTTAGAAACTTCTCAGACACAGCAAGTGCCACATACACAATGTATCAAGATCCATTTCAGTCTCGAATTGATTTTGGGCTGCCTGCAAAAACCATGGCTGTTCAGTTTACTCATACATCTGCGTCTTTATCATTAAAGGTCTTTGGGTGGACGATTGAATCTCGTTACCAAAGGAGTGTGTGATGGCAAAAGTTACTGACATGGACACTTCTACGGCTCAGCCTTCTGAATTTCAAAGATACTCAAGCATTCAGATGCAAAACGTTGTGACGATTTTAAATAAAGGAATTCAGATCAGAGATAACTTTGATTGCACCATAGCAGATGTGGAATTCGCATCCGCGAACGCCGATGTGGAAGTTTCGCATAACCTATCAAGGCCGCCTCTTGGGTACTTTGCGGTGGGTTTAAGTGCGGCGATGATCATTTATACTGGTTCTGTGCCTGCGAATTCATCAAAAATTACGTTAAAATCAAGTGCAGCAGGGTCTGCAAAAATTGTTATTGTTTGAGGGGGAGTTTAGATTATGGATTTAGGTGCTTATCAGACCAAACAGGCAGAGCAGGCTAAAAATTTCAGAGCCAAGATGCCCTCCATGCAACAAGAGCAAGAAGTTGGCATAAAACAAAATACAAGATCAGAGCTCGCACGTGAGCTTGCAGGAATTCGTGGAAACATGAGCTCAAGAGGTCTTTTATATTCAGGCCTACGCCGTGGAGCAGAGGCTGATCAGTCAGCTCAAGCTGCGAGTCAGGCAGCGGCACAACGAGCCAACGTAAACCAAACTCTTCTTGGACAAGCTGAAGGCCTTGATCAAAACGCTATTCAGTCAGGACTAGCACTTCAACAATCTCGTCAAGCTCAAGCCGATGCGGAATATGAAGCCAGGAACAAAGGTTTTCAGGCACGCCAAGGAATGTTTAAAGAGCTAGGTGGTGCCATCGGTATAACTGGTGGAGCTGCATTGGGTGGAGTGTAAAAATGGGTAAGGGATTTTTCAAAGAGATTGGTGATTTTTTTTCAGGTGGAGACGGTGAAACTGGCGTTCCACAAAGACAAGCCATTGGTCTTGATCGCGATACAGTTTCTCTTATGGATCAGGCCGGTGAGAGATCGCTTCGTTCCACGGATCAGATTGCAGATGAACAGATTAAGGGTACTGAAGGTTTTGGCGCTGATGTAAATAATTCCATTGGAGAGCAAAACAGGTTTTCTGGTGGACTTGCGATGCAAGAGCCGGCTGATCTTGATGTCGCACTTCAAAAAAGAGGCGATGCTTCATTTAAAAAATCACTTGGAGATTTGAGACGTCAGGCAAAGCTTAAGGCTGGGGATATGAAGATCGGTCAAGGTGCAAGTGCCGGACAATACAAAGCAGCTCAAAGAAATATTGCAGCAAAGGCACTTGGAATTGAGCGACAAAACATAGCAGCTAAAAAAGAAGCAATGTATGCGCTTGTTGGAGCAATTATTGGAACTGCAGCGACAGTTACGGGTGCTGCTATGGGTATGCCGCCTACGCCTAAACCAGGAGCTAGTCCTCAAGCTGGAGGTGGTGGGGGATCTGCTGCTGGTGCTTACGGTGGACAGGTTGTTGGTTAAGGGGGAATGAAGAATGCCAATTGAAACAGGATTACTAACAGGACTTGCTGAAGGGATTAAATCCGGCATGGCAAGCTATCAAGATGCCAGACGTACTCAAGCACTAGAAAAGAAACTTGCAGCAGAAGATGCTCAAGCCCTTGAAGATCGTGCTTTAAAACAACGTCTCTTTGATCTTGAGCAAAAGAAATATGATTCAGGTCAAGTCAAAGATTACAACTCTCAAGTTCTTGAAGCAGGTAAAAGTGGTTTCCTTCCAGATTTTGATGAAACAGGAAGGATTAATAAGGATCTAAAAATAAATCCTGAGTACCGTTTGCAAAAGCAAAAAGAAGCCGCAGCGGCTGATCCACTTAAACAAGCAATACTTCAAGAAAGACTTGATAAACTTGAAGCAGCAAAAGCAGAGTCTGCGAGACTTAAAACACCTCAAGGTAGAATTGAAAAATTAGCGTCTACTGATAAAGCTAGACTTGATAACTCACGCATGGCTCTTGATTCAGTTCGAAGCATGGCAAATTCATTACTAGATAAAGGTGAAAATACTTTTTCAGTATTTGGAGATAATCCATACACGCTATCACGCGGACAATTTGAAGAAGCTTTGGGTCGTATGCAATCTGGTGGTGCAATTGGAGTTGAAGAAGCTCAGCGATTTAAAGATATGGCACCAACCGTTAGAGACTCACCTGAAATTCAAAAAAAGAAATTAGCAAACTTGGAAAAAGAAATGTCTGCAAGACTTAGAACTCTTGGATTCAATGAAGATGATTTATCACAAGCTGGGTATTCTATTTCGTCGCTGTCTCCCAAAACACAAGGGTTGTTAACTCCTAAGTCTAAAGTTGCTCCCGATATTCAAGAAGCAGCTAGACAAGAGATTGCTAGAAGACAGGCAGCTAATAAAGCTAAAGCCGTGGTGCGATAATGCCTGATTTATCTCAACTCTCAGATGAGGAATTAGAAAAGCTTGCAGGGGGCGCGCCTGGGGGAGGAATGCTACCTGCGCCAAAGTCTAAAATGGATTTTTCATCCATGAGTGATGAAGAGCTTGCACAAATTGCAGGTGATTCAGAAGAAGAGGGTGGAGTTTTAAAAGATCTAGGCCGTAGCGCTCTTGATAAAGTTGCCAAAGTTGGTAGGTTTATCGACAGATACACTGGGGCACCGACAAGAACTGCTATAGGGGAATTACAGGGTGGTAAGGGGCTTCTTGAGGCTGGACAATCGGCTATGTCTCAATTTGGTCAAGAGCCTGAATTGGCTCCTACAGGAAAACAACTTGCTCAAAGAGCCGGAGTACCAGAAACAACTCTTTCCCAAAAAATACCTAGCCTTTACTCGGACACGGGCGACGAATTTCTTAAATTCAAACGAGGTGGGCTTCTTGATCCCACGGCAAGTGGGGCGGCAGGTCTTGGCCTCGATATCGCTGCAGACCCGACAAACATTATTCCATTTGGCGCTCTTGCAAAAGGAGCCGCTAAGGGGGCTAAGTTAGGCGCGAAAGGAGTGGCTGAAGGAGCCGGTCTTCTTGGAAAAGGAGCGGCACTTGGAACTGATTTAGTTACAGGTACGCGTGCTGGAACAAGAACTCTAGATACTATAAAGGGAATTGGAAAAGCTGGAAAAGAAATCTCTGGTGACGTCTTAGGTCACGTTCAAGGACTTGTTAAAACATCTGCTAATCCAAAGTTTGCTAAGTTTTCTGAGATTGCAGCTAAAAACGGTATAGATCCAAATCTTCTTCCTTCTAGCGTTAAGTATGAAGGGCTCTTACCAAGAATTGAGCAAGCACAAGCGCTTGGCGTTGGTGGACAAGAAATTCTTGAAAAGAACGCAAAAGCATTTTCACAATTCGACAGTGCTATTGATAACGTTATCGATAAAATTGGTGGATCAGTTGATCCTGTTGTTGCTGGAGAGGTTGTCCAAAGCGGATACAAGAAAGCCGTTGATAATTTATTTCAAGATGCAGCTTTAAGATATTCTAACTTACATAAGCTAAGCCCTAACCTTCAACTCACAGAAGATGCCGCCACATCTCTTATGCAAAAGATTAATGGTCTTGAAAAGAAAATGGCCGGATATGGAGCTCGCGGAATTGCAGAGCAAAAGCAAATGGCCAATGATGTATTGAACGTTTTAGATTCAGTTAAAAAATCAGGTGGTGGCGTGAAGCAGCTCTCTGAGCAAATTCATGAAATTGGAAAACTTGCCTATAGTCCTAAATCAAGCTGGAAACTTCCTATAGACCAAGATGCCTTTAGGGATTTGTACGCTGGACTTAAAGACTCTCTTGAAAAAACTGCAGACGATTTAAGCCCTGATATTGGAAAACAGTTGCGTGATTCTAATGAACAAATCAGTAGCTTTCTAAAAAATCTAGAACCTATACAAAAAACATTGGAGTCAAAAACAATTGCTCCAGAGAGTTTATTTAAATCTTTAACTGCAGATTCAAAACGTCTTGAGTCTTTATTTAAGATGCTAGGTCCAGAAGAGGCTCGGTCTCTTAAGGGTGCAATCATTTCTAGTCTTGTTAAAACTTCGGCTAACGATGCCGTACAAATAAACAGGACCATTCAAGCTTTAAAGCAAGCAACTCCAAAACTCTCTAAAGTATTTAGCAAAGCTGAGTTATCAGAGCTTGAAGAACTCTTAGAACTTGGAGCGGCTATGGGTAACAGAATGACTCCAGCTACAGGACTTCCTCAAACTGGGGTATTAAGTGGTTTCCGTGAGCTTCCTAAAAGAATGAGTGAGGCTATCGTTGATAAACAAGTTCTTAATGCTCTCAAACGTGGTGAACGTGGAGCAGGGGAATTAGAGGGTCTACTTGGTGGTGGAAAGAGTGCAGCCGACGCTGCCGCTGATGCATCTCAAGGCCTTTTAATGCCAGTACCGAGTGCAAAGGGACTTTTGAATTTAAGAAGATCAAGAATGGGTCTTATTGGCAAAGGAGCACAAAGTATTGCTCCTAGCACATATGAGGAGCAGTAAATGGACGATAAGAAACAATGGGTTGAAACAGATCCGGAAAAACTCAAAGAAAAACAAGAAAAGATCAGCAAAGCCATGAATGCAGATAATCCAGTAACACGCGGGATCTCAGAACTAGCAAAAATGTGGGCCGAGAAACCAAAAAAGCCAAGTGGACTGCTCGGTGGATAATTTCGGCACGATTGAAAACTCTGCAGGGCTGCTTAAAATCAATTACCCAGGTCAAAAGTCTTCTCGTACCGTAAAGGCGCAAGAGCTCGATGACCCGGCAACTATTGCTTTAAAGAAACGTCTAGAAAACCAAGAATTAAAATTAAAGAAAGAACAAGATGCAGAACTCAAGTAGCAAAGAAAAACTCGCATTCACAATCGCTTTTGTTTCTTTTATTGTAATCCTTCTTTTTTCACTCTTTGGATGCAACTCTGGTGGAGGAGCAAAAGCACCAAGTCTTCCAAGTGAGCCATCATGCAAGAAGTCTGTAAAAGATACTATTGAAATAAAAGATGGTGATACCTTCGATGGAGGAGGCTGTCTCTATACGTGGACTGGCTCTGGTGATTGTGGTCAAAAAGAAACAAGCTATGCGATGTTTAGACTTGGTAAAAACTCTCGCCTGAAGAATCTTCATATCAAAGACGCACCTGATGGAGTCCATCTTATGGAAGATGGCGCATCAATGGACAAGGTCGTTTTTAGAAACGTTTGTGAAGATGCAGTAACTGTCAGAGGCTCTAATCAAAAGATCACAAACTCTTGGTTTAACGGTGGGTCTGATAAGGTTGTTCAAGGTAATTGCAACAACCCAGGACCTAAGCGAATTGGAGTTAACGTTTTAGGAAACACTTTTATCGGTGGTGGTAAAGGTGTGAGATTTGGTCCTAACTGTCTTGAGTGGGATGTTAATAACAATAAATTCTATAATACTCATATTGCAATCCACAACACGGGTGGAACTGGGTTTGCTCAAAACAATGAATTCTACGGGACTAAGTTTGCCTTTCAAGTTGAGCGCGAAGCAGTGCTCAGGGTTAAGAACTCCAAATTTGAGGGTGTTGGTACTAAGTATGAATACAAAGATAAGGGCAAGATTATCGAGGAATGAGGGGTTATGGAGTGGGGCGAATTATCTAAGGACTTGTTTTATTTTATAGCGGCAGGTTTCATTGGGCTCCTTAGCTTCCAATTGAAAACGTTCATCGACAAGTTTGATGAGCTGACTAAATCAGTGGATGCACTTAATCACACAATCATTAAGGTCGTTGAAGGCCAAGGATTTCAAGACAGGCATCTTGAAGATCTCGAGACTCGAATTAGAAAGATTGAGGGACGGTAATGGAACTCTATTATCCAAAAGCTATTCAAACAGGCAAAGTTATTACCAAAGGAGAATACCGTGGTGGTCACCCTGTAGGCGCTGTTGTTCATTGGACCTCAGGGTGGAGCAAGAATGGCTCAAAAGGCAAAACGGCTCACCAGTGGGCCCTAGATGCGGCTAAGCTTGGGGTGGATCAGGGTTTTTGCTATTTTGTTATCGGCGAAGACGGCACTGTAGTTCAAAACTTTCCAATAAACCGTTGGGGTTATCATTGTGGAAAGTCTACTTGGCCTGGACTTGGCTCAAGTCTCTCAAACATGCTTGTGGGCATCGAGATTTGTTGTTCAGGTCTAGTGACTCGTAAAACTGAGGATCTCTATACAAGTTGGTTTGGGGAGAAATTCACCAGAGATGAGGTTCGTTACTCATCTGGAGAGAAAAACATCCAAAAGGGCTATTACCATAAATACTCTCAGGCCCAGCTTGACGCTCTTTTAGATCTTCTTATTTGGCTTAAAGCTAATGCACCAGGGGTCTTTGATTTTGCCAATGTCCTTGGCCATGACGAGGTGTCTCCAGACAGAAAGCAAGACCCTGGAGCGTCACTACCTATGACCATGCCTGAGTATCGTGAATATCTGAAGATGAAATATGGCAAAGCTTGAGCTTTCGTTTTGGGAATGGATGTCATTATTACTAGGTGCGTTCCTTGTCCCGTCGCCACTTGCAAAAATATTACAAGGCCCTAAACTGAACGAAACCAAACCAATAGAGGGGAATATCATGGAAGGTATTAAAGAACTTAAAGAGGCCGTTGTTGGTCTTAACGAATTGTCACTCATTATCATCAAACACGTTAAAGACGGTTTGTCTTTTGAAGACGCAGTTGCTGTAGCTGTTGAAGCTGCTGCAAACTCTGATGTTAAAGCTGCGATTGAGGGTATTTCTAAAGTACCTGCAGAGATCGGCGACATTGATCTTGCAGAAGGCGTTGAGCTTGTTGTTGTTCAAGCGCAATATGTTCCTAAAATCCTTGCTGCTCTAAAAGCATAATTTATGGCATCGATATTAAGCGCTATCATTGCAATCTTTAAAGCCATCCCAGTTATTGAGAGGCTTTTTGTTCAATTGATGGCGCTTTATATCAAGTCCGCAGATGATGCCTACAAGCGGCGTCTTAAAGAAGGTATTGAAAAAGCAATCAATGGTGACACCACAGATCTTGAAAAAGCAATTGGTTCACCAAGGGCTGGAAAGCCTAGTGGCGAGAAAGACTCTAAGTTCAAAGATGGAGTGAGCCATGAGGACTAGTTTTCTATTTTTCATCTTGCTTCTTGGAAGTTGTGTATCTAGGCGCGAGATTGATGCTATCATTTGGGCGCATGAGAAGATTCCAAATCGTCTTTGCAATAATGAGCCAGAGTTAAAGCAGCTTGGCGTTGTTCGCACGGTTGATTGCAAGTTCTTGCCACCGGGAACGTGTGCTCCTGATCAAAAAACTAAGGTTGAGTTCATAAGCTATTGTGATCCACAAATCAGAGAGCACCTGTCTGCAAACAAAGAAGACGTTCGTCGTTTGCTTGAGCAAGCAGGCATTAAGCCTTAATTACTGACATCTCGTATAAGCCGAGCCATAGCTATACGTGGTTGTACACATTGTAGCCTTGGCTGGAACTGAAGCAGCACCATAATTACTAAATGCTTGTCCTGTTTGTTGAAGAGCTGTTGCCCATGGGTTCTGGTAATAACCCTGATCTTGGTAAACGTGGTTAGTTTTATATGGTGAGGCACAGTTGCTAAGACCAAGGAGAGCTAGGATCAAGTAGATGTTTTTCATATTTATAGAATACCTAAAATGAAATTCTGAGTGAAGTAAAAACCGTATTCTTAACCAAAACTTAATACGTTACAATTAATCTAAATGAAACGCCGACTTAGCCTTGGTGAACTCTTAGAGCTTGCCAGAAAGAAGGCGAGAGTTATGGGGTATGGGAAGTATCAGGAGGACTTTGCTCAGTGGCTAGCTCAAAGGTATCTAGAAAAGAAATCACTTCACCAACCCCTCTACTACTCACTTCTAGATTTTATGGAAGAAACGATAATGGCTCATGATGAGTGGGACGATAGCTACCACTGCACAGATCTAGAGCACGTCTCAGACCGCATAGACCGTGAAGAAAAGATCAAATTCATTAAGTCTTTTTGTGATGGCAGGGAGCGAGAGATTCTTGAACTTTATCTTGACTATAATATGACGTTTTTAGAGATAGGTCGGTGTATGGATCTGACTGAGAGTCGAATCTGTCAAATCTTTGCAGACATTGTAGCAAGAGTGAAGCGTAAGATACCAAGGGACACAAACTAGATCTTGATATCGTAGACCTCAACCAAGTCCTGAAGCAGCTCTAGGGCGTTTTCAAGCCCAAACTTTCTAGCCTCCTCGTACTCATGATCAATCTTTTCCTCGAGTGCGATTTTAAATTCCTTAATGAACTCAAGGTACTCATTATCTATGCTGCCGTTCTTTGCTCCCATGGATCCCCCCTTAATCTAGAGTATAATTACTTTGTGGGGAAATACATCTTAGAGTTCGAAATTCCTGGCCTTCCCAAAACTCCAAATTCCATGCTGTTTAGGCACTGGAGAGTCTTAAAAAAGGAAAAAGACAAGTGGAAGCGCATGGTACAAATCGCAGTCGTTAAGGCTGGTGGTGCACCGGACTATCCACTCGAGAAAGCCATCATAAAGGTCACAAGATTATCAAGTGTTACACCTGACTTTGATGGTCTCGTTGGTAGCTCTAAATGGATCATAGATGCACTTGTGGATATGAAGGTGATCATTGATGACAACATGAAAGTTGTGATCCCTGAATACACCTGGGAGAAGGCAAAGCCTGGCTCAGGTAAGGTGCGTGTCTTTGTTAGCGAACCTTAATTACCTCAGACATGTAACACTCCAAAATAGACAAGTGTGAATGCAAAAACCACCATAGCACCTGTGAATATAAATATAGCGACTACTAAGTTAAAAGCTCGCATTCATTTCTTTAGTGATGATACTTCTTATTGCTGCACTACGAGATTTATAATCACTCTTTTTTAGCCATTTAAGGATCTTTGGAGTGAGGTAGATTGATGTGATTGATCTTGTTTTTAGACTCTTTGTTTTCTTTTTCATATTATTTCCTTTTTGTTTAAATATCCCACTTCCCCACGACTCACACCATTGTGAGCCTCTGATTTAGGTTTCAAAGAAACGTGCAAGGAAGTGGGAAATCATTTCTGTTCTTTCGTTTGTCTTGAATCTAGAATATCTCTCACAAGTTTTAATGTGTCACAACCATTTAGCATAAGAAGGGCTAGCAATATTAGTTTTTTCATTCTTCCTTCAACAGCTCTTTGATTTCTTTGGTCACATCGACCAAGTGACGGTCGTTTACAATGTCATCCATACACAGGAAAAGAATCTTAGAGGTCTTTCCATAAAAAATCCTCATCTTCTTCTTTGGCTCTTGGACTTCCCAGTCGTCGGCGTCTAACTCTTCAGGCGTTAGGTTGTACGATTTATGTGGGTGTATAGATCCAATTCCTTGTGGAAAACCCGGCCTGAACATCCAAACCCCCAACTCCTTTGCCTTATCTCTCGCTTCTTGAAATCTCATTTTTTTATTTCTTTCGATATCACGTATCCAATAACCAATATAATGATGAACACCGTGCTTAGTATTTTTTCTTGTGTGTCTGGATTCATAACTCTCCTATGTAAACGTAGCCGATTTTATATGGGTCTATTCCAGGATATATGTGTGTTTCAAAATATATAGACACATCTTCTACTTGGATTTTAAGGAAAATAAACTCCAGACCCAACCATCTCCGATCTGGCTTAAGTAGATACTGAATAGCGAGTTTATCTCGCTTAGGATCATACCAAACGGTGGGTTTATTTTTCATTTAAAATGCCTCTTTAAATAATCTTATTAACCAACCCAAGAAGTGGGCTTTTGGAAGCGAGGTTCCTTCGCCGTGGGGATTTTCAATCCATAAATTCCACGGATCAAGAGGTCGAACTATAAAACCTTCGAATTCGAACAGTGGTGGTTGGGATGTATAATCTATAATGCTTTTAAATTTCATACTTCAGTACCTCTTTAATTCTTGCCAGTGTTTTATCAAGAGCTTCGTTCCATTCGGATTCGGGGCAGGGCAGATCGTTATTTTGAATATATTGAATGTCAGAAGACGTTTCGTTGTCCCATAAGAAGCTAAAACAATCATCGGCATCAATTGCAAAACCTCTTACAATAACCACCCTAGAGCGTACCTCTAATACTTTAAAATAATATGAGCTTCCCTTCCAACACGTACCAACTAGTTTCTCAGGGTTTGCTAGCAGCTCTTCTTTAGTCATTGTTAAATTTTCCAATTACTTAATAGCTTTATTTTCTCTGCATGCTCGTTTGGTTTTTGTGGCACTTTCTTAAACTCCCACCACTCAGACCCATCATATTCATGCCTTTCTAGGTAGAAATCTTCACCCACGATCTTAAGAGACTTATCTATTTCCCAGAGTCCATAACTGTTGTCGTAATTTGCGTCTCGAGCTATTTCTACGAATTCATCCCAAGTAAACCACCCGTCGTCGGTCATACAAAATTTAATCATGTCAGTTTTAATTCTGTTTTCTTTAAGACACTCAAGAGTTTCTTCAAGCAAATTCGTATCGTCTTCAGTCATCACACTTCTCCCTTAGCGGCCCAGAACAAGAGCAGGGCCATTATGCGTTCATTCTTATACTGTATGAACTGTTCCCCGTTTACTGGAAATGGCCACCAACTAGACCGAGACTGGCTACGACTTTTATAGAAACCATAGAACTTTTCAAAGTCATAGATACTTACGCCAACTCTCTCAAGCACATCATAGCAATGAACGAGATCTTCTGAGGCGATCATCTCCACGGCCCTTAAGACGTCATTCAGTTCTTCCTTAGTCATAGTTATTTCGCTTCTCATATTCGAATGAATATTTAATTACCGATTTACCGCCCAAAATAAGTATCTCTACTTCCTTTGACTTGTCTGTCATATTTTTAATCGCGTCCTCTCTGATTTGAAAAACATCTATTCCGCAATCTTTTAAAGTATTAATTAATCCGATTATGTCTAATCCTTCATTAAATTTTACCAGCTCGGATTTAGTCATAGTTTTTTATTCTTCCCTCCACCGTGTAAGCGCCTTTAGCTATCTTTTTAATAAGTCCGCCCTGTATGAGCTTATTGATTGAATATAGCGCTGTCAGTTTACGGGCCATAGGTGTTTTGCGAAGCACAGGGAGTCTTTCTGCAATTCTAGTTGGAGATAATATGGCTCTTTTATTTTTAAGGAATACTTTGTAAATCATCTCATCTGTTTCGTTAAATTTTATTTCTTGTGAAATATTTCCAAGAAGAGAAAGGTGGCCCGATACCTTTCTATTTATAAAGTTATTTTTTGGTTTCATCTTCGGATATGCTTTTAAGATAAGTCTTTTTGGCTCTTCTAAGTATAAAAGAACCTCTTCTAAGATCTCTTTTCTGCAAAGCCGAACCTGTTCTTCGCTCTTTAGAGAAAACGCTAATCCGCTTATGTTTCCTAGGTATCTTAGAATTTTTGTTTCTACATCTGAATTAGATCTGCAAACTTCTATGATTCTTTGAACTTCTTTTTGCTTTGTTTTACTGTTAACTTTTCTTGCAGCACTAAGAAAATGGTAATACTTTAAGCTGACTCTTTGTTCCTCAGATGCCTTTAAATAAACATTTCTATAGGTAATGACCCAGTTTTGTAAGGATCTCTCTGGAATACCGCTCTCTAATGCAAATCTTTTAAGAGTATATTTACCCTCTTTATTTCCGCCATGAATGATTTCACAGACTTCTGTAGCAAGAGCTGCAATCCGCATATGTCCATTAAACTTCCGAGCTGTAATAAGAGATTTGACCTCTTGTATGGCCTGAGTCCATTTATCTTCTTCACCAATCATACTTCTCCACATACTCTCCACAGTCGTAGCAAAATCCACAATCAAATCCGCTATGGTGCAGGCATCTATTTGCCTCGTTCTCATCAAGCCTATCAGCTTGCTTAGACAGTACTGCAACGGCACTTTGATTCATTCGTCCACACTGACAAGTGCAGAGGTTCATAAATTGAACGTCTCTTCTTTGTTGAAAAGTTGGGTGTGCGATGTTTTTTGCGTCAACGAGTTTCATATTAATTCACCTCTTTACCCTTTGCCTGTTCCTCTTCTTGTTTTGTAAAAGAGGCGTGAAGAATTTGCTGAAGACCCTTTGCTTCACTGACAAGCTTTCTAATCTTTCGTCTAAAAAACATTCCACGAATCTCGTTCAATGTAAAAGCGAGCACAATGCCAGTAGAAATCCCAAAGACGAAAAAGTAAGTGTTACTCATTTCTTCTTGCCCTCAATATGGTCACAAAGCTTGTTGTACTGAAGGATACTGAGCTCTTCTCTAGAATAGACTTTGAAGTTTTCAACAATGAAGTTATCAACCTCAGCTTGATTCCACCCAGCTGATTTTGAGATTGCATACAGGCGCTTGAGTTGCTTTTCAGAAGGGCCACCAGATTGAAGCATGCGAGGCTTTTCTACTGTTTTTTGTTCAGGTGTCATTGAGTTGTAGTCAGGCACGCTGAATTCATCAGCCACTGTCCATGGTGGAGGTTCTTGCTCGCTGTATGCTTCTTTGGGAGACATCGTTGATGTTATGCGATTTGTTGGTTGTGGTGCTGCTGGGCTTGAAGGTTTTCCTTCAGCTTCATTGCCGTCATCATCTTGCGTTGGAACTAACAGTGCGGCTTGAAGTGCATAACGTTTGGAATAAGAGAGCCCCGACCCCATTGCTTGAGGCGAACCTTCTTTAGAAGATATTACGGGATAAACTCCTCTAAGAAACTGTCCAGAGGTGTGACTGATTTGTGTGATTAAAACGACCTGTCCACTTTGAGTTACATTAGTGAGTTGAGTCACACATAGACCATGCCTACCAAGAGGACCCTTAACGGTGTTTATAACGCTTTCAAGGCTTGCGTAGTCGTTTTTATAATGTGGGTTAGTCTTATCAAGTGGAGCAAATTGAATCTCAGCCTGAGCCTTTATAAGAGCCGTTACTAGATCTTTGATATCGTCGCTTTGGTCCATAAATACCTCATAAAAGATTCTCCTCACCCATAGGTCCATAAAAATGAATGATGCGGATTAACACTGAAATGGAGAGACTATGAATGAGGAGAAATAGTTTCGAGCTTCGCATCATCACATATATTAATGCCAAAATAGTGACGGTATGTAAAGTGGAATGTGCTTAGTAGCTTTTAGTGCTCAGATGGACGATTATTAAGTCCTAATCTTTTCGTTTTTTCGTGTAGGCAGGTGCGTTCAATGTTCAGGAGTCGTGCGGCTTTTGACTTGTTCCATCCGCACTCTCTTAGATATTTTTCTAATAATGTGACTTCTATGGTTCGAAGGATGGCTGGAAGATCGACCCCAAATTTTGGATCAACCTCGACTTCAAACGTAATGACGGTTTTGCCCTCTTCATTCCCCATTACTTTATTGTATCTGAAGTCTTTAAAGGCCCAAAGTGCTTAGTGGCCCATTTCATGCCCTCATAGAAGGCTGTGGCGAGTTTGTCCTCTAGAGGGCCCTTTAGGGCGTTGTAATCGTTGTATGAGAAGCTAGCTGCTTCAAAGCCTACCCTTGGATCTTTTTCATCAAGACTGCGACCATAGATCACGCCATGCTTGAAGGCCTTGTTACATTTGGATCTCTCTGGAACGTTTACTCTTGGATTGGTTGCATACTTGGTCGATGCATACTCGAACGCGACTCTCCAACTCATATTCTTTTCCCCCGAAAAGTCTAGATATGTCGTATTTTGAATATTTTTGCAACATATCAAAGCTCATATGTCGTTTGGTGCAAGGCAAAAACAGTAAAGCCTGAAGCGGTTTACAAAACCAACTTCAGGCCTTAAAGTCGAAAACGCTGATTAACGAGCATTCAGATTCTCATCGAATCAAAATCTCGTCAAGAAGAATGTTAGTGGGACATGAGGGGGAATTCTCTAAACCACCGACGGTTGTATCCAAAATCCCGCGTGATCTGGAAGACGCCAGTGGAAGCGGGGGGGACCTGGTTACGGAGTTAACCTACTTGCACAACCAAAAATAAAAGCAAAGCTCAGTATGAGTAGAATCTCTGGGAACATGACCGGAGCTCTTTTACTCGTATATCTCTGACTAAGCTCGGCCATCCCATACGGATGCCTGATCTATGTCTATGTCCCTCCTTCCATGGGGGTAGGGGGACTTATGACTCCACCCGGACCAAACCCATTTGGATCATTGAGAGGGGAACAGTGAATGATACCTAAGCCGATGCCACCGAATCTGATTAAGAAGAGAAGACGTGAGTTGAACAACAAGATGTTTCCATCTGAAAAGTGGTTTGAAAAGATGATGTGTGAAAACAAGATTGGTGGTTACAGACGAAATGTTTGCATAGATCGAAGGTACTTTGGAGACTTTGTTTGGAGATGTAAAAAGATAGTGGTTGAGATCGACGGTCCAAGCCATAGAGACAGCTGTGAATATGATCGTATTAGAGATGAACATCTTAAGAGCAAAGGTTATACGGTGAAGAGAATTCCGTGGGGAAACACAAAAGTTGGTTTGACCATTATTGAGTTTCTAAAGCTTAAGATTGGGGTCGTTGAAGTTAAAGCATTCTCGAAGTCTAAGCCTAAGCGTTTTATTAAGCAGATGCGATCTTATGAAAATTCTAGGATTATAGAGGATCTCGAAAGAAGACGTGCGGAGTTTAAAAAGAACTTGAAGGCTCGTAATAAACATAAAACATCATATGTTTGCGCAGGTGGAAGAAAAAAATGACCAACCAAGAGTTTGAAGATCTTTTAAAGAAGATGCGTTACTGGCCACAGGAGTACCATAAAGACATTGGCCTTCTTGTTCGTGAGATCCGAAGTCTTAAAAGAGAAAACAACGATCTTAGATCAAAGCTCACAACCACTTTAGATCTCGGACCCACTGGGGATTACAGGCAAGAGGCAAACAATGGTCTACGTGGAAGGCCAGGAGCCTTCAGATATCATGCCTTAAAGGCTTCAATCACAAAGTTTGACACCCATGGCGCCAGAGGTGACCTAGAACAAGCACTTAAGGCTTTTAAACTCACAGAAAATCAGGCAAGACAATTTGTGAAGGACAATGAGGGGACTTATGAAAAAACATAAGTTATGTGGCACATACTGGATAAATAAAGAATTAAATTCTTTTATTAAAATAGAGCATTCAAGTCTTCTAGGACACATGGCGGGGGATCCTAACCCTAAGATTGTACGTATATTTTCTGGAGCTTTCTTAGTAGTTTATATTAAGGGCGAGAAGTATTCTTACGACAATATTACCCCATCAGCAGGCATAGGAGAGTGGAGACTCAAAAGAGACTACACTCAAACCACTAAAGAAGTCTGGGATGAACAGATAGACCTATTCATTAAACATTTAAAGGGGGAATAAAATGGAAGAAGAAACAAAAAAGAAATACAAGTGTAAAACTCACGGAGAGACAGACCTTTGGATGTGCTTTAGCCTTCCTAAAGAAAACAGACTCTTTTGCCTAGAATGCCTTGGTGACTTCTACAAAACACAGGGCTTCGAGCTTGAAGAGATCAAAGATTAGCCCAAGAAAGTAAAGCTTTACGGAGTCTAAAAGATTCTTATTGACTCACTGAGTCTTAATCTATACAACACGTATATTCCTTTCTGCACACACGGAAAGAAATATTGCGCAGATGAGGGTGGTGGGGTGTAAAAGCCCCACTGCCAGCACTGTATGAATGGAAAGTATGGAAGACGATCCTAATCGAATATTAGTAAAGCTCGATCGTGAAGGAATAGCATCGCTTGCTAAGTTTATTAATGAAGTCTTGCTTGTTGAAAGCAAAGTAAATAACGACTTCTTCATTTACGCACAAAAAAGACCATCGATTGACTATTCAGAAACAGAAATCTCATTTAGCATTGGACAAGATACCGAAAACTCACACACCAGGTTTTACATAAAAGGTATCAATCGTGCGGATAAAGAGTGGATCTTTAAAACCAATGGAAACACTTCTAAAGACTAGTTATTAATCGCCTCATTGCTTTTTTCCCCTAGCTCACGTACCTTATTAATTACCAGAACAATCGCAGGGAGCGAACTCATGGGGGGAATCTTTGAAAACAATACAAATCAAATGCAAAGGTTCTATCACTTTGCCAATAGAGGACATTCACCCTTTTCAGGGAAACCTCAAAGACCTATCTAAAGACAACTACGCAAAGCTTCGAAAACAAATACTAGACCTCGGCTTCTCATCACCCATTCACGTTTGGAAAAACACAGAAACAAAGAAGTACCAAACTCTCGATGGACACCAAAGAATCCGCGTCCTCAGTGAGATGAAGAATGCTGAAAAATACAAAATACCAGAGCTTCCATGTGTTGAAGTCTTTGCTGACAGCGAACACCAAGCAAAAAAGAAAATACTCGCCCTCACCTCTCAATTCGGTGAAATCACCTCACAAGGCCTCTTTGAATTCGCATCATTAAACAACATAGGATTAGACGATTTAAAAGACCTTCGCCTACCCGAAATTGATATGGGCAAGTTTGAAGCCGAATTCTTTGATAAACCACTCGATTCAAAGGGTGAAGATGAAGTCCCACCTGCTCCTACTGTTGCAAAAATAAAGCTTGGAGATTTAATTATCTTGGGAGAGCATCGTATTCTATGTGGTGATTCAACGGATATGAAGAGTGTTGAGAGATTAATGAATGGAGAGAAATCCGATATTACATTTACATCTCCGCCGTATAATATCGGAAGATCTAAAGGCGGAAGTTTTTCACATGAAAAATACAATAACTATTCTGATGATTTAAGTGACGAAGACTACCTCTCTTTTATTTCCAAGTTTTTAATTGAATGTCAAAAAGTATCAAAATATCAATTCATCAATATTCAGTTTCTTGATTGCAATCGAATAGCTTTTATTTCCTGGCTTTATGCATTTAAGGATAACCTAAAAGAAATTATGGTTTGGAATAAAGGACACGGCGGGATAACGCCCGACTATGTTCTTCATAGTGCATTTGAAAACCTTTTCATATTCGAATCGGAAAAGGTTAAAAACCGAGCAATACGCCTCAATGATCCATTAAAAGGCGTTACAAATGTAATTGAGCGACAAGGGAATATGGTTCAAACTAAAGAGCATAAGGCAGGATTTCCGGTCTATTTCCCCGAATATATAATAAAAACATTCAAACCCAAGTCGGTATATGACTGCTTTGGTGGCACGGGCACAACCCTGGTTGCATGTGAAAATACTAAAACCAAATGCTTCATGATGGAACTCGATCCTGTTTATTGTGACGTCATCATTTCCAGATACTGTAAGTTTACTGGAAACAACCAAGTCACTATAAATGGTAAGCCTATAGATTGGGAAGCAAACTAATGGCTAGACCTGCATCGGCTCAAGCAAAAATCGATAAAGAAGAACTAGAAAAGCTACTTGGTCTTCAGCCAAATGAGAAAGAAGCCGCTGACTGGTTTGACGTGTCCATTAATTCGCTCGTGCGATTCATAAAGACTCATTATGATTGCAGTTTTGAGGAGCTACGCGACAAAAGGTTCGTTCGCACTCGGATGAGTATCAAAAGAGCCCAGATACAAGAAGCTTTAAAGGGCAATGCAACTCTTCTCATCTGGACAGGAAAGCAGTACCTAGGCCAAACAGATAAACAAGAAGTTGCTACATCAAATATCAATTTAGACGTAGATGCATCTAATACAGAACTCGCACGTAAACTCCTTGAAGCCGCACGCATCGCAAAAGAGCTATGATCCCAAACGAGCAAGCCTATAAACTCGCCCTTCAAATGCTCTACAAAGAATCTCTCTACGCCACGGCTAAGCATCTGCTTCAATTCAAAGACATCAATAAACACACACATGAGCACATTATCAAAACCCTACAACATCCACACAAGCGAAAGCTTATCGTCTCTCCACGTGGATCACTCAAAACCTCTTGCATCATCGCCGATGTACTTTGGCGTATTATAAATCAACCCAATATCCGTATCCTCCTTGTCTCTGAGGTGTATACAAATTCAAAGAACCTTATCCGGGAGATTAAAGGTATCGTTGAATCTAAGCCTTTTATGGAGGTCTGGGGAGACCTAATAGGCACACCTTGGGGCGAGGGGGAAGTTTGTTTCAATACACGTACAAAAGTCCTTAAAGAAGCCACTATTACTGCAGGATCAGTTGGCACAGTTAAGGTCGGACAGCATTACGACTACATCGTCCTTGATGACGTCAACTCCAACACAAACTCAGACTCTCTTGAGAAATGCGAAAAGGTCTATAACTTCTACAGATACCTCATATCAATCCTTGAGCCAGATGGAATCATGACAGTCATTGGCACCAGGTACTCAGCAGCTGATCTCATTGGAAAGATTTTATCCGTGGAGTGTGATATCGAAGATACCTCAGGGGTGAAGCTTAGTCCTATTTGGAAACATAACGAAAACATACTGGGGGAATATACTAATGGAGTCCGTCAAACACAGAATAAGAGTCTTTGAACATGAATTCGATGTCTACGATAAACCTAACTCGCAGACTCCATTCTTTGTAGCCCGTGAGCTCAACGCTGATCCTTGTGGCCTCAATGAAGTCAAAGACGAAAAGCTTGATCTTGTTGTAGACGTAGGAGCCAACACTGGGATCTTCTCTGTTTACTGCTCTAAGATGTTTCCAGACGCTACCATACACGCAATTGAGCCATGGCCTGATAACTACGAGAATCTCTGTAAAACACTTGAAGAAAACAAATGTAAAAACGTCACACCACACAACTTTGCAATCACAGGTCAAACTAGACCCATGACTCTTGGTGAGCCACAAAACAACTCAGGGGCCACAAGCTTTATCTTCGCAGCCCTTGATGCAAAGCCCATCGCAGGTCTATCCATCAAAGACTTCATGAATGAGATTATCCCCGGCAAAGACATCGACTTTCTTAAGCTTGATGTAGAGCGCATGGAATATGAGATCATTGCAGGATTTAACGAGTGGACAAGAATCAAGCATCTCTCTGTAGAGCTTCATGGTCTGTTCCCTTATCCACCCTTTCTTTGGCGTCCAACGCTTAACGCATTTCTAGGTCATCTTAAAAATATTCCTATTAAAGGTAACCTTTGGACTAACGACATAGACTCTTTGTAAAAATTCAAAGTATAATAAAAAGGAAATCAGGGGAGATTTTAACAAATGAATTCAAATGAAGACGTACGTGGGCAGTTTCCAGAGACCCTTGTTTTAGGGACTGGGATTACTGCCATCATTGCACCTATCGCTTATCAAACAGGCATCCTACTTAAGTATGGATCAGGTGGAACTCTAAGCATCATTGGACCAACATACTCATTCCAAGGATCTTTTCAGGGTTCAACATTTGCCACAGCTAAGTCATACTTGCTTGGCACAACTGAGATCCTATCTCTTAGCTCTAAGGGTGCAATTACTCTTATTGCTACAGGAGCTACGACCACTGTTTATATGCTGAGAGCGACAAACATTCCTATCGAAGGCCTCTAGGTCAACATGAGAGTCTTTAGCTTTAAGCTTGATGACGCCGGATCAGTTCCGACGGCTATTAATATAGGGACGCCTATTACTGGAGGCACCGAAGGTTCTGTTCTGTTCATAGGATCAGGAGACGTGCTCGCTCAAGATAATGCTAATTTCTTTTGGAATGATGCAGATAATCGTTTAGGTCTTGGCACTGCGACTCCCACATCATTGCTTCATTTAAAATCCGCTGACAACGTTCAAGCAACTAATATCTTGCAAGCCTATTCTAACAACGGCGCACAAGGTTTTGGTATTGGGTTTAACGTTTTAAGACAATTAGGAACTAATGCAAATATTGGTGTGGACAGCACCGGTACTGGTTGGGTTTATCTTAATTCAGCTGCCACGGGTGGAGTGCAGATTGGAAAGTCAACAAACCCCAGCGCTGCGCTCAGAATAGATAACACGACGGGTACATCTAATTCTGCTTTAGACATCTTTGGACAGTCAGGCCAAACAGGTGACCTTGTTAGAGTTGGGAATTCTGCGGGTACTAATCTATTTAATATTTCATCAACAGGTGAGACTTCTGTAAAAGTTTCTTCAGCTTCCACGAAGGGGCTCATCGTTAGAGGAGCTGCTGCTCAGACAGCAAACCTTCAAGATTGGCAAAATAGTGGATCTTCTATTTTGTCTTCTGTAAACAAAGACGGTTACTTTGCGATCAACTCCATCCAAGGAACAACGTCCCCAACTACAGCAGTACTCGATGTAAATTCACATACAAACTCATCAGACATTTCAAATACTGCAGCAAGATTCTATTCTTTAAATAGATCTCAACACGTTGGACTTGCATGGCAAGGTCTTTATGGAACCTCAAGTATTCAAATTTCTCCAGCCGCTTCAGGAAACGTCTATATTCACAGCGCCACTTCTGACACTGGTGGAACAACTATTGGAATGCCAGTTCTAGGTGCTAATGCACGGCTTTTTGTCACTGGGCAACCAACGATTTCAGGCGGTGGAACAGTAGACACTACCTCGGGTTCAACTGTCGTAACGGGCACTGGAACTAACTTTGTTGTTAACATTGGAACAAATTACACAATAACTATTGGTGCAAATACATACGCCATCAGGAGCGTGGATAGCTCTACTCAAGTAACACTTTACACTGCTGCAGTGGCGTCGGTGTCAGGACAAGCCTATACATATACAAAGCCCACAATACAAACGACAAGCAACACTGGTAACAGAGAGTTTGGTGTTAATTCTCTTGGAAATGTGATTACTAAAAATGCGATAGCTCCGAACTTCGTCTTTGATCTAACCGGATCACGCATATGGAGTGTAGGATCTGATTCTTCAAACAATACTCGTTTTGTTTTAAAGAATATTACTAACAATACAGTTCCTTTTTATATAGATGGTAGCGCAGGTGCAGATTCTCTTGTTATTAATTCAAGCGGAAATGTAGGCGTAGGCACATCAACCATTTCAGCAAAACTGCACGCACTTGCAACAACTGAGCAATTAAGACTCGGTTATGATGCCTCTAATTATTATTCAACAACAGTTCAAAGCGATGGATCCGTTGTTTTTAATGCTGTTGGAACCATACCATCGTTCTATTTTTCAGATAGTGTGACTATACCAATAGACTCCACGGTAGGTGGATCCGATATTGCCATTGATTTTAGCGGATATGCATTTAACGCAAGAACTCTAACAGCGCTTATAGTTGGACAAGCGGACAATGCAGACACAGTTACAAGTCTTGCAGGACATGCGGTCTCAGAGCTTACAAACGACGCGGATTACTTAGTTGCCTATACTGACATAAACGTTGCAGATGTTTATTGCGCGAACGTATTCGGAACGGACATAAATGGAACTAATGGAGTTTTTGACTATTTAACAGACGGCTCATTTGTTCCAATTATAGATGTTCAAAACAGGATTTTAAAAGACAGCAGCAGCACGACTGTTTTAGATTGGTCGACTCAAGCCGCAGCTCTCACTACTCAACTCACTTCGATCACACATACCGCACCTGGAACCCCAGACTATGCTATTCAGAACTTAACTAACGTTGGTGGTTTTGGTTTTGTAACCGCAGATGAGGGAAACACCGTATTAAGCGTTATCGCAAATTTACAAGCTAGATTGGCACAATTAGAGTCAAGGCTTCAAACATATGGTTTGCTTGCGTAGGGGAAAAATATGTCAAAAGAATTTTCAAAAATAAGTGATACAGATTTAAAATTGGTTGAGACAAAACCCATTGAGGAGAAGTTTCATATTCCACTCCTAAAGCGTAGAAAACTAGTTTTAGAGGCAGAGCTTACTAAGATCAATGAGGTTTTACTTAATGCTAAGAATCTAAATATTGATGAGGGTGTCAAGCCAGCCGCAAAGGCAATTCCACCAACACGTAAGGTTGAATCGTCAAGTTTGGTGTCAGATCCAGCGCAAGGAAATCTCTATCGTAATCTCATTATTGGAGGCTCAATAGCCACAGCGCTTGCTTATGGAGTTTACAAAATTCTATAAGCTAGCTAGTTATAAATTTTTACCGGGGGAATCATGGAAAAAAAAGATCAATACATAGTACTAAGCATACAAGATGCAAATCATTTCATTAAATATCTAGCAGCAAGGCCGTACCAAGAAGTCTTTGGACTTGTTGAGATATTAAAAGCAGCGGATCAAGAGAGAATCGCTCGGGAACAGAGTCAAGATAAAGAAGATGTTAAGTGATTTAAAAACGTGAGCTGGCTTGTTGTCTATGAGAAGGCACGTAGACCAAACGGGGATCTTCTCTTTCCAGAAAAGCTCTCTGATGACTTTCTTATCAATGCCCGTAAGGTCATGGGCTCATATGTTTATGCCAACCAATATGAAAATGAGATTATCCCAAGCGATCAGCTCACCTTTAAACCTGAGTGGATTAAATACTACGCAGTAAGGCCTGAACGCGTAAACACATTCGCATTCATTGATCCTGCTATCTCACTAGAAAAGACCGCTGACTACACAGGTGTTGTTGTGATTCACGTTGATGAAGAAGATGCCTGGTATGTTGAATACGCGAGACATTACAGACTTAGTCCAACCGAGATCGTAGACCTAGTGTTTAAGATCACAGATCAGTACAAGCCACAGTGTATTGGGATTGAAGATGTTGCTTATCAAAAGGCACTCCTTTACATGCTTGATCACAAGTCAAAAGAGATTGGTAAGGTTGTACCTGTGAGAGCCATCAAGCCAGGAAATGATCAAAGCAAAGAAATGCGTATTCTTGGTCTTGTACCTCGCTTTGAATGGGGTAGAATTTTTCTTAGACCTGAGCAAAAGGAACTCGAAGATGAACTCAGACTTTTTCCTAGAGCTGCACACGATGACATTATCGATGCACTTAGCCAAGTAGCTCAGATTGCCTTTAAACCGGAGAGAAGGAGACCTAAAGATGAACGACCTAACCCAGCAGATGCCACAAACTACGAGTCCTGGTACAGAAGACAGCTCAGCGCTAGAGCAAGTAGAGAACAAGACGAC
>Ga0172380_10001602_pt1 | contig 38557 bp, 37 predicted proteins | sample Leawe162metaG_FD_119747 | JGI IMG/M metagenome (GOLD analysis project Ga0172380, IMG submission 119747) | Leachate microbial communities from a municipal landfill in Southern Ontario, Canada - Leachate well 162 metaG | ecosystem: Engineered > Solid waste > Landfill > Unclassified | place...
AGCTGATATTTTTCTCGACGATAGAAGAAAAAGGTTGGATTATCTAAGGCGGGAGGGGGAAATTATCCCGGGCTTAGAGTATGAGACTGTCTCGGCTCTGCTTTCGGGCGAATTAGATCCGGAAACCATGATGTCAACCGTGACAAACCCAGAATTCCTGGAGACTGAATTAGAATTTATTGTCGATACTTCCGGTTCTATGATTGGCCAAAAGATAGAGAAATCTATTGATTTAATGGTTATTACCGCTGAATCCTTGAAAAGGGTTAAGGAATCACTTTCAGATGAGAATTTGTTGGCAGAGAACGAAGATCCATTCAGAGTTGGGGTTACTAAATTTTCTTCTACTCCAGAAAGGGTAACCAAACTGGCAGAGCAAATTGACGATAAGAAGGAGCTTAAGATTATTGATCAAGTTTCGAAAATTGGTGGAGGAACGGATGAAACCGAAGCCATACAACAAGTCTACACAGAATTAAAGCTGGGCAAGAAGAACGTAATTAAAATAATTTGTGTTTTAACTGATGGACAAGGAAATCAAGAGGGGGTACATCCAATCATCCGACAAATAGAAAGGGATAAAGAAGTAATTCTTTTGGTTGTTGGTTTGGGGGATAATGAAGAGAGTGCGCGAGCAATTGTAGACACGTACATAGCACCACTTAATAATAAAGAAGGAAATATCCATGGTTTTGCCACAGATGATCCAGGTAAGGCTCTCCCAGCTGTGACTGAGTTCCTAAAGCGAGAAGTTAATAAACGAAAACAGTAATGTCATATAACCCCGATAGAATAAATGTGCACGAATTAACTGTAGAAGAACCTGAGAAGCGGGTGGAATTACCTTTTGATCCCGAGAGAGATATTAAAGAGGATGATTGGAAAAAGATGAAAGAGGAGTTACGAACTTACACAGTATCTAGAAGTGGCAGAAATGGTGTAAAGGCCGATTGGAAAGGTTTTTTGTATTTAGCCAGTCAGATGAAAATCATTGATCCCGCTGAAGATTTAAATATTAGCGAAAAAGATTGGGGAAAAATTACAACTTCTCTTGGTATAGCCAGGGCAAAAGATCACTGGTCTGATTTCTATAAGATAGCAAGTAGAATGAAACTACTAAACCCAAGGTTACTCATTGGTCTTGGAATTGGTAGTAGGGAGGATCTTAGAGATGATATTGAAAGACGTAAAAAAGCTCAAGATTGGCCAGGTGTTATAAACATGTCAGTAAGCAGAAAGATTTTATATCCTGAGACCGATTTAAACATGTCTGATCCCGCTTGGCAAGGGGTGCAAGATGAGCTAGATAAGTGTAGAAACAAGGGCGATTGGTACGGATTCTCCTTACAGGCCATGAAAATGAAAATTCTTGGTCGTAATGCTAATCTAGGTTTAGACACTGAGACATGGAAGGCCATCAATAATTCTTTGGAAGAAAAAAGAATCATTGGACGATGGTCTCTCTTCATTGAATTAGCTGCCGCGATGAAGATTCTTGTAGCTGACAGGGTTGAATTTGGCCATGAAGGAATTAAAACCATAACTGATAAAGAGCAATCAAAAGATCTTAGAGCTCCGGCAATTCCTGAAACAAAACAGTTTTAGATAACGTTTAGGAGAATTCTTTCCTAGTTATCTTACACCACAAGAAGTGTCACGGGTTGAATTCTTAATCCCCAGTGTGTTAGAATATCTTTTTTAATAGTTTAAAAACTTAATTTTAAATTTACATGAAGAAAATCGCCAAAGTTTTAGCCCGAGAGATTATTGATTCACGAGGAAATCCGACAGTAGAGGTAGAGCTGACTTTAAAGGATGGTAGCTTTGGGCGATCGGCTGTGCCGTCGGGAGCTTCAACAGGTAGTTATGAGGCGGTGGAATTGCGCGATGAAGATAAGAAAAGATTTGGTGGTAAGGGAGTTTTGAAGGCGGTCAATAATGTAAATACAGAAATCAAAAAAGCTATTGTCGGTAAAGAATTTGATCAAAAAAGTCTGGATAAAAAGATGATCGAGCTTGATGGCACGGAGAATAAAGGACGATTGGGAGCTAATGCAATTTTAGGTGTCTCGATGGCTTTTGCTCATGCTTCGTCCAAAAGTGATAAGATTCCACTTTATAAATATTTTAAAAAAATTGGTAAAACTGGAAAAGTTTTTTCTCTGCCAGTGCCGATGATGAATATTATTAATGGTGGCAAGCACGCCGAGAATTCCACTGATCTACAAGAGTTTATGATTATGCCGATTGGAGCCAAGACTTTTGCGGAAGCCTTGCGCATGGGGGCTGAAACTTTTCATGCTTTGAAAAAGATTTTAAAGTCTAAGGGTCTAAATGTTTCAGTTGGAGATGAGGGTGGTTATGCGCCAGCTTTAGGTAATAATGAATCAGCGATTCAGGTGATCATCGAGGCGATTGAGGCTTGTGGTTATAAACCCGGAAAAGATATTTCGATTGCTATTGATGGGGCAACGAGCGAGCTTTTTGATAAGACTAAGAATAAATATGTTTTGGCTAGTGAGAAAAAGGAATTAACTAGTGCCGAAATGGTTAGCTGGTATGAAAGTTTGTTGGCTAAATATCCAATTATTTCAATTGAAGATGGTCTAGCGGAAGACGATTGGGCAGGTTATGAACTCATGACTAAAAAACTTGGTAAAAAAGTGCAGATTGTCGGTGATGATTTATTTGTTACAAATATTAAGAAATTAAAAGAGGGAATTGAGCGAAAAGTTGGTAATTCTATTTTAATTAAATTAAATCAAATCGGCACAGTGACAGAAACAATTGAGGCGATAAATATGGCCAATAAAGCTGGCTACACTTCAGTGATTTCTCATCGCTCAGGTGAAACTGAAGATACAACGATTGCCGATTTAGTGGTTGGTCTAGGAACTGGGCAAATTAAAACTGGGTCTTTGTGTCGAAGTGAAAGAATTTGTAAATATAATCAGTTATTAAGAATTGAAGAACAATTGGGTAAAAAAGCTAAATATGCCAAATTCTAAATCTGTCACCGTTGTTATCTTGGACGGTTGGGGCTATCGTGAAGAAAAACAGCACAATGCCGTGGCTGAAGCCAAGACACCTTGTTTTGATAAACTCTGGCAAGGATGCCCGCACACGCTTTTAGAAGCGAGCGGTCTTTCTGTCGGCCTACCAGAAGGGCAGATGGGAAATAGTGAGGTGGGGCATAGCACGATCGGCTCGGGGACGACAATCTATACTGATTTGGTTAGGATTAGTAAATCAGCAAAAGAAAAAGATTTTGAAAAAAAAGAGGTTTTGATTAAACTTTTTGAACATGTCAAAAATCATGATTCGATTTTGCATCTTTTGAGCCTGATTGGAAACGGTGGAGTGCATGCGCACGGCGATCATTTGTTGTCCACTTTGCAGGCCGCGAAAAATTTTGGTCTGAAAAAAGTGGCGATCCATGCTTTTACCGATGGTCGCGACACCGCACCACAAAGTGCTCACGATTTTCTACTGGAATTAGAAAATGAAATTTCCAAAATAGGTTTAGGTTTTATTTCCACCATGTCTGGCCGATATTTTGCTATGGACCGTGACAACAATTGGGATCGTTTGAAAAAAGCCGAAGACGCTATCTTTAATGGCGAAGGTCGGCAAGCTGGTTCGCAGAAAGCTTCGGAAGTAGCCAAATTTTTGTATTCTAAAGACCAGACTGATGAACACTTTGAGCCAGTAGTTTTTCTCAATCAAATAGGAGAGAAAGAATTGATCAAGGAAAATGATGGCGTTTTCTTTTTAAACTTTCGGGCTGATCGAGCCAGAATGTTGTCTCAAAAAATTATGGAATTTGGTCGGGATAAAAATATTCATTTTGTGACCTTGACGCAGTATGATAGAAATTTCACTGCTCCTGTGGTTTTTTCGCCAGAGAAAATCGAAACGACTTTGGCCGCAGAAATTTCTCGCGCCGGTTTGACTCAGGCCCATATTGCCGAAACTGAAAAGTTTCCACACGTTACTTCTTTTCTCAATGGTGGACGAGAACAACCTCATGATCTAGAAAAGCATATCCTTATTCCCAGTCGAAAAGATGTAGCGACGCATGATTTGGCACCAGAAATGATGGCCAAAGAAATCGCCGATAAAGCGATAGAGGAAATAAATAATGGGACAAATTTTATTTTTATCAACTTTGCAAATCCTGACATGGTGGGACACACTGCAAATCGTCCAGCGATTATCACCGCCGTCGAGACCGTTGATCATGAACTAGACCGTGTGCGAAAAGCTGTTGAAGAAAAAGGCGGCACTTTGTTGGTAACAGCAGATCACGGTAACGCTGAAATAAATATTGATCCGATAACTGGAGAAAAGCATACGGCCCACACAACGAGTTTGGTGCCTTTTATTTGTACTGATAAGAGTAGGAAATTAAAAAAGGGAACTTTGGCTGATATTGCGCCGACCGTCCTATCGATTCTTGCCGTTCCCAAACCCAAGGTTATGACCGGGCAGACTCTCTTTATTGATTAGCTTTTCAGCCTTTTTATGGTATATTTGAGGTATTAAAAATAATTCACAATTACTATGTTTAAGGCTATAACTAGATTTTTTGACAAATTAGAGGATAAAGTTCGGGTAAGTTTAAGCCATCGTTCCGTTATCTATGCTTTTATTGGCGGGACGGCTCACGTGATCTTCTGGCGTGGAATTTGGCACACTAGCGATTTTATCATGAGTGGAGATTGGCATTTGGAGGTGGCCAGAGGTTTTTGGGGTTGGTTATTCTATGAACCCATTACTCTTATTTGGACATCAGCGATCTTGCTTTTGACTGGTTTGTTTGTCGCTACTTTTATCGGAGAAAGGGTTATTATGTCTGGTCTGAAGCGTGAAAAAAAAGTAACTGATCGAACCGAAGATGAAATAAGGAAAGAAGAAGATCGAATTAATACCTTGAATGGTAAAATCAATACCGTCTTGACTGATTTGGCGGAAATTAAAGATGCGCTTTCTAAGAAGTAAAAAAATCGTTGCTGTTCACTCAGGTAATTTTCACCCCGATGATGTTTTTGCTACCGCCGCTTTGTCAATTTTACTCGATGGAAAAATTGAAGTCATTAGGACCAGAGATGAAGCTGAGTTGTCCAAGGCAGACTATGTGGCAGATGTGGGCCATATCTACGATCCAGCGCTAAATCGTTTTGATCATCACCAGGAAGGCGGTGCAGGTTTTCGAAACGAGCAGATAAGTTATTCTGCTTTTGGTTTGGTCTGGAAAACATACGGTGAGAAAATTTGTGGCTCTGAACAGATCGCCAAAATGATTGATGAAAATTTGGTCGCCGCTATTGATGCGGATGATGACGGTTTGGACGTGTGTCAAAAATCTTTACCCGGAGTGAAACCTTTTATGTTGGTGGATGTAATATATTCCATGCGTCCCACTTGGAAAGAAGACGGTTCTGATATTGATCAAGTTTTTCTTAAAGCAGTAGTTTTTGCCAAAGAAGTTCTTTTGCGAGAAATCAGAATTATCAAAGACGACATGGAAGCAGATGGTTTGATGAATGAAGTCTATAAAAATGCTAAAGATAAGAGAATTATTATTCTTGACAAACAATATCTTCCCTCAAAATTACTACAAAAATATTCAGAGCCACTTTTTACGATTTATGAGAATCGAGATAAAAAAATGTGGCGAGTTGGGACAATCACGAAGAGTGAAGATACTTATGAACCAAGAAAGAATTTTCCAGAAATTTGGTGGGGAAAGAAGGGGGAGGATTTCGAAAAAGTTTCTGGGGTGGAAGATGCGATATTTTGTCGAAATAGGGGTATATTTTTGGGGGTGAAAACTAAAGAGGGAGCTTTAAAATTAGCAAACCTAGCGATAAATCAAAATTAATATGGCATTCATTGATGAAATAAAATTAAATATTAAAGCAGGAAACGGTGGAGATGGTGTTGTGCGCTGGTTGCACGAGCGCGGTAAAGAGTTTTTAGGTCCTGCCGGTGGTAATGGGGGAAATGGTGGTGATGTGTATGCTAAAGCCGTGCGGGATATTGGCATTTTAAATAATTACAAGAATCTCAAGACGATTAGCGGTGAGAATGGTTTCCCAGGAGAGAAGAAAAGCATGCACGGCAAAAATGGTAAGGATCTATATATTGATTTTCCAATCGGTTCGGTTATTACTAACCTAGAAACAGATGGAAAGGTTTATTTGAATATCGAAGGTGAAACTAAGCTTTTAGCAAAAGGCGGTCGTGGTGGTCTTGGTAATGAATTTTTTAAATCTTCCACTAATCAAGCTCCTGAAAAATGTACCCCTGGAAAAGAAGGCGAAGGTTTTGATTTTTATATCGAAGTCGAGTTGGTGGCCGACGCCGGACTCATCGGTTTACCAAACGCCGGAAAATCGAGTCTGATCAATGAGTTAACAAATGCTAAATCAAAAGTCGGTGCTTATCAATTCACCACTTTGGAACCAGCTCTCGGTGACATGTATGGCTTTATTCTAGCTGATTTGCCTGGTCTGATTGAAGGTGCTTCTGAAGGAAAAGGTTTGGGCCATAAATTTTTACGCCACATTAGACGCACTAAAATGCTGTTCCATTGCTTGTCACTTGAAAGCACAAAATTAATTACCGATTATAAAACTATCAGACAGGAACTAAAAGCATATAGTCCTGAACTGGCCGACAAAAAAGAAGTTTTGATTTTGACTAAGACTGATGTGCTCGATAAAAAAGAACTAGAATCAGCGAAAAAGAAACTGGCTAAATATAATAAAAATATTTTAACGGTCTCGATTTTAGATGATGCTTCACTGAAAAAATTGAAAGATGAGCTAGTAAAAATTTTACGGGTTTCGTGATAATATTTAAGATATGGAGAATTCCAAATACAAAGCTACTATTGGTCTAGAAATACATGCTGAATTAAAGACGAAAAGCAAGATGTTTTGTAGTTGTAAAAATAATCCCGATGAAGAAAAACCTAATGTAAACATTTGTCCGGTTTGTACTGGTCAGCCTGGAACTCTGCCGGTTTTGAATAATCAAGCGATTAAAAATGTTTTAAAGGTAGGTGTGGCGCTCGGTTCACAGATTGCTGATTTCACGGAATGGGATCGAAAGAATTATTTTTATCCCGACATTCCTAAAGGTTATCAGATTAGTCAATATAAATATCCACTTGTGACTGGTGGACAATTGAACGGTGTCAATATCACCAGAATTCATCTAGAAGAAGATACCGCCAAATCTAGTCATGATCAAGGTGAATTTTCTTTAGTAGATTTTAACCGCGCCGGTGTGCCCCTCATGGAATTGGTGACTGAACCAGAATTGCACAGTGGAAAAGACACGGCTGATTTTGCTCGCGAATTGCAATTACTTTTACAATATTTGGGTGTGGGTGAAGCTAATTTGGAAAAAGGGGAGATGAGGATTGAAGCTAATATTTCAATTAGTGATACTGATAAATTAGGTACAAAAGTGGAAGTTAAAAATTTGAATTCATTCAAAGCGGTGGAAAAAGCGGTGAGTTATGAAATAGAAAGGCATGCTCAAGTTTTGGCGGAAGGTGGGAAAATTGTACAGGAAACACGCGGTTGGGATGAAGATAAACAAAAAACTTTTTCTCAGAGATTAAAAGAAGATTCGCACGATTATCGCTATTTTCCTGACCCTGATTTACTAAAAATGAAAATTTCTGAGATTCCAGAATTTTCTGTTGATAATCTTAAAAAAGATTTACCGGAATTGCCTTGGGAAAAGAGAACTCGCTATGAAAAAGATTATGGTATCAAACCAGAAGACGTAGAAATTTACGTCCGTCCTGGTATTATCAGCGCCTTTTTTGAAAAAGTGTGTGCTGATTTTGCTGGCGACAAGAACTTAATCAAACTCGCTTCGAATTACATTATTTCTGATCTTTTGGGTTTGATGGATGGTGTGGCTTCTCTTGGTGGCCTGACTGACAAAGCTTTTGCTGATTTGATTAAGATGGTCGTTGAGTCGAAAATTTCTTCTCGTGGAGCTAAAGATATTTTGAAAATTATGTTTGAACAAGGTGGTGTGCCGGCGCAGATTGCCGAGGAAAAAGGTTTATTACAAAAAAGTGATGAAGGTGAGTTGATTAAAATGGCTGAGAAAATTGTCGCTGACAACCCTGTTCAGGTGGCGGATTATAAAGCTGGTAAAGCAATGCTTTTGCAGTATTTTGTTGGTCAGGCTATGAAGGTTTCGAAAGGTTCAGCTAATCCAAAACTTTTGCAGGATATATTTTTGAAGTTACTCTCTAAATAGGGTATAATTAATTTATGAATAAAAAGACTCCGGATAAAATGGGTAAAATTTTTATTGGCGCTGATCATGCTGGTTTCAAGTTGAAAGAAAATTTGGTTATTTATTTAGAAAAACTTGGCTACGAAGTGATTGATTGCGGAGCTCATCGCTACGATGAATTTGATGATTATCCAGATTTTGTTCTACCGGTTGCGCAAGCGGTTTCTAGCCATCCAAATTCTACTCGCGGAATTGTGATTGGTGGTTCCGGGCAGGGTGAGGCGATGGCCGCGAATCAATTTCCGAATGTGCGTGCGGCCTTGTTTTACGGCAATAAAATTTTTGGTAGTACCGATATTATTAAATTATCCCGTCAGCACAATGATGCTAATGTCTTGGCTTTAGGCGCCAGATTTATCAGCTTAGGTGAAGCTAAAGACGCCGTGCGGGTGTGGCTCAAGACTCCTTTTTCTTCGGACTATAAATATATTCGTCGTATCAAAAAGATCGAGAAAATTTTACGGGAAATTCGTTTAAATAAAAATTTTTAATCTAGCTTTATTAATAAAAAATAAAATGATCGAAGTTACCCCAGCTATATTAGAAGAAGACTTTGAAGAATTACGAGGAAAAATGGCTCGTGTGAGTGGGCTGGCGCCTTTGGTTCAAATTGATATTTGCGATGGTAAATTTGTTCACCGTAAAACTTGGCCATATGTGAAAGGCGGCATGGATGAGTTCGCCCGAATAATAGCTGAGGATGAAGGTTTCCCTTTTTGGGATTCGCTTGATATTGAAATAGACCTGATGGTTCGTCATCCTGAAGAAGTGGTGGAAGATTGGATTAAGGCTGGAGCAAAAAGTATAGTCTTACATTTAGAATCTGGTCCGGACATTTTGGGTACAATTGAAAAGCTGCGCAATGAATATGGCACGGCTAAAGACGAAGCTTTTGGTTTACGGATCGGTGTAGCTTTGGATATTGATACACCAAACGAAGATGTATTTGAGATTCTAGACATGATAGACGAGGAGGGAGATTCCATTATTGATTTTGTGCAGTTTATGGGAATGGCGCCAAATAACGTTGGTTTTCAAGGTCAGGAATTAGATGAAGTAGTTTTGGAAAAGATTAGTGATTTACGAGGTTCATATCCTAATATTGAAATTAGTGTTGATGGCGGGGTCAATTTTGATAATGCCGCCGATTTAGTTAGTGCTGGCGCCACTAGATTAGCTTCTGGTTCAGCTATTTTTGAAAGTGATGATATTTCCGAGGCGATTGATCACTTGAAAAATGCGGGGGAGTAAAAGATTTTAAAGGCTTGCGTTGGTCATATTTTTGTGTATAATTGTCTCCATGCTTAAATTAAAGGTAGAAAAGAGAGATTTAAAAGAGAGCTTAGACAACTTGCGAAAACAATCCAAGTTGCCGGCTGTTTACTATGGTAAAAAGGAGGCCTCTACTCCAATTAAACTTAGTTTGGTTGATTTTAAGAAAGCCCTAAAAACGGCTGGTGAATCAACAATTATTACCTTGGAAGGAGCGGGCATTGATGTGGATGTTTTGATTCACGCGTTTGATTTAGATCCAGTTACCGATATGCCGATTCACGCTGATTTTTACGCGATAGAGAAAGATAAAAAATTGGAGGTGGATGTACCGTTGGAATTTATTGGTGTGTCACCAGCCGTGAAAGACCTTGGTGCGGTTTTGGTTAAGGTGGCGCATGAGATTGAAATTGAAGCTTTGCCCAAAGATTTACCTGGTAAATTAGTAGTTGATATTTCTGCACTGATTAATTTTGATAGTGTGATTACCGCCGGTGAAATTAAATTACCAGCTGGCGTAGTCCTAAAAATGGGAGCTGAAGAAGTGATTGCCTCAGTTTATGAACCAAAAGAAGAAGTGATTGAAACTGCTCCGGTTGATCTATCCTCAATTGAAGTTGAAAAGAAAGGTAAGGAAGCCAAAGAAGGTGCCGAAGGTGAGGCTGCTCCAGCAACTGAAACAAAAGAAAAAGAGGAAAAGAAGGATAAAAAATAGAATTTATGATAAAATAACAGGGATGAAGAAAATTGTCACCCTGTTTTTTATTTGTTCATTTTTGTTACTCGCTGGCCAATTAAATGAGGCCCAGGCACTTTCCTGTCAAACGCCCGCCGAGAAAATTAAATGTCAGGAAGAATATGATGCCCTAAATGCCGAGATTGCCGAATGGCAAAAAGTCCTTAATGAAACTAAGGCCAAGAAGAATACCATACAGGGTGATGTAACTGCTTTGAATGCTCAAATTGCCAAAGCGGAAAAAGAGATCAAGCAACGTAATATTACTGTGAGCACTCTGAATTCGGAAATCAACCAAAAAGTTGCTAACATTAGTTCTTTGGAAGCAAGAATTAAAAATAATCAGGCATTGTTGGCTAATCTTTTGAAAAAAAAGGACCAGAATGATGTCGAGCCAATTTACTATCTTCTTTTATCGGCCAAAGACCTGTCAGATTTAATTGTGGATATTGATGCCATTGGTCTGATTAACAGTGGGTTACAGAATTTATTTTCTGAATTACGTTCGGATAAAACAGCCACTCAAAAAGAAAAAGAAGATTTGGATCTAAAAAAGAACAAGGAGCTAGACGCTAAATACGAAGTCGAGCAGAAGAAAAAAGTGATTGCTCAGAGTGAAGCAGAGAAAAAACAATTGTTAGCTGTGACTAAAACAGTTGAGTCTAATTATCAGCAGGTTTTGTCTGAGCGTCAGCGTCAAGCCGAAGTGATCAGAAGCGCTTTATTTGATTTGCGTGATGCTGGTGGAATTTCTTTCGCCAAAGCTCTCGAGTATGCTTCTTATGCTTCGGAAAAAACTGGTGTTCGAGCGGCCATGATTTTGGCGATTTTGTCTCAAGAATCTGACCTCGGTAAAAATATTGGTTCTTGTTATATTTCCGATTTAACCACCGGAGATGGAGTGGGTAAAAATACCGGTACCAAATTTCAAAGAGTGATGTACGCACCCCTACCTGGGTCAACAAGTAATAGACCAAATGATACTGCGGTTTTTGAAAAAATTACTTCGGAGCTTGGTATGAATTGGGCGACAACACCGGTTTCTTGCCCTCCGGGTACTACTTACTATGTTGGTCGGGGATTTGGCGGAGCAATGGGCCCGTCTCAATTTATCCCTTCAACCTGGCAAGGATTTGTCGGCCGCTTGAAATCGGCACTTGGTGTGTCCTTGCCTAATCCTTGGGATCCAAAACATGCGATCATGGCGACTTCAATGTATCTATCTGATCTTGGAGCGGGTGGTCAAACCTATACCGCCGAGAGAAATGCAGCCTGTAAATATTATTCCGGGTCGGCTTGTACCCCTGGTCGTGTGCCGTCCAATACATTTTACGGTGATCAGGTAGTTGCCAAAGCTGAAAAATTTCAAACAGACATCAATTTTTTGAATAATATTTAGAATATCAGCCAGCTTGCTATTTCATAATAAATCTGCTAGAATCTTAAAACTATGAAAAAAGATATACATCCAAAATACTTCGATAAAGCCGAGACCGTTTGCGCCTGTGGAGCAAAATATAATATCGGTTCCACCAAAGAGAATATCTCTGTGGAAATTTGTGCTACTTGCCATCCTTTTTATACCGGTAACGACAAAGTTCTAGATACTGCTGGCCGAGTGGAGAAATTCAAAGCTCGAAAGGCCGCTGGTACAAAAAAGAAAGCTAATTAGATGCTAATTGACGATTTTAAAAATAATAAGAAAACCAGCTATTTAGCTGACGAATTTTTGCGCTTGGAAAAAGAAGAAAACTCTGTTAAAGAAATGTCGGCTCAGGATTCCGGTATGGCCGAGATGGCCAAGGAAGAGTTGGCCAGCTTATCTTCACAAAAAGAAGTTATCTGGAAGCAGATGGAAGAAATTTTGACTGAAGAAAAAAAAGAGGAAGAGTTTCCTAATGAGGCTATTCTAGAAGTGAGGGCCGGCGTCGGTGGAGACGAAGCCGCCTTGTTCGCTGAAGTTTTGGCTAAAATGTATTCTGGCTATGCTGGCATAAAAGGCTGGAGTTTTTCGCCAGTCGATGAATCTCTCAGTGATTTGGGTGGTTACAAGGAAGCTTCATTTGAAATTAAGGGCCTGGGTGTTTATAAAGAATTAAGATATGAAACTGGGGTGCACCGTATTCAACGAATTCCTGAAACTGAGAAGAATGGCCGAGTGCATACCTCGACCGCTTCGATTGCTATTCTGCCAATTAGAAAAAAAAGTAGTATTGAAATTAAACCGGCTGATTTATTGATTGAAACTTCTCGTGCTGGTGGTAAGGGCGGGCAAAATGTGAACAAAGTGGAAACGGCTGTTCGTATTGTTCATAAACCAACAGGTTTGGAAGTGCGCTGTACTGCTGAACGTAGTCAGTCGCGAAATAAAGAAAAAGCGATGGCCATTCTTTTGGCTAAGTTGGAACAACAGAAAGCTGAATCAGATGCGATTCAGTTTGCCAAAGAGAGAAAAGACCAAATTGGAACAGCTGATCGTTCCGAAAAAATCCGTACTTATAATATTTTGCAGGATCGGGTGACTGACCATCGAGTGAAGAATTCTTGGTATAATATTGAAAAAATTTTACAAGGCGAGGGGATGATAGACGTGATTTCATACGTTAGTGAGAACATTGGCAAGCCGATAGAGGGTAAAACAGACGATGAAGATTAAAGTAGCCTACTAGTTGCATTTTTAAGCTTAATTTGATAAGCTAGTTCAACATATGGAAGAAATTAAAAAGGTAAATAACACACGAATTGATGAAATGTTTAAGGCTGGGGCGCATTTTGGTTATTCTAAAACCAGACGTCATCCTAGCGTTTCTCAGTATATTTTTGGTGTTAAGAATAAGGTTGAAATAATTAACCTAGAAAGAACCGATGAATTATTAGAAAAAGCTTTGACTTTTATTGCTACTTTAGCAAAAGAAGGTAAGCAGGTGTTATTTGTTGGCGGTAAGAATGAAGCGAGAGGGGCTCTTAAAATCGCGGCTGAATCTGTTGGTATGCCGTTTGTAGATGGCCGATGGATTGGTGGAACCTTGACCAACTTTCCAGAAATAAAGAAACGTTTAGCGAAACTAGAAGACTTAACTAAACAAAAAGAAAGAGGTGAGCTATCAAAATACACCAAAAAAGAAAGATTAATGATTGATCGTGAGATCGCTAATTTAGAAAGATTTTTCTCTGGAATTTCTTCATTGAAAGACTTACCAAAGGCGATGGTAGTGATTGATTCAAAGAAAGAAGAAATTGCGGTTACTGAAGCACAAAAGATGAATATTCCGGTTATTGCTTTATCTGGTACTGATTGTGATATCAGCTGTATCAATTATCCTATTGTAGCGAACGATTCTGCAATTTCCAGCATTACTTTCTTTGCAAATGAGATGGCAAAAGCTTATAATAAAGCGAAAGTTTTAAAAGCTTAATTTATTCCTCGATCTTGTTCGAGACAAAATATGGCCACAATTACAACTGAACAAATTAAAGAGTTGCGTGATACTACCGGTCTTTCTATTATGCAATGTAAAAAAGCATTAGAGGAGGCGGCTGGTGATATAGGTAAGGCGGCGATTCTTTTACAGAAAAAAGGCGCTGGTATTTCTGCAAAAAAGGCCGATCGAAATTTAGGAGCCGGTCGCATTGTTTCTTATATCCACTCAACCGGTAATATCGGAGCCTTGGTAGAATTACTCTGTGAGACTGATTTTGTGGCTAAAAATGAAGAATTTGGCGCCTTAGCCTACAATATTGCTATGCAAATCGCAGCCACTAACCCGCAATATCTTAAAATGTCGGATATTCCTGCTGAGGTTCGAACACAAGCCGAAGAGGTTTTTGCTAAGGAGGTGGAAGGTAAGCCAGCTGATATGAAAGCTAAAATTTTGGATGGCAAAATTAACTCATACTTTAAGGATAAAGTGTTGCTAGAGCAGGAGTATATTAAAAATTCCGAGGTTACGATTACTGGCTTGATTGAGAGCTTCATTCAAAAATTTGGTGAGCGAACAGAAATCGGTCGCTTTACCAGGATAGGTGTCGGTCAAAAATAATTTATGACTACTTTTGTAGTATTTATTGTCGCCTTAATATTTATTGTTTCTTTACTGCTAATAAAAAAGGCCGAGTTGTCCTCTGGTCGAGTTTTCTTTTTGACAAATATTTTTGCTAAATGTGATGGTTGGTTTTTGGGCGTTTGGTCTAAAGTAGTGATTTGGTTTAAAAAAATCAATTGGCCAAATACCTGTTTGATTTTTCAGAAAATTTTCGCTAGTATTAGGAAGTTGATTATTAGTATCAAAAGACGTTTTGATCACAAGCAGTCACATTTTTTTACTAAACACGAACATGGCCTGTCAAATAATAAAAAAGGCCCAGTTTCATTTTTTCTTAAGGACGTCGCGGAGTATAAGAAGAGCCTACGAGATGAAATAGAGAAATAGAAATATAGATTGCCGCCTTAGCTCAGTTGGTAGAGCAATAGTTTTGTAAACTATAGGTCCTCGGTTCAAGCCCGAGAGGCGGCTCAGTTTTTAGAACTAGTGGACGTTGCTTTAGTAGAGGTGGCTGTTAGCCAGGTTGGTAGGATTTTTATGATATTATTTTCGTCCATTAAACCAGGATAAGTTTTTTCGTTGATAACAATTACTGGAAATGGTGCTTTTATTTCGAACATCGAAACTAGAGTTTGTAGAGCTGGGGTATTGAGGCCAGCATCAAAAGAATAGACACGAAGGTCGGGGTATTTTTCACGTAGGTGTGTTAACACAAAACCCTGTTCATTACAATCTTGGCAATCATTTTTATAAAAATACAAGATAAAGACGTTTTTTCGATTACATTTTTCAGCCACTTTTTTTACCAGTAAATAATCTTTTATCTGAAGGAGGGAGTAATAGGTCTTTAGTAAGGCTAATTCCTGATTGTCTGCAGCAAGAGAGTTTTCCTGAAAAGTTAGTTTTTGACCAAGACTATTTAGTTCGTCTGATAGGGTAGTTTTGCCAACATCTTTGCAGGAAGATTCGGATAGCAGGGAATATTGAGTTTCGGAGGACATGATATCAATCGCGATTTTGTCTTGAATTACTCGTACATTATCCATTCTTTTGCCGTTCAAATAATTTGTTAGAAAAATCGCCGTGGCAAAAATAATAACGGTAATCAAGAAAGCAATTACATATTTTTTCCAATCATTTTTTATCTCCATACTGTTTTTTTATCAGTCAGCACATTATAAAAAGCTTTGAATAGCCAGATGGGGGCAATGAATGGATAGATGATGAAAAAATAAATTAGGTCGGTGGCTGAATGTAATTTTTCACCAGCTAATTTTTTACCGATTAGAATAATACTTATTACAATCATAAAAGCCGCCAGACCCACAATTAAATGGAAATCAGTTTTGATGTAGAACCAGTCAAAGCTAAACTCCGGCCAACCGAAATTAAAATTTATATTTCTTAAATTAACAAAAAATTGTTCAAGATGTATAGATGCTCGAGCTAAAAATAAAATGGTGACGATGAGTGCTGAAACAGCCGAAATAAATACAACTGGCAAAACCAAGAAACCCAAATTGCCATATTCTTTTTTCATGAGTAAATCTCGGTAGTCAATGATATTTTTAAGTGTACCGTAAACCCAACGCAATTGTTGTCGATACAAGGCCTTGAATTTACTAGGGGAGACCGTGTAAATATAAGCATCGTGGCAATTGGTAATCTTTAAATGATTTCTTTGCATCCTTAATGCCATTTCGCAATCCTCGGTATTGTGGGCCTGGCGGTATGGGCCAATTTTTTCAAACACTTCTCGGCGGAAGAATGAAAAAGGACCAGGTGTAACATATAGGGCGTTTAGAAAAGATAAAGTTTTTCGCATAAAAATTCCCCATTCGTATTGAACTTTCTGAATTTTTTGAAAGACATTTTTTGGTTCGAAAACTTTAATTGATGGAACAACAGACATTACGGTTGGATCTTCAAAATGCCAAACGATCTTTTTTAAAGCATTTGGCGCCACAAAAGAATCGGCATCCAAACAACCCAAAATTTCGCTTTGTGAATGACTGATTGCAAAATTTAGAGCTGTGTGTTTGCCCCCATTTTCTTTTTTATATAATTCAATAACTGGATTATCTTTATATTTTTGAATTAAATTCCAACTATTATCTGTACTACCATCATCAACGATCATGATTTTTAACTTATCTTTTGGATAATCGAGGGCTAGTAAGGATTCAATAGTGCCGAAAATACTAGCTTCTTCATTAAAACAGGGCACTACAATAGTGGCGGTTGGGAAACTGTTGGGGTTCATTTTTTGGTGACTTTGGATGGTTGTGCGGTGCTCTAAAAAGGTTAAAAGTAAAAATACCTCGAAAAAGACCGAGATAAAAAGGGAAAAATAAACCAGCAGGTTTGATAATTCAAACATAAGCTAAGCTTACCATTTTTTAAGGTATTATGCTAGAATGGCTCTATATACAGTAATATAAATTTTATGATCAAAGAAATTGTAATAAATCGCGAAGAAGAGGGTGTTTTGATTAAGGCTTTAGAGATCCGAACTGATATTAAGGCTGAAAGAGTGAAACGCCTATTAAAACTTCCTGATCTAACCAAAAAAACCAATTCACCGGTTAAGTTTCTGTTTGATCAGGTTTTGACTCTACCGAGATTTCAGGATTTTGATTTAGTAGATTTTCCTCGGATCGTCACTGTGGCGGAAAATTTTGATTTGCTCAATACCCCCAAAGATCATGTCAGTCGTCGTGAAACCGATACTTATTACGTTGATGATAATCATGTTTTGCGAACACAAATGACAGTAATGTGGTCTTATTATTTAAAAAATAAAGAGATCTTGAAAAAGTTGGAGACTGAGGGTGAGATTAAAGCTTTGTCTAAGGGTATTGTTTTTCGTAAAGATGAAATTGATCGACATCATTTTCCCGCTTTTCATCAAATTGATGGTTTATACATTTGTAAAAGATCAAAAAAAGTTATCACCCTCGATGATTTAAAAGAAGTTCAGATTGATATGGCTCAGGGTGTTTTGGGCAAAGAAATTGAATATAAATTTTTGGAAGATGCTTTTCCTTTTACGACGCCATCTTTAGAAATGGATGTAATGTTTAATGGTGACTGGATGGAGGTCAATGGTGCTGGTTTGGTCCACCCTCAAGTGTTGAAAAATTTTGGTTTGGATCCGGAAGTTTATAATGGTTGGGCCTTTGGTTTTGGTGATCGCTTGGCAATGATTAAAATGGAGATTCCTGATATTCGCATTTTGTGGTCAGAAGATCCACGTATCACCTCGCAGTTTAAAGACATCAACAGTAAATTTAAAGCTGTCAGTAAATACCCAGAAACCTTCCGTGACATTTCTTTTGTGATTGATAAAAATATAAACCTCAATAATTATTATGAAATCGTGCGAGATTTCGCCGAAAATATTATTGAAGAAGTAAAACTGATTGATGAATATGAAAGTGTCGAAAAATTCGGCCAAGACAAGAAATCTTATACTTTTCGAATAGTGTACCGTTCCCACGAACGCACTTTAACCAACGAGGAAGTCAACAAAATTCAGGATCAAATTATCTCTAAAACCAAGGATGAATTGAAGGCCGTGGTGAGATAATTTTGAATTTGTGCTATAATCTTACATTATGTCATATTTATTTGAAGGTTTGGCTCCTTTTTTATTAATAATTTTATTCATTGTTGTTTTTGTAAAACTCAGTAATCTGAAGTTTCGTTTAATGGTTTTGGAAAACAAACTTTCACCGCAACCAAAAGAAGCTGTTCCGACCGCCGATCTCGCTTCAGCTCCTGCTCCTGTTTCTGCTGAATCATTTGCACCGGCTGTCACATCTGAAAATAAATTTGTCACTTGGCTAAAGGATGATTGGTTACTAAAACTTGGAGGCTTTCTTCTGTTAATTGGTTTAGGCTGGTTTGCTACTTATGCCTTTATGAATAATTGGATCGGGCCCGCTGGACGAATTACTTTAGGTATAGCGGCTGGTATTTTGATTTTAATTATAGGTACATTCAGAATTAGAAAATATATTAATCAAGGCGGGATATTTTTAGTTCTAGGTTCGGCTACTATTTTGTTAACAGTTTTCGCGGCCTGTGAGGTGTATGATATGTTTAATTATACGATGGCTTTAGGAATTATGTTCTTAAGCTCCGCTTATGTCGCCTTGGTCAGTGTAAAGTACAAGTCTTTTGCCGTGGCCTTATCTGGCCTGGTTTTGTCTGTGGCCGCTCCGTTACTTGCTGGTGGTTCGGATGATAGAATAGTCTTGTTTGCCTACCTAATGGTAGTAGTTCTTGGTGTGATCTGGATTGTCGCGATTAGAAAGAATTGGGGAGCTATGGTCTTTGCCAGTTTGATTTCTGTGTTTTTATACAGTTTGCCAGTACTGCTTGATGGGTATAAAAATAATGAGAGCGCAAGTTTGCTAAATTTCTCTTATGCTTTTACCCTCGTTTTCTTTATAAGCAGCTTGATTAGCATTATCAAATCTCACGAATCTGATATCAAAGCTTTTCTCTGGACTGCCATTCTGAACGGACTATTTGTTCTTGTTTGGGTTATGACTTTCGCTGATAAGGATTGGCAAAGTTTGATTATCTCAATCTGGATGGTAATTTTTGCGGCTGGTGCTTTTATACTTTTTGCTGGCACAAAAATCAGGAATGTGTTTTATGTTTATGCCGTTGTAGCCGTTGCTATGCTAGCTACTGCCACCGCCGTGGAACTTGAGGGTGCGGCGTTGACCATTGCTTACACCATCGAAAGCGCCCTAATTCCGATTCTAATTTATTTTACTACCAAGGATTTGAAAGCTTCGGCCACATCCAGTTTTCTCTTGATTGGGCCAATTATTTTATCCCTCGGTAATCTAGAACGTTATTACAGAAGCAACTTGGTGATATCCGAAGATTTCTTTGTTCTAGCTTTATTGTCAATCGCTTTGATTTGTTTAGGTCTGATGTTTAAGCGAGTTAAGAAGTCTCTTCAAGTCTTGGATCTTAACATTGATAATGTATGGTTGATCGTTGGTTCGGTTTATCTTTATACTTTAATCTGGACAACCCTACACATTGCCATGAGAGAAGATTATGCTGTTGCTACCACTATCGCCTTGATTATCTTTACAGTTGTCGGTCTGGTTAAATATTTCTATGGTATTTCTATCGGGAGTAGAATCCTGAGAAATTATGGTGGAATTTTCCTTGGCCTTGTAGTTTTACGACTAATCTTTATTGATGTGTGGGATATGGAAATGAGCGTGAGAATTGTCGTCTTTGTTCTGGTTGGTTTATTATTAATCAGCACAGCATTTATTAGTAAAAAAATAAAAAATGTCCAAATTAATTAAATTTTTTCTCTCATTAAGTTTCGTTTTTATTTTGTCAGTATTTGTTTCGTCACCGGTTCTTGGTACTACAATTTCGCAAGACAGACTCAACGCTGAAGTTCTTAGCGCTTTTCGTTTGGTGAAGAACATTGAATTACCCAAAATCGTAGTTCCGACAGTAGTAGAAGTGTCCTTTACGGAAGTAAATTTAGAACGTTTTGATTTTTTGGTTTATAACAATTCAAGCAAAAATATTGAGCCATCTTTATTGTTGATGGATCGTGGGACTCAACCTTTAACCGCTACGATTACAGACAAAAAAACAAATAATAATATTTTAAATTCTCAAAATATTTTAGATAACGACGAAGCTTCATTCATTGACCTTCCGGTGTTTGATGATCAAGTCGGTTCAGCCCAAATTGTTCTGGAAAGCAAAACACCAGTTTCGACCAATTCTTTATTTTTATTGCTCGATAATTATGTTGCTTTGCCAGAAACAATAAATATAACGACAGAATCTGGTCAAGGTGTAAAAACTATTTTAGCCACCAAGAAGGTTGAGTCTCAGTCAGTTTATTTTCCACAAACTCAAACTTCAAAATTTATTATTACTTTAACTTACAGCCAACCACTACGAATTACTGAACTTCGACTGGGTGGAGTGGGGACCCAGAATAAGTCATTGAAAATTAGATTTCTGGCTCAACCAGGACAAAATTATTCTGTCTATTTTAATCCCGATCGTCGAGTGGTAGCTCCAGCTGGAGAAATGGGGAACTTGTCTGATAATAATGGAGTTAAATCGGCCGCGGGTGTTTCGGTCGCTAATCCTGGTTATGTGATTGCTGATTCGGATGGGGATAAGATTCCTGATGTTCGTGATAATTGTGTTTCTATTTCAAACTTAGTTCAAGAAGATGTGAATAGTAACGGCCGAGGTGATGTTTGTGATGATTTTGATAAAGACGGCGTGATTAATAGTTTGGATAATTGCCGAGATTTACCAAATTATAATCAAGCCGATGAAGATGGTGACAATACTGGTAATGTCTGTGATGGTGTAGAAAGCCGAATTACTGAAAAATATAGCTGGTTGCCATGGCTCGGTATTATAGGAGCTTTTGTCATCGTTATCATTCTGTTTGCTGTGACTGTAATTTCTATGAGAAAAAAGGATAATTTACCACCATCTACTCCTCAAATTTAGCTTTCTTTTACGTAAAAAATTTGCTATAATACCCGATAAATGGCTAAAGAAAAAGCAGATAAAAAAGAGAAAGACGGACATTATGGTGCTGATCAAATTACCGTTTTAGAGGGATTAGAGCCTGTCCGTAGACGCCCCGGTATGTATATTGGAACAACTGGACCAGACGGTTTGCATCATTTGATTACAGAAATTTTCGACAACTCCCGTGATGAGGCGATGGGTGGTTATGCTAATGATATTGAAGTTGTGCTCTTGCCTGGCAACCGCGTTCGTATTACTGACAACGGTCGAGGTATTCCCGTGGACGTACACAAGCAAACAAAAGTTTCTGCCCTGGAAACTATTATGACTGTCTTGCACGCTGGAGGAAAATTCGGTGGTGATGAGGGAAGTGGCTATAAAGTCTCTGGTGGTCTGCACGGTGTGGGTGCCTCGGTGGTGAACGCTCTATCGATTTACATGAAAGTCACCGTTCACAAAGATGGTGGTGTTTACATGCAGGAATATTCTAAGGGCAAAAGAAAAGCTTTGGTAAAGAAAATTGGTAACTCTAAATTTAATGGTACCATCGTTTGTTTTGAACCAGATGCGGAAATCTTCAAAGAAGGTACCGCTTTCGATCCAAACAAAGTTATCGCTCACATGCGACAGCAGGCCTATCTTGTGAAAGGTTTGAAAATTTCTGTTATCGATGCGCGAAATGTTACCGAGAAATTTGATGAGTCGGATGTTTTTTATTTCCGTGATCTTGGGCTTGAAGCGTTATCACAATCTTTTTATTTTGAAGGTGGTTTATATTCTTTAATCAGATTTTACAATCAATTTCAAAAACCAATTCATAAAAATATTTTTTATATCGAAAAGAAAACTGATCAAGTGGAATCAGTAGAAGTCGCCATGCAATATGTGGACGATATTTCGGCCCGCATCAGTGCTTTTGCGAATAATATTTCCACACCTGAAGGAGGAACGCATTTGACCGGTTTCAAAGCGGCTTTGACACGCTCACTAAATGCCTATGGTCGCAAAAATGGAATTATAAAAGATAGCGAGGATAATTTTACTGGTGATGATGTGCTCGAAGGTTTGACCGCCGTTGTTTCTGTTAAACTCCGCGAGATTCAATTTGAAGGACAGACAAAAGCTAAGTTGGGAAGTGTGGAAGCGCGCGCAGCGGTGGAAGATGTTTTTGGCACAGCATTCGAAGCTTTTCTTGAAGAGAATCCAGAAGACGCCAGAGCGATTGTACAGAAAGTAATTTTGGCTCTGAAGGCCCGTAAAGCGGCCAAGGCGGCAAAAGACTCTGTATTACGAAAAGGAGCCCTTGAGGGTATGACCTTGCCAGGTAAGCTTGCAGACTGCCAGACTAATGACGCTTCAGAATCTGAACTATTTATCGTAGAGGGAGATTCAGCGGGTGGTACTGCTAAAACTGGTCGTGATCGCCGCACTCAAGCCATCTTGCCTTTGCGCGGAAAAATTCTGAACATTGAGCGCGCGCGTTTGGATCGTATGCTGGGTTCTGAGCAAATTAAAAATTTAGTTTTGGCCCTCGGTACAGCGATTGGTGACACCTTTAATATTGAAAAACTACGCTATCACAAAGTGATTATTGCGACCGATGCCGACGTGGACGGAGCGCATATTCGAACTTTGCTTTTGACTTTGTTCTATCGATATTTCCGACCATTAATCGACGGTGGATTTATTTACATTGCTCAACCACCACTTTACAAAATTAAAAAAGGGAAGGAGATCACCTATGTTTATTCTGAAGAAGAAAAGACTAAAGTTTTTGGTAAAGATATGCCAGCCGAAGAAGTTGAAATTATTTCTGATGAAGTCGAGACGAAGGAAGATGAAAAAGTTGAAAAATCTAACAAGATACACGTTCAACGATATAAAGGTCTTGGAGAAATGAACGCTGAAGAGTTGTGGGAAACGACAATGGACCCTGAGGCTCGAGTTTTGAAACAAGTAAACATTGATGACGCCGCCGAGGCGGATAAAATCTTTGATATGCTCATGGGAACTGATGTGCCGGCCCGAAAATCTTTCATTCAGTCCAATGCCAAGATGGCAAATTTGGATATTTAAGATATAATATACTTGTAAGACAAGTAGAATGAATTATTTCTTTAAAAATACTTTCAAAAGTTTTCTCATTGTTGGTTTAACTATTTTTTTGTCTAGTGTTTTTGTTTTTAGTGGTGTGCAAGCCGAAGGCCCTGGCTGTACTGATTCTTTGGCTCTAAATTATATTGCCACCTCGACAATTGAAGATGGTAGCTGTACTTATCCCACTCTTACCATCTCTACTTATGGCACACAACTACCTTCTTTTACTACTCCAAATACTGTAGATTTTGGCGGGGCGTTTACCTTTGTCGTCGATGAGGGGTCGGTGGTGGTGAATGAAGTTTCCTTAACTCAGGTTGGATCTTTTCCGTCTGATCAGATTAGTGATGTCGATTTCACATACGCTGAGAGTGATGGCGGTGTTTGTCAGACAATTCAACCCGGCGGTACGTTAAGTCTAGGATACAATAGTTTCAGCGGAGATATTGTTACTCTCAATAATGGTGAGCCAATGACCGTCGGAACTAACCCGATGTGTGTTTATATTGTATATAATACTCTACCAGATTCTTCTGAGAGTCTGCTTGGTTATTCCGTAGATTTTGAAATTTCTTCGGCGGAAGATATAGTTTTGTCCGAGCCGTCGGCTAATATTACCATGACGGCACCGGTTAATATTCCTGGCATAAGTATTTTAGTTGATGAGTCTATTACTACTTCATTACTATCATTAAGAATGGCTGATACAGCCAAAGACCCCACCGTCTTTTATTTGAAAGATGATGCGATTTGGAAAAAAGTTGGTGTCAGTACCTCGACCCGTCTGACCAACTCAAATTTAATTATTCAGTCTTTAAATTTCGAAAATTTAACTCGATCCATTGGCGAAGGAATTATTAGAATGGTAACCACCGTTTCGAATGTGGCTGTCGGTGCTCCATCTAGTTATTTAAACTTTACTAAAACATATAGTACCACCGCCAGTACCCGATCAAACGTTTCTACTTCCGTTGCCACTTCTATTCATAGTGAAATTCTTCCAGTGATTATTATGTCTGGTACGGCCAGTACAACGGTAACACTTGGCAGTCCTTATACTGATGCCGGAGCGACCGCTACCGATAGTTTTGGAAGCGATATTAGCGAAGATATTGTCACAACCGGAGCAAGTGTAAACACTTCAATTCTCGGGGACCATATCGTTACCTTTAATGTAACTGATGCTTTAGGAAATGCGGCTTTACAAAAAACAAGAACGGTGACAGTGGTGGAATCATCACCTTTTATGATTGCTACTGGCGGAACCGTTACTGAAGTTGGAATTTATAAAATTCACACGTTTACTTCAAATAACACTTTTAATGTTACTAATTTGGGTGATGGTTTGGTAGATGTATTAGTTGTCGGAGGTGGAGGTGGTGGAGGTAGATGGGCTGGAGCTGGTGGCGGTGGTGGAGGAGTTCAATACGATGGGTCATATTCTGTGATCGTTGATTCTTATTCAGTGATTGTTGGCGATGGTGGAAGTGGAGGGATTGATGGTGTTAATTCTTCCAATGGAGAGAATTCTGTATTTGATACAATAACTGCATATGGTGGTGGTTGGGGTGGTGGTAATGGCTCTGGCTCAGACGGTCATGGCGGTTCTGGTGCAAGTTCTGGTGGAGTAGGCGGTAACTGGGGATACACCGTTCAATCAGCTACACAGGGAAATGTCGGAGGAACCGCTTCACAATCATCTAATGCTTATGGGGCTGGTGGTGGAGGTGGCTCTGGTTCAACTGGAAGTAATGGTAATTCCACATCTGGTGGTAATGGCGGAGCTGGTGTGGCCAATAGTATTACTGGAAGTTCCGTTGATTACGGTGGTGGTGGAGGAGGTGGAGTAAACGATACTACAACAACACCAGGAACAGGTGGTGTTGGCGGAGGAGGTAATGGTTCCCGTTCAAATACCACACCAACTGCTGGTACAGCTAATACTGGTGGTGGAGGCGGCGGTGGTGGAGGAAACGCTGGCGCTGGCCCTCAAAATGGAGCTAATGGTGGTTCGGGAGTAGTCATTATTAGGTATCAGTATTTACCAGCAACTGTACCCGATGCACCGACGATTGGAACAGCGACCGCTGGTAATGCTACTTCAACTATCACCTATACCGCCCCTGGGTCTGATGGTGGTTCGACAATTCTTTATTACACAATTACTTCTTCCAGTACCGGAGCAGTTATTTCAGCTACGACCACTTCTTCGACTACAGCGACTTTAACAGGACTAACAAACGGTACGACTTACACGTTCAGTGTGACCGCAACCAACGCCATCGGCACCAGCGCTTCATCTTCGGCGTCGAATTCTGTTACTCCGACTGCTCCAGTACCAACTTATATGGTCGCTACTGGTGGAGCAACGACAACGGATGGAAATTACATGATTCACACTTTTACAGGTAGTGGAACGTTTACAGTAACCAATTTAGGAGACGGCTTGGTTGATGTGTTGGTCGTTGGTGGTGGAGGTGGTGGTGGTGGATATGTTTATTCTGGTGGTTCGGGCGGTGGTGGAGGTGGTGGATTCACTTCTACTACAAGTCTATCAATTTCTCAGACGGCTCATAGTATCACCGTTGGCGCAGGAGGAAGTGCTGGGTCAAATGGAGCACATGGAATCTCTGGTGGGGCATCTTCCTTTGGAAGTTACATATCTGTCTTGGGGGGAGGCGGTGGTGGGCGTATTCCAACAGTGGCTGAACAGGCTCCATCTGGTAGTTCCGGTGGTGGCGGAGGGGGAAAGAGTGGATCAAAAACATCTACTGGTGGTGCTGGTACGTCTGGCCAAGGATATGCTGGTGGTACAGGAAAGGGAGCAACTAATGGTGGAGACGGTGGTGGTGGAGGTGGAGCTGGCGGTGCTGGACATTATCAAGCCGGTTGGGCCAATATAAATGGAGGAGATGGTAAGGCTAGTAGTATAACTGGTACATCACTATATTATGCTGGTGGTGGTGGCGGAGGAGGTGTGTATATCGGCGGAGGATTAGGCGGTTCAAGTGTCGGTGGACGTGGTTCCGGGCGTATGGAGAATTTGAACTCCACAACCCCAACCGCTAATCGTGGAGGTGGAGGTGGAGGTGGAGCGAGTGACGATAGTCCTGCTGTGTGGAGGCCACCATCAGCTGGAGCAGATGGTGTGGTAATTATACGTTACCAGTTCCAATAATTTAACAATCAAAAAACCGAGGCAAATCTCGGTTTTTTTGATTTTATATTTAAGTCAAATATATTTTTATTTCTTCTCCACAAACGACAGACCCATCTTTTGATTCTTGACCTCAAGTAAGATGATTTTAAAAGTATAGCTTTTACCAAGTTCTAATTTTTCTTTCATATTGGCTTCGGAAGCGAATTCGGAGATGTGAATTAAACCTGAAATTCCTTCTTCGATCGAAGCGAGAGCGCCGTGTTTGTTGAATTTGATTACCACACCTTTGACTTCATCACCCTTTTTATATTTCTTCTCAGCTTCCATCCAAGGATTTTGTTTCAAAGCTTTAATTGATAGAGAGATTTTTCCATCTTTGACCTCGATTACTTTAACATCAATTTTGTCACCGACTTTGTATAAGGCGCGAGGATTTTCTACCAAGGTCCAGTCAATTTCAGAAATGTGAACCAAGCCCTCGAGACCATCTTCAATTCTGACAAAGATACCAAAGTCCACTAGACCGGTAACTTCAGCTTCAAAGACATCACCGACTTTGTGTTTGTCCACCATCTTCTGTTTACTCTTCTTTTCAATATTTTTCTCAGAGAAAATAAGTTTACCTTCTTTTGGTAGGGCGGTAATGATCGCCACAGATATTTTTTGACCAACTAATTTTTTAAGCTCATCTAAAATCTTGTCTTTATCACCATCGTTCACACGAGGATAGTGCTCAGTCTTAAGCTGTGAAGCGGGAAGGAAACCCTTGATGCCTTGCCAGTTAATAATAAGACCACCCTTGTTGGCTTCTTCGACAGGTAATTCCAAAATAGTTTTGTTTTTAATTGCCACTTCAGCTTCGTCCCAGATCAGAGCAGTACGAGCTTCTTTTAGAGAAAGTTCGATATAACCATCAGCATTGCCAGCGTCAACAACTTTGGCGGATACCTTATCGCCAATATTTATTTTTTTGATAATGTCGCGAGCGTTGATAAATTCTTTACCAAAAATAATACCCGTACCATATGGTGTAAGATTAATATAAACCGCTGATTTTTCCACGCCAATCACATCACCTTCGACGACATCGCCCAAGCTGGGTGGGGTAAGGCTGTCATCTACAATTTTAGTCATCAAGCCGTCTCTCTTGAGTTTAAGAGCTTTTTCTTCGGCTGTGCTATCATCTATAATTACTTTTGCTTTTTTTGCCATAATTTTTATTAAAAATTCCGCCTATGGCGGATGTTTCGCCAAAAAGGTCTAAAGCCAAACCGCCAGCCTTAGGGTTATCTTTTTGAATTACTAAATAACCCTGTCATTATACACGACTTTGATTAGAAATCAAGGGTGATCAAGTAGATGTCTTTTACGGCTGTATTTTCGAGAGTAATAGTGACGGTTGAATTTTCTATTTTAACTTTTCTATTTTCGGTCACCGGAACTGCTGTATTGGAACCAGCGTAGGGCACTTTCATAATCTGTAGGTTAATTTCACCAGACTGTTTAGGTACATTTGAAATTTTTAGATTGATCGAACCACCTTTTTCTGAACCAAGTAATATTTTGTCTTTGGTGGCGAGAATAGGAAAATCTTTATAATCGGCGGTGGTCACAATTTTTCCGCTTAGTTCTGAATAACCCTTGAAAGCATACCAGATTGATTTGGCCTGACCTTGACCATTAACCAAGTTGTCGAGGCGACCGTTTAGACAGCCCGAGGTCCCATCAGGATCATTCCAACAAGCTTTCGCTGAAGCATCGATTTGAGATTTCTCTAGATTTTTAAAATAGCGAATCATCAAGACAGGGTTAGAAGGATCATTCGATGGGCCGTATTCTTGAATCTGAATTTTAGGATTTAAATTTTTGGTGGCTAAATAGGATTTGATTTCTGCTACGTGGGTTGGAATTTCTTCTGGGGTACTGGAGTCGAGTTCGTGCCAAGTCAAAATATCCGGCATGACATTGTTTGCGGCCGAAAAATCAATAAAGCCTTTCAGTGATTGGTAATCGTAACCACTAAAACTTGGTCCAGCAATTTTAAAAGTTGGAGCTTCTTTTCGAATGGTCAAAAAAGCACGACGCCAGGTTTCAGTTAAATTATTTTGAATTTCAGCATTGCTCCAACCGACACTTTTACCGTGTCGCGCCCAAATTGAAGTCGGTTCATTAAAGATGTCCACTTCGAGCGCCCGACTACCAATTTTTTCCTCCATTTCACTTACAATTGTACCAATATATGTCTCCCACTTGGTCCAATTGCCATTTTCACCCGGCCAAAAACCTTTGGTCCAACCGGTCGCCGGCTCTAAGTCTGACAGAATTACTTGAGGACTCATCCCGGCTGAGTTTATTCTCTGAGCGATTGGCATACTCTTAAACCACCAGAGTGGCCCGCGAACATATTTAGGTTTTAACCCTTCTAATATTGTGCGACTTGGCGAAGTTGCATCAAAACCAAAAGTGAAACCCAAACCAACTCCGGTTATGTTATTTTCTGTTTTGTTTAAATCAATTAAAATTTGATCACCACTGATTACTACTGGCTTAGTACTGGTCGCGGGTTTTGTGCTGGTTGCTTGATTGGGTAAAACATTTGGAATGGTGATTCCGGTGATAAGGTGGTTGCGTTTGGCTAATCGCCAGCCGACAAAAATAATAATGATAACGACTACTAATAAAATTAAAATTTTTAATAACATTTTCATGATTTTATTGTAACAAGGTCGGGATTATTAGGCAAATTTTGATTGTTTTTTGTCTTTAGATTTGCTATAATTAAGGGGTTATGATTATCACTTATCAAGGAGTGGAATTTTTTAAAGTGCAGTTTGGGGATACTATCCTGGCTTTTAATCCGATTTCCAAAGAATCAAAATTTAAACCAACTCGTTTTTTTTCTGATGTGGCCTTGGTCACTTCCAATAATGTTGATTTTAATGGGGTAGAGAACCTATCTTATAATGGTAAGGATCCACTAGTGATTTCTGGCCCAGGTGAATATGAGACCAAAGGAGTCTTTATTAAAGGCTTTGCCTCAAAGTCTAATTATGGAGGTAAAGAGAAGATTAATACCATATATACCGTAGTATTAGAAGGCATGACCTTATGTTTTTTAGGTGCTACTTCTGATGAAAAATTAAGCCCAGAATTTTTGGAATCAATTGAGGATATTGATATTCTCTTTGTGCCGATCGGTGGCGACGGGGTGCTGGATGCTAGTCATGCCAACAAACTTGCCGTGACTTTGGAACCAAAAATTATTATTCCGATGCACTATGGAGATGTTGGATTAGACAATGCTTTGAAGAAGTTTTTGAAAGAAGCTGGAGAGGACAATATTAAACCAATCGATAAGCTAACCCTAAAAAAGAAAGATTTGGAGGGTAAAGAGGGCGATATCGTGGTCTTGGAACAAACAAATTAATTATATTTATGAGTTTTTTAGATAAAATTAGAGAAAAATCAGATCATCAGAAAAAGATTTTTTCTTTTGTCTCGGCATTAGTTTTAACGCTAGTAATTATTGTTGTTTGGTTGTCTTTTTCTCAAAAATCTGGCGATAATTTTGCTGTTGATCGACAAGAAAATAAATTAAGTTCAGTTAGCCCAATTCAGATGATTAAAGATGAATTTTCCGAAGCCTATTCCAGTTTTAATAAGCAGATCGAAGAAACAGGACCAGTGGAAATTGTAACTGAGAACTTAGAGGTCAGTTCTAGCACCGCGACCAGTACTGATTTAAGCACTACAACTGAGGAAATAAATTAATTAAATGGCTAAAGAAGAAATAAAAAAAGAAGAAAAGGTAGAGCGAGGAATTTCAGCTAGAAATATTATCGCCGAAATGAAGGAATCATATCTGGATTACGCCATGTCTGTTATTACCTCGAGAGCATTGCCAGATGTCCGTGACGGTTTAAAACCGGTGCATCGTCGAATCTTGTATGCTATGCATGAGATGGGTTTAACTTCTGGTGCTAAAACTCGAAAGTCTGCGGCCGTGGTTGGAGAAGTGCTAGGAAATTACCATCCGCATGGCGATGCTTCTGTGTATGAAGCGATGGTTAAAATGGCTCAAGATTTTTCTCACCGTTATCCTTTAATCGTGGGACAAGGAAACTTTGGAAACATTGATGGAGACTCGGCGGCTGCCATGCGTTATACCGAGGCAAAAATGTCTAAGGTGGCGGGGGAACTTTTAAAAGATTTAGAAAAAGAAACTGTTGAGTGGCGACCAAACTATGACAATACTAGACAAGAACCTGATGTCTTGCCAGCTGCTTTACCAAACTTACTTTTGAATGGAACCTTGGGAATCGCTGTGGGTATGGCGACAAATATTCCACCTCACAACTTGAAAGAAGTTGTTGAAGCGACAGTTCATCTAATAGATAATTCTGAAGCAACAACGGAAGATTTACTGGGCTTTATTAAGGGGCCGGATTTTCCTACTGGTGGTGTGGCTTATAATCAAACTGATATTAATCATGCCTATGCGACTGGTCGTGGTGGGGTAGTTGTTCGTGGTGTGGCTGAAATTGTTGAAGACAAGAAAGGCGCTTACCAGATCATTATTACTTCGATTCCTTATCGTGTGAACAAGGCCGAATTAATTATCGCGATAGCGGATTTGGTTCGTGAAAAGAAAGTCGAGGGTATTCGTGGTTTGCGCGATGAATCAGCGAAAGATTTACGAATTGTGATTGATTTAAAAAACGGCGCTCAACCACAAAAAGTCCTAAACTTTATTTATAAACATACACAACTAGAAGAGGCTTTTCACTACAACTTGGTGGCCTTAGTAAAAGGCGTGCCCCAAACTTTGTCCTTAAAATCTTTCTTAGATGAGTTTATTGATCATCGGAAAATTGTTGTCAAAAGACGAACCGAATTTGATTTAAGGAAAGCGGAGGCCCGAGAGCATATTTTGCTTGGTTTGAAAAAAGCCCTCGATCATATTGATGAGATTATAAAAATCATCAAAAAGAGTAAAGACATTGAAGATTCCAAAAAGAATTTGATCAAAGCTTTTAAGTTTTCGGAAATTCAGGCGCAGACGATTGTGGATATGAAGATTGGTCGCTTGTCTGGTTTGGAAAGACAAAAAATTGAAGATGAATTAAAAGAAGTTCAGTCTCTAATTAAAAATTTGAAAGAGATTTTAGCTAGCGCCAAGAAAATACTTGGTATTGTGAAGAGCGAATTGCAAGAGACAGCTTTGAAATATGCTGATGAACGCCGAACCAGGATTGTGAAGCAAGGAGTAGGTTCGATGTCTGATGAAGATTTAATTGCTGATGAAGAAAATGTCTTGGTTTTGACAACCGGGGGTTATATTAAAAGAACAAATCCAGATGAATATCGCAAGCAAAAAAGAGGGGGAGTCGGCGTGGTAGATTTGGATACTAAGGACGAGGATTTTGTGGTTAATTTTTTGAGTGCCACAACCCACAATGACATTCTATTCTTTAGTGATAAAGGTAAAGCCTATCAGATTAAGATGCACGAATTGCCAGAGGGTAGGAGAGCTACAAAAGGTAAAGCTTTAGTGAATTATCTGTCAATTTCTAATGAGGAAAAAGTCACTTCTGTTTTGGCTATGCCTAAGGAGCTGAAGAATTCAAAATTAGCCTTAATGATGGTGACGAAACAAGGAGTAGCGAAAAAAGTAGATGCTGCGGCCTTTCATGATGTACGTCGCAGTGGTTTGATCGCTATCAGTTTGCATGATGGTGATGAATTAACCTCGGTACAATTTGTTGCACCAACTGATGAAATGATTTTAGCCACAGCTAAGGGGCAATCTATTCGCTTCAAAGAAAAAGATATTCGCGAGATGGGTCGTGGAGCGGCGGGTGTTCGTGCGGTAAAATTATCTAAGGATGATTATGTTGTTAGTACTGATGTTATTAAAAAAGAAATGGCTAACCCCGCTTTTTTTGTGATCAGTTCTAATGGTTATGGAAAAAGAACAGCCCTGAAGGAATACAAGGTTCAAAATCGTGGTGGTTCAGGTATTAAAACCATGAAGGTTACTCCGAAAACAGGTAAAATTATTTCAGCCAGAGTCTTAACTGATGCTCAAGAAGAAATCGCGGCGATTTCACAAAAAAGCCAAGTCATTCGCGTCGCTACTAAAGAAATTCCAACCCTCGGCCGACAAACCCAAGGCGTTAGAATTATGAAATTGAGAGAGGGGGATTTCCTGGCTTCCATTACTTGTCTCTAGTTTCTTTTACTAGTATAATAATAGAATGTTCTCTGATCCGGAAAATAATATAAAACAACTGGCTTTGGTGGACGGAATGCAGGTAGCCGATTTTGGTTCTGGTTCTGGTTTTTATAGTTTGGCGATTGCCAAAGCCGTCGCTCCAACTGGGCGAGTGTTTGCAGTGGATATCCAAAAAGATCTTTTACAGAAATTAAAAAACGGCGCCCAGCAAGGTCATCTGAATAATGTGGATATTATCTGGGGAGATTTAGAGCATTTAGGCGGAACAAAATTACGAGAAAATTCGATGGATGCGGTAGTGGCTGCCAATTTATTTTTTCAAATTGAAAATAAAGATAGTTTATGTTTAGAAATTAAGAGAATTTTAAAATCTAAAGCCAGAGTATTGGTAGTTGATTGGTCTGCTTCCTTTGGAGGGATTGGTCCACAAGAGAAAGATGTGGTACCTAAAATAAGGATGACTGCCTTATTTCATGATCACGGTTTTACCTTAGATAAAGAAATCGCCGCTGGTGCCGAACACTATGGTTTGGTTTTTAGAAAAAATTAATTATAACAGAATGAAAAATAGTAAAATATTTCAATATATAGTCCTCGGTATTTTTATCTTTTTCATTGTGATCGGAGCTGTCTTGTTTGCTACTTATCGTTCAAAGAGTTCATCGCAGATCGCTGCCAATATTACAATGTGGGGAACTTTACCGGCTGAATCTGTTAACAATTTTACAAACACCTATCTAAATAATATTAAAGTTAAATCAGTTATTAAATATAAAGAAATTGATCAAGAAAATTTTGATCGAGATCTAGTAGAAGCGCTAGCTGCGGGTGATGGTCCTGACGCTATAATTTTACCCGAAGATTTAATTATGAGATTTAGTAATAAAATCTACACCATTCCTTACACTGTGTTGCCAGAATTAACTTTTAAACAAACCTATATTCAGGAGGGTGAGTTATATATGACTAGTGATGGTATTCTGGCCCTACCTTTTACCGTCGATCCGTTGGTAATGTATTGGAATCGAGACATTTTTAATAATGTTGGTTTAACAAAACCACCGGTTTATTGGTCTGAAGTTTTTGATATTAATTCCAAGATTACTAAAAAAGATATTTCTAAAAATATATCTCGAAGCACTGTTGCTTTAGGTGAGTTCCAGAATGTTACCAACGCTAAAGAAATTTTAGCCGCCTTGATTATGCAAGCTGGTAATCCAATTGTGACGCGCCACGCAACCTACAATACCTTAAGCAGTGTTTTGGCTAATAGTCAGGTGACCAAAAATGCTCCCGCTTCAGTTGCTGTGGAGTTCTATACAAATTTTTCAAACCCTAATCGTCCAGAGTATTCTTGGAACCGATCTCTGCCAAGTTCTTTGGACACCTTTGCAAATGGGGATTTGGCAATATATTTTGGTTTTGCTTCAGAATATTTAAAAATAAAAGATAAAAATCCAAATTTAAATTTTGATGTGACATTCCTTCCCCAAAGTCAGGAACCCAAAGCTGTTTTTAGTACTTACGGTAATATGATGGGCTTGGCCATCCTAAAAAATTCAAAACAGGCAGCAGCAACCTATTCACTTTTGTCGTCTTTAGCAAGTGCTGAGGCCGTTCCTTTTTGGACGAATTCATTTAATCTTCCCTCCGCTCGTCGTGACATCTTAGCTCAAAGCGAGAAAAATGCCGCCAAAACTATTTTTAGCAAATCGGCCGTTATGAGTCGGGGCTGGCTTGATCCAAATAGTTCGGAAACTGACCTCATTTTTAAAGAAATGATCGAATCTTATACTACTGGCCGATCGACAATAAATGCTGCCGTTCAGACCGCATCTGACAAGTTGAACACTTTATTGCAAAAATAAAATGAAAAACTTTAATCTTAAAAATTATAAAAACATTATTCCAGTAGCTTTTTTGTTTTCCACCTTAATTTTTCCAGTCCTGACTCAAGCTTTTCAGCCACTAGTTCCATGCGATGGTGTGGATGTTAAGTGTGATATTAATCAATTAATTTTAATGATTGGTAACATTATAAACTGGATTTTGAGTATTGCTGGAATAATATTTACTATTTCCCTTATTTGGGGTGGATTTTTGTATGTTACCTCTGGGGCGAAACCAGCAAATAAAGATCGAGCTAAAACCATACTCTTGAGTACTCTTTGGGGATTTGTTATAATCTTGATATCATGGTTGATCGTTTACACAATCTTAACCACCTTAACAACTGACGGCAGTAATGGCTTCCTGTTCAAATACATTGGTAATGGAAATTAAATAATAATTTATGTTTAAAAATAATTATAGAAAGGTATCCGCTTTCACCATCTCGTTGCTCATCTTACTTGTCTTACCAATGTGTTTTGTCCTAGCTGACCCACCAGCTTCTTCGCCCACAACCATTCCAAATCCTCTGGGTCCTAATAATACTGAGGTTGAAAATTTGTTGGTTGATTTTATGAATTTAGTTGCGACAGCCGGGGCAATCGTGGTGGTTTTTTTCATTATTTTTTCTGGTTATAAATTTGTTGAAGCTCGTGGTAATGAGACCAAAATTAATAGTGCCAAGGATATGTTTTACTGGACAGTTATTGGCGGGGCCATTTTATTGGGGGCCGATGTGATTGCAAATGTGGTGGTCAACACGATTAATGCCACGGTGCAGAATTAAATTTAACAAAAATATGAAAAAAATAATCTACAAAATAATCACTTTTCTGACTATGGGCCTTGTCTTTTCTCCAGCGATAATCACTTTTGCCGAGGTGACTACTTTTGCCGAATTAGTAGATCAAGTTTTTATCTCTGGTATAATTCGGCCAATTGCTCCGTTTCTAGTTGGTTTGGCTGTCGTAGTTTTTATTTACGGAGTTATTCTGTTCATGTTTTCTGCTGGTGGTGAAAAAAAAGAAGAAGCCAAACAATACATGTTTTGGGGGATTGTTGGTATTTTTGTGATGGTCTCGATTTGGGGTTTGGTCGCTATTCTACAAGGTACCTTTCAATTACAAAATAATCCACAATCATTGCAGTTAACCGTTCCAAACGTGACGATAATTACTCAATAGCCGACTGTGGATTGTGGTGCTTGTTCATTTTTATCAATGAGTTATAATTAAGTCTGAAAATAATAAAAGGTCGGTTTCGTGTTTTATTAAAATTTATTAAAATAATTAAAGTATAATAATGAAAAAAATTATCAAAATTGTTAGCGGTTCACTTTGGGTCATGCCTTTTCTTGTTTTAGCGCAAGCACAACCAAATGCAACCTACCTTACTTCGTTAGTTGGTCAAGCTCGAAACATTTTAGATGTTTTGGTGGTGTTCTTGGTAGCTTTAGCTGTTGTTTGGTTTATTTGGAATGTGATTCGATATACCATTGCTCAGGATGAAGACAAGAAATCTGAAGCAAAATCTCAAATGTTTTGGGGTATTGTAGCTATCGCTGTTATTGTCTCAGTTTGGGGACTAGTTGCGATTCTTCAACAAGTATTTGGTGTTAATAGTAACGCTACTCCAGTTGGCGTTAACTATCTCGTACCATAGTTTTTTCTAAATGTTAGGAAACCTCATACAAAAAGCTTATGCTTCGGGTGTTTCAGCAGAATACACTGATCTTTTGCAACGTATTTTGACGAACATTGTTAATCCTTTTGTGTCTCTATTAATTGGGGCAGCGGTGATATATTTTTTATGGGGTGTGCTTGAGTACATAATGAATGCCGAGAGTTCAGACAAAAGAAAGGAAGGTCAGATGCGTATGCTATACGGTGTGTTGGGTATATTTATTATGGTTACTGCCTACGGTATTCTTAATTTGATTATAAATACTGTAAGACAATAAAAAACCGGCAAAAATCATCAGGGATGATTTTTGCCGGGTCGACTCAGGTTTGGAAACCTCCTCGTTTATTCTTGCCATAGTTCGGTGTAGACCGTTGAACCACTTTCCAGGATCCAATCACCAGACCATCCTTGGCCTTTTTCTTGTTTGTTTAAGGTGATTGGCCCACCGTCTCCATCTTTGTAGTTTGTACCGCTACCGACCAGGTTTCGACTTTCCTTTGGGCCAGAACCGCTCCGGCTTAGTCTTAACCCGCCAACCCTCTCGTCAACACCCCGAGGGTTTTTGTCGTGAAGAACAACATGGAACGATTTCTCATCGTCCAGTGTTATTTCCACATCAAGGACTCGACTGCTTCGACCTTGGCTGGTTTTCCCTTCTGGCAACTGCCACTTGAACTTCCATTGACCCGACTGATTCTTTTGGGTCATCGCCAAGTGTTCTGCGATGCTTTGGTCGGCCAAATGTTGAGCTCGCGCCTCCACCTTATCCTTGTTTACGAGGCTCATAGTCCACGTCACAAAGAGGGCGATGATCGCTAACACAACTCCAACCTTCCAGATCGCACCCCAGATCTTGCCAAACGTGGCCAACGAGGGCCAGAACCAACGCCGACCAGGTCTTGATCGGGCCGGTAGTTTATCGATGAAAAAAACGATGCAAGCAATGATGAGCGCTATCGCCCCAAGCCAGCACCAGAATTCTCCAATGGATAATTTTGACCACCAGGTTGTTAATCCAGTCATCTATACCTTCTTTCCGAATCCATCGAGGATTACTGAAGTGGCAGCCTGCTTCTCACCCCCTTCGTTAAGGACTTGCAAACCATCTAGTTTGCCGATACTCCTTGATCGTTCGATACGAGCGAGTTTATCTCCATCACCCGCAGCCTTCACAGCCCCCTCAAGAACCCTGTTCTCTGCACCACCCACTAACTCGATGGCCGCGGCATTTTTTTCAGCTACCAACCTAAGTCCTTCAGCTTGGGCGACCGCAGCCTTTGCCAACTCTTCATTCAATGAGGTCTGCTCCATCGCCTGTTGAATTCCGCCTTTGACGAAGTCCACAGTGATGATATTCAAACCAATCAAGCGTTGTCCGACCGTTGTGGTGGTACTCGGGTTACCCTCAGTATCGGTACCCAGAGTATTAATCATTAGTCTGGCCACACTTGTGGTGGTTGGGCCACCATTTCTTTCGGCCGCTATTTTGTTAATTTTGTCCAGCGGGATCGCTTCTACGATTTCTCGAAAAAGCGAAGCCGATTTGCCCATGTACGTTTCAACCCAATCTGGCTGTTTATACTTGAGTGAATGACCAGCATGAACTGTTTCGAGGTTTAAACCCAGGAGCATGTTTACTTCCGAGTTGCCCCCAACAGCTATGTTTTTGAGTAGCTGATAGTAGTACCCTTGGTAGTGGATTGATGTGGCCTTCTTCACGACCCGTGTCAGTACGGGCTTTCCTGATTCATCATATGTTAGTTCATCGACCTTGATATCGTATTCATAAACAGTATCAAGACCAATGAATCGTACACCATAGATGTGCCACAATAAATCCCAACCGGGTCGTTTTTCTTCCCCATCTTCGACGTGACCCGTTGACTCCTGAACATGCTTATCAAAGCCCCTCAAGTTGCCTATGTATCGCTTGAGCCTACCTTCTGATCTTTCTATCAATACGATCCGCCCTAATTTTGGGCTGACAAACAGGATCTTGGCGGCGGCCAGTTTTGCAAACGATATTCTTGCGATGATGTGCATCGCCAAGGCAAACATAAACATACCGATAATCGTTGCTGTCATTGCTAACTCCCTTACGTCTTGCGACGCACTTACGTTTCACCCTACATTCTAGTTTCCAAACCTGTCAAAGAACAGGTGTTTTTTCCATGTTAAATACTATCATAATTTAATCAAAAGTCAAGGATATTCTAGATAAATTTAGATATAAAAATAGGCCTTAAAATAAGGCTCTATTTTTACTTTGTGGGCGAGGGGAGACTTGAACTCCCATGCCTTACGGCACTAGTTCCTAAGACTAGCGCGGCTACCAATTACGCCACTCGCCCAATTAAACTTGTCGTCACATTGACGTGTCCGCCCAGTAGGGATCGAACCTACGACCTTATCCTTAAGAGGGATCTGCTCTACCAGCTGAGCTATGGGCGGATATATTCCATTAGAACTAAATAAATCTACCACACTTTAGCATTTATTTAAACTGTCTGGTGCCCGGAGTGGGAATCGAACCCACATCCCTTGCGAGACACGAT
>Ga0172380_10001603_pt1 | contig 38545 bp, 68 predicted proteins | sample Leawe162metaG_FD_119747 | JGI IMG/M metagenome (GOLD analysis project Ga0172380, IMG submission 119747) | Leachate microbial communities from a municipal landfill in Southern Ontario, Canada - Leachate well 162 metaG | ecosystem: Engineered > Solid waste > Landfill > Unclassified | place...
CTGCGCTATTAATTTATTTAAATATCCTGTCGTTGTTACAGTCGCGACTGTGTCATCGGTGCCAATATAGACAAATTTTGGCAATTGACCCGCTTGTCCTGTTGTTGATGCTTGTACGCTAATGATTCCCATTGCAAAACTCCTTGTAATTAAAATTATTACTATCCGACGCGTGTAGCTGATAACCTTCCAAATGATTGACATGCACCCGTACTAAATGACATGTTTGCTACTAAAAAAATATTTTGAGTTCCAGTTACTAATAATCTCCATGATGGTATAGACAATGTAACGTTTCCACTTACATTATTAGAAAGAGCGTAGTTATCACCTGGAATGGCCGCAGCAAATGAAACTGTGGTTAAGCTTATGCACATAAACTGAGCACTAGTGACACCTGTAAATTGAAAATTGCCAATTGCTGAAATATCCCATACCCCAGCTGTCAATGTTTCAGAGCATACATTCAACGTAACGCCAGAGGTAGTGGCAGCACTGCCATATGTTCTTAAATATTCTCCTATGAATCCAGATGGTGGCGCAGTATTGGTATTGTTTCCTTTCATCTGAACGCCAGTAGTTAGAACGCTAAAGTCTGTATTATTGATGCTTGGAACGCCTGACGTACTTGTTGTTAATACGCCGCTATTTGCCGTAGTAATTTGAGATACAGTATTTGTAGCCGAAGAAAACAATATCCTATTTGCGGTGGTGGTTGACGGATACGTAGCAGTTGAAAAAGTAGGTAATGCAGCCGCGCCATTTCCTTGAAAAATAGTACCCGTTGCTCCAGTTCCTGCGTTTTGTAATACACCAGTTGATGTAGTTCCGCCAGTAATTACTCCATAAGCTGTTGTCGTTGCGAGTCCTGTTCCACCAAATGGCACCGTTATTACTGTTCCATTCCAAGTTCCAGTGGTTACGGTTCCCAGCGTGGTTATCGATGCTTGGCCCACATAAGAAGCAGAAATATCTATAACCGGAGTAGTTCCACCCGTCGATGTGATCCTATTGGTTGTTCCACTTACAGAAGTTACACCAGTTCCCCCTGGTGTTCCCCAAGATCCATCTCCACGCCAAAATGTGCTTGAAGTTGCGCCTGTTCCGCTATTTAAATGCGACACTGCCAAATTTCCACTTACAAATGAGGCCAGATTAATAGGGGTTGCATTCCATACGCCCGATGTGATTGTTCCTGTTCTTGTAATTCCATCTTGTACAGCAGGAGGAAGCAAAGAAGAACATAATGGTACACTGCCACTATCAGTAACATAAACACCATTAGGCACCGGATCTAAACCAATGAGCGTATTGCTAGCAGAAGCATAAACGAGTTGATTTGCATTAAACGTATCTGAAATGGTAGAAGATGAAGATACCCAGCTTGTGCCATTAGAACGAATAAATTTGCCCACAGTACCGACTGTGACAGGAAAAGCCGCAGATGAAAAGCTTAGATTTCCTGCGCCATCCGTAGTCATTACAGTATTAGCAAAACCATCAGCAGACGGCCATTCAAGTGTATCAAGGGTTACTTTACCCGTGCCTTTTGGTATTATTAGAACATCAATATTAGTATCGGTGCCATCAGCAGTATATTGAACGCCAACAGTTGCAACACTATTAATTAATTTTGGATAATTAACGGCAGCAGCCCCAGCAGTACTGTATTGAAATAAATAATTTCCGTCAGCATCTTTTATTCCAGACCCTGGAAAATCAAATTTAAAATTGGTCGATAAATTACTTGTACGCAATCCTACAGGGATGTCGCCTATTTGCATTTCACCGCCATCAGTAAACTGATCAAACTTTTTTGTGGTCATCCTTGACCCTCCATTATTAACTATTAGTTGGGAGCATATAGCGAATAAAATACGACGCTCACCTCAACGTTTGCAGCCGTTGAAAAGAAATGTAATACATCACCTGCTTTAACTTCTCGATTTAACGTATTGTCTTCGGTGATAAGCTCCGATGTTGTTGATGCAAAAGAAGCTCCGGCTGGTGCTGCTGCGACGGCATTATTAGCCACCCATACAACACCTGCTTGTTCGCATTTTATAATTGCTTTATATCTCGGTGAAATACCTGGTACAGTTAAAGTCGTATCAGTTGTTACCGCAAGATTTGCGCTAAATTTTAAATTACTGAATAGATGTCCATCATCATTAATTGATTGTGCTGCTACATAAGGAATGACCATAACCATTTTAATGCTCCTAAGTGTGAAGAATACCTAAACGGGTATCGATAACTAAATGAAATTGTATGAAAGCATCAATATTGATGTCTGTTGTTGAGGCTGATAATAAAAATGTTCCAATTGCAGGATTAAAAACACATCCTTTAGTGCTTCTATTAACTAAATAAGTAAAATTTGCGCCATCTGTCATTGTTAGATTTCCAGATGTTATTAATACATTTCCTGCAAATATTGCGCCAGCAACATTGCCAGCATTTCCTGCAATAGTTGTAAAAAAAGACATTGTCGGTGTGCTTATTGGTTTTGGAACACGCCAATTTAAACTAAAATGTTTGGCAAACAATCGACCTCTATTTGACGGTGAACCTTCAAAAGTACCAGTCATAGGAACAATAATACTTCCGTTTGTAATAGATGTATTCGGCAGACTTCCAGCGGGATAAGTTGATTCATAATAATATTCACATTCACGTAAAACCTCATCAGGTGTTTGTGGTGAGGGTCTTGATGGTATGTCTCCTTGAACTAAATTTCCAGATGCTAAAAATATAGCAGTACCAGAATCTGCATAGCCATAAGTTATGATCATACATAACTTGTCAGTATTACCGATTTCTGTGGAATCGATAACTTGCCATCCCGTAAAACCATAATCAAAATTTGTTGTGTTTAAGTCCGTGTTAACAGTTGCAGTACCTAGCGTGGCGGTAGCAGTACCTAGGCCACTACGCGCTACCTCAGTCCAGTTTAATCCTTGTCCTGCAATATTATTTTTAGTGAAAGTTCCATCTGTGCTTATTGTTCCTATAAAATTAGGTAATGTTGGTATAACAGCCGATGAATTACCGCGAAATAAATACGCTCTAACTGTAACAGCATTTCCCGCAGAACCTTTAAAACTGTTAATATTAAATGATAATTTAGTTCCCAATATTTTTTTAGCTTGTTGACCTGATAAATATGTCGCCAACAAAAAAGCATCGTTAGTACCTGCCGTGGTAAATTCTAATCCATTAGTGAGCGTATCTCTTGTAAAAGTAACATTTCCTGTGGATCCTCTTACTGCTATAGTTTGATCGCAAATATATCCGGCAGATGTTGAAATATTTCCAGATGATCCGAATTGCATAGGATTTAATGAAAAATCCCATCCGGTTAATATGTTCGGCGTTTCTTTAGCAGAAACACGAGGAATAAAATAATCACCCATTAAGGCCTGTTCACGGTTTGATGAATTAATATCATATTGTACTAAGTCAGCTCCGGCACTGCTTAGTGTTGGAATAACCTGAATGCTGCTTATTCTTACATGTGAGCTTGTAAGAAAGGATAAATAAATATCAATATAGCCATTCGCTCCTAAATCTGTATTTGTTGAAGCTGGTATTTCAGCGGCCGTCGCACCCGAAATGGTTGCAAAAGTCGTCGATACTGATTCCGATAATATTAATATAGGGGATCCACCACTTGATTCATCGTAAAACATATCAATGCCAGTGGTTCCAGAGCCTTGATTTTGAGCGATTAAAGATCCTGCTAAAAATATTGATTGCGATGATATCTGACTTGCCCAAAGCCCTGAATTGGTATTCATCCGTTGCCGTAAAAAGCATGAGGTAATACCAGAGCCAACATTCACATCTAAAACATATGGAGGGCTTGTCACAACATTACTATTTCCAGCAATGGCAATGCGTTGTATTATAACGTTTCCCGTACCACTTATCACAAAATCCCAATCAGGTGCAAACGAAAATACTTGATTGGTGGCTGATTGAACAGCATATGTTGTCGACATACCATCATTAATTAAAATTTGCGTAAATTGTGGATTAGATATTTGATTTTGTATTGGGAATGGTTCATTTGTAGGGTCATTAGATGCCGTGACATTTGGCCATGCTTCACGTGTGAATTGTTCTACTCCATTGGAATCTTTTACTTTAATACAATATAAATCAAGTATAAGCTGTCCGGTTAAAGGATCAGTCGTATAAGGAAAATAATAAATAACTTCATTATCACCACCAGCATTTTGCACTGTACCAACTGAGCTCAATGTAATAGGATTTGGCATCGCCGTGTAGGTATAATTTGGCGGAGAACCTGACAATTGAAATACTTTTTTTTGCGTATTTCTTGATATGTCACGATAAAATGTTAATGTACCGCCAGCCAATGGCAAGCCTGAATCTTTATCAACAAAGTATTGTTCAAGGTCGCTTGCGACTATATATCGTTCGTCTAATGCCATTATTTTCATCCTTGTGCTTGTTTTTATACCAATCCGTGGTATAGTGTTTCAATTTTGGAGCTTTACAATGTTATTATCGCTACTAATCTTTGCTGCTGGGTGGTTATTACAAACAGGTTGTGAAATAAATACGTTTCAAGATAAAGATAAAGATTAATCTTCTGATTTACCTTTTAAATATTTTGCACCTGATAATAATATTCCACCAGTTAATCCTCGGCTTTTAAGTTTTTCATAAGCATTTTTAAATGCTTCTTTTGTTTTAACGGCATCAATATCTTTTTGTGCTTCTGGGTGAACCTTTAAAACGTTTTTTATATCTTTTCTATTTTTCATTAAAGGTTTTAATGTTTCAGGAACCTCTTGATTACTGCTTACAAGTTTTCTAATAGTTGGATTAGTATGATAAGTCTTTATTAATTGACTCCATCCATTTTTTGCAGCATCTAACCATTGAGATAAATCTTTATGACCGGTATTTTTAAAATGCTCAGATAATCCACTATTAATATCTTGTCGGATTTCATCCATCATTTCTTTTTTTTCCCAATCATTACCTTTTCCTGCTTTTTCACCCATTTCACCTAATCTACTATATAAGCGCCTTACAGAATCATAATCGCCTGTTTTTGCTTTTTCTACCAATGTTTTAAACGATCGCGTTTTATATCCATAATCTAAAGCATTTTTAAATATATCTTCATCAAGTTCGCCAACTTTGCTAATACCGCGCTCTTTGCTTTGGTCACTTACAAAGTCAAAAACATCTTCTAATGATTTTTTAACTTTACCGTATTGCTCCTGAATTTTCCCATATGTTTTTTCTGGAACAACGTTTCTAAATGCAGATGCTAACGACTTCGGCGTAAATAGTTTTAATGTAGGAGATAAAGCTTTAAATGCGGCCACAGGTGCCGCGAACTCTAATGCCCCAGAAGTTCTCTCGCCTTTTGGTGATAATGCTGCTCCTGCTGTTCCTGAGCCAGCTAACAGAGAGGCAAATTCTGGTATAGCGGCAGGGGCTAAGGCTTCAGCACCCGCAACAATTGGCGCAGCCATAGAACCGTAAGCTAGTGCCTTCCCTCCGCCTTGTCCTAATGACTCCATTAATGACTCAGGGTTTTGTTGTTGAATTTCTGGCGATAATTCTTTGCCGAATAATTGTGATATGCTCCTTGCTCCAGACGCTAAACTCCTTGGAACAGCTTGACCATATCCTTTTGCAAATTGCTGTGATGATTCATTCTGTGGCAATAATGATGACGCAACATTTTGACTAATATTACCGACTGAACCGATAGCGGATTCAGTTAACATACTTTTTAATTTATTTTTAAAATCATCCAAATTACCTGTATTTTGTGCGTTATCTTTTTTAGATGGCATCTTATACTGTGGCATATACTTATAAACTGCTTCTTTTATTTGATCGTCTGACCAATCAACAGGATGGCTTACTCTTTGTATTTTACCATCAGGTAATTTTATATTGCTATAGGCCATTATTCCCACTCCCCCGTTGAAAGGTTAAGTGTTTTTTCTGATTTAGAAGATTTTTTATTATCCGATTCTTTTTCTATTTTCATCGGGAACCCTTTAGCAACATGCTGAGCTGTTTTATTGCTTGTTTGATCTAAAATATCATCATGTCGTTTTTTGGCTTCTTCTTGTAGTTCCGCGGGTAGATTATTAACCACGACATCTAAAGCCTCAGCCCATCCCTGTTTTATAGCATTTGTTTGGTGATGCAATGCCGGAACGGTAGCATTAATTCCTTGAGAATTTAATTGAGTTCCTGCATATTCAGGCACAAGCTTCATAGCTACAGCAGCATCTATTAATCTTTCACCAATTTCTTTTTTCTTTATTGGGTCTTTTTCAAATTCATAATTATATCTATCAGAAAGCAATTGTTTATTTGAACCTTGTCCGATATAGGGCTGCTTAATGGCATCGGCTAATGTTTTTCTTTTAACATTTGATACTGAGCTATTTTGTTGCGCTGTTGTCACCGGAGTTGTTGGCTTTTGCACATATTGACCATTAACTATTTGACCAGTAGGTGCGCCACGTGAACCGCCTTGATTAAAGCTAATCATACCAGTAGCAGGGTCAACAGTTAATTGCATACCTTGAGAACCTTGAGCAATTCTTTGAGCATTCGTAACCGCATCTTTATAATATGAAGAATTTTCACCGTACATCTGTTTCATTCTTTCAGCACCTTGAACTGCTTTTTCATAATTACTCATAAGTGGATTTGGCGCACGTTTTGCTTTTTCCATCTGCGCACCTAATAAATCAAGTCTAGCTTTTGCAAATGGGTCGGCGTAATCAAGCTCTTTTTGTTTTAAAGAATTAGCTAATGATGATCCTAATTGTGAAGCATTAAATCTTTCAGGCTCTTCTTGCATTTTTAATTTAAGAAAAGAGTTTCTAAGTTCTTCTTGCTGACGCTGTCGCTCCATTTGTGCGGGCATTTGTCCGGCTTGATATCCTTTAGCCAAGTTTTGGACGAAATCACGTATATGCGGATTACCTTGAGGCGCAATAGCGGCATAATTAAAAGGCTGATATGGCATTTTTTCCCCCTTAGATGAACTTACTACCGATTTGCGAGCCAGCAACAGCGCCAGGAACGCCACCAGCAAGACCACCAGCAGCAGCACCAAACGCGCTCATAAGTCCGCTAAATAGGTCACTATGACGTTGATTTTTTTCACGCTGTCCTTGGAATGCTAATTGTCCTTGCTCACCAAGTGCATTTGCTTCATCACCTTCAAGATTCTTTGAGGCATCATATCCAGTATCATAAAGATGGCCTTCACCTTCCATGCCTTTGTCTTGAATACCCATGACGTTTTTAAACCATTGTTGCATGTCATTGCCCATCAAGGTGTCTGTGAGGCGTGCTTGATTGGTAATATCTCCTAAGCTTCCTCGTTGACCACCAGCAGCAGCAGAGTTACCAGCTGCGCGCTGCATTTCATCACGTTGCAATTGATAGCTTTTGGATGGCTCATACCCTTTGAATATTTTATCGTAATAGGCCATAGGGTCTGTAGACATTTCGTCTAAATTAGGTTGCATTTTGTTATATGCTTGATTTCCTCTATCAATATAAGGATTATAATTTTGCTTTGCAGTATCTGAAATTTGATTAACGTAAGGCATGGCTGCATCAGCAGGGTTTTTACCGCCTCCAAATATTTTATCTAATATTCCCATGATGTATATCCTTATACGCTTGTAATTGTTTGTACTATGCCTGATGCGGTTTTAACTTGTAATTTAGCAAGTGTCGTATTAAACCATATTGTGCCATTTGCAGCCGTAGGCTCAAGGGCTGTTATTTGTGCCGTTGTCTTTTGCGGTGCTAATAATCCATTATTAACCACAGTATTATTATTAACCGTTCCGTCATTAATCACAACACTTGTCACTAATGTATTTATTAAAAATACCGCATTATTTAATGTTTGAAACATTTGGTCGTTATATAAATTGGCTTCTGATGTTAGATTGCCGTCTTTGTCAGTATAGGGCATGTCATAAAATACAGGCAGATTATCTAAGCTCATACGATCACCTTCATTATGCCGTCTTGAGCAACAAATCGTTGCAATCCCCAAAATCTTAATTGTATGGATAGCTCGTTTGCTTGACCTATACGCTGCCATCTTATTTGATTTCTAAAATGTGCTGATGCGTTTAGATATTTTCCAACAACATTACTAAATGATTGATTGCCATTTTTAGAAACAGACATATCTACTCTGGGGTTTTCAGGCACACTTGATGCAAAACCATCTTGAGCTAAAATTAAATCACCTTCTTGCGTGATAATATCATCTTCACCATCTTGTGTTTCTAAAACGCCCTGTGTGAAGATTGTATCTTCAAAATAATTATTAACGCCCTGCTCTATCCAGAAAGTAAATTCGGCGGCTCTAAAGCGTCCAGAATCATTCATACGAATGGCTTTAGTGATTCTTATGCGAGGAATTTCATCACCATCAATAGTGCTGTCCAAATTATAGTTATATGAAATAAAGTCTGTACTCATTTCGTACAAACTTGGGTCATTCAAAGACACAAAAAAAGTTTTTTGGTTGAAAAATACCACCTGTCTAGCTGGATGAAAATTTAATGACTCATCCGATGCGTGATAAATTTTATCAGCGGTTACATCATAAACAAGTGTAATATTATCTTCGGGGTTAAAAAAAGTGAATTGATAAAATAGATGCCCGTCTTGTCTAAAAAACAAAGCGGTCGCATCTTGGGGATGCTTTATCGTTTGAAGTAAGTAGTCAATCCCATCAGTCGAAATCCTTTTCGAAGACGATCCATCGCATACACGCACTGAGGGAGCATTACTTTCATTTTGCGCTATCCAGGCTACAATTTCCTCACTTGCTGCTATTGTCGAGGATGAAACAGTGCCACTGTCTATATTAAAAGATTGGACGCGTCTATAATTCTCTAATCCGCCAACTTGTGTCCAAACCTCTGCCACAGTGGTTCCAAATACAATAACATTATTGCCCTTACCGGGCAATCTTTTTACAGCAATTGCACTATCTGGTTTTGTTTGTAAGCTAAATTGTGTATTTAGAACGATAGTTGTGTCCGACGCTCTATCGAAAGCATACCAATTTTGTGGGTTTTCACTAATTTCAGCCGAGGCTATTAGAAAAAACGTATTATGATAGGTGACATAATTGGGAATAATGGGTGCGCTTATAAATAATAAGGTTTGCACTACAAATTGATTTGTTTCATAGTTATAAATATATGCTTTTTGACCGTCAACAATACAAATCTGATTAGATAAATTTTCATCAATTGAAACCTCGCCACTATTAGTTTCAATGTTAGCTATAAATTGCGGAACTAAATTATCGGTTATTTTATAAACGCTTGAATTTGCAACAACAAGCATAAAATTACCTCTGACGGAATGGAATACCCCCCTCCCCTCTCCGCTATCTTGGATTTCTGAAACGCGTTGAAAACCTGCATAGTTGACTAACCATCCATCAGATATGAACATATTGTAGGTTTTTTCTAAAGAAATCTTAGGGTATCGTCCAAAAATTGAACTACCGACAACATTAACAGGAATTTCTTGTGCGTTTTCAACGGGCATATATAATCCTTATTGTGATCCTACTGTCCAGCCTTTAGCAAGATTAAGGAATGCCCAACCAATGGCGCCTTTTTTCTGTAATGTTGAAGTCTTGGTAACTCTTAAATCTAATAATTTTGATTTCTTATTAATGAAAGCTTCATATCGACCAAGTTGTTTTAAGGCATTCGCAGGAGTTGTATATTGATATTCTGCACATATTCTATCAATTAAAGCATATCGCAAATAAGTCCTATAAAACTGGTCTAATGTTAATGATAAATCCTGACCCAATGCAACATTAGACAATCTAAAAGTTCCGTGCAGCTCCATGGGATAATTGCGGTCAGGTTTGAAATAAATATATAAGGTTCCACCTTCAAAACCTCTTTCAAAATACCATTCGAACGGTAGCGTTTGGATATTTTCAACACGACTTGAACCAAAATACGCATTACGTTGCTCATACTTCATCGCATAACGTACTTGGTCTAAATAAAATACTAATGTATCAATTTGAATTAAATTAGGAATGACATAAGTTTCTGTATTCGTTAGAGCAGTAAATGAATAAGTGCTTTCGTAAGGTATCATACCTTCATCAACATCTTTTTCAGATAAAATATCATTGAGCCAAAGAAGGCCATCACCAATCTGCGCACCGCTTACGGTTTCAAATTCACGAGATACTACACCTGCGCCATAGTATGCTCCTGCAATTAGCTCATTAGTCGTATACGCCATAGTAATGACCTCCTTTGATAATTAGGCCATGTAATCTTTAAAGCCAGCAGTGGTCAGCGTAAGCGTGTCGCCCGTTGCTACTTTATACAGGATTTTTGGAACGCCAGAATCTAACTGACAAGGTACTGTCACCATGCCTTGTTGAGCCGCAGCTACACCGCAACCAAACACCACGTCACCATTTGAAGCCGCAGAGCCAAAAGGTAAGAATTCCGCGATTTCAGTAGCACCATCTGGCGTGAATAACGCTTTAAAAAGAACCTCAGTAGCGATAGGAGGAACAGAAGTGGCCAAATCTACGGCTGTAAATGTAGTTGCAGAACCACCAGACAATTCACTGATTGCAACATCGTAATAATACATACGCTCTTGACCTTCGCCATATTGCCAAAATTGTAAAATATTTGCAGAGCCATCAGTTAAAATCCAACCTACACGACGCGACATATCATACCCAGCTGGTAAAATTGGTGCTGTAGCACTAAGTGATAATAAACCAGCAGTTGATTCATACAATGTTGAATCACCAATCACATATACTGCATAAAAAGAACTTGCAACCAGGGCGGCGATATCAACAGCATTTGCGCCAACTGTAGCACCATTAATAGTAACGATTGCATCTAAAATAATGTCATTAGTGTTGCTTGAATCTCTTGCAGCTCCTGCGGCCATTGTTATTGTTTTTGCAGCGGTTTTTACAAGTTCAATTCCATTTACATACTTAACCCCAGCGTTAACGATAGGTGTATTAGCAGGCATGTTTTAACTCCTTTTAATATAATTGAATTGCGCCCTTGCGAGCGCATAAAAGATTAGATAGGTAATGCAACCATCATCGCGTAATCATCAGCCAATACTTCGCCATGAATCAAATCATGAACCATACCGCGCTGATTTTGACCAAACAATGAGCCGTAATATTGACGTATAGATGCGCCTGAATCAGGATCAGTCAGTGCAGAAGTAGGATAAGGCACCTCGTCAGGCAATAAAGGCATTGCTAAGAACAAAGGCTTACCGGAGATAATCAAACCACAGCGATGGTCAGGCAATGCAGTGACTTGCATTCCTGCTGTAATTTCAACGTTGATATTTTGGTTTTTCCCAGCGGATGCTTTTAATGCAGGAAAGATATTAACAGTAACTTGAGAACCAGCAGTACTCGCAGCCGTTGCAGTTGCTCTAAATTGTACAGGGCATTGTGACACTCTATGGCCAACGAAGGTTCTAAAGCGCATATTAGTTTTACCTGACACGCCATCAGAAAACTGGAATTTATCATAAATAAGTACAGAAGCCGGATCGCTTGCAGCACTGGTACCACTGAAAGTAATAGAAGTTACCGCATCATCAGCATTCTTTGTAACACTTACGACTGTTAATGTGGTTCCTGCGTTACCTTCTGTACCTGATGTATGGGTGGTCAATAAGTTTGATTGATACCATTCACAATTGGAGAACATACCAATTTCCCAGCTCATTGCTTCTCTATCATTTCGGATAGGTGCGAATTGCGCTAAGTTTGAGTTAACAATTTGTGGATAGGTCAAGTCTGATAAATAACCCTTGGTATCAGTTTTAACAGCACCAAAGTTACGGAAGAATGCAAGCGCACTTGCTAATTGCAAGCTGGTAGTAATTGGAGTAACGCCGTCGCCATAGAATCGATAAGTATTGGTTTCAGCTAACGAGGCCACTTCTGCCTCAACTTGTGACCCAAGCTCTGCTACCGCTGATTTTCCGAATTTTTCCATGTAATCGCGAACGTTGAAAATGAATTGCTGAGCAGTAAATTCGTACGCTGTTGATGCTTGTTTGTTAACTGTTAATTGCAATACGCGTTGTTCTGCTGATTGGAAACTAACAACAAGGCTATTAGTTGTATTAAAACGTGGTGGTAAATCAAATGATACTGTGTCACCTAAGTTTTTAGGAACGTCATCATTAAAAAGTGAAAACTTCATGTTAGCTGTGCTGATAAAAGCAAAACTATTAAGTAATAGGGCAAGACCAGATTCATTATAGGTAATGACCTGTTGTAAAATGTTAATCGCCATCGCAAAAACTCCTTTTTATAAGATGATTTTTGCAACGGCTAATGAGTGAAGTATTACCCTCTAAGCCACGATTGATTACGTTGGTCTTTAATGCTCATTTTGCCGTTGCTTCCAGAAACTCTGGAAGGCGACAAACGATCGAGCGGTGCAGAAACGTTTTGAGATTCGGCGTTATTCGTAGCTTGCCTATTTTCAGTTATCGAACGTGATAACTTTAATAGTTCAGCTTGGGCTTTTCTCGGGTCTTTTTCCGCAATTCTATCAAGAGCGGCGAGCTTCATCGGATTTTTAGAAAGGTCGTACACAACATCGGCGGCGTTATCTAATCCCGCAACGAGATAGGTTAACTGCGGCCAAGCGGTCGGGTCGAAATCCTTAGTAATTTCATCAAAGTCGTCGTAAGAATCTTTACCCAAAGACATTTTAGAATGATAGCTTTGAGCAACGCGTGACATCTCATTTTCGAGTTGTTTTTGCTGCATCTCTGCATTAAATCGTTCTTGCACTTGTTGATAGATAGCATTAGCGTCTACATCACGAGGAACGTTATCATTCCTTTGTGTTTGTTTGGCTTGAAGTTCTTCAAGTTGTCGCTGATACTGTTCTTCAACTTCGCGCTTTGCTTTTAGATAAGTTTGTTCTTTTTCACGCTGCACAATTTTATTGACATGAGACTGTGGCAACATCTTCTCAGAGTCCATATCCATAGATGTGTCAGTGCTTAGCTCTTGATTCTCGTTCATTTGTAACCATCCTTGTCACGTTTGACCCGCGTGAATTGCGGTAGAATTCCTCGATATCGATGAGTAACGCCCATTTATGCCGCATGAGTGCGTGAATCTCCCGATGTTTACGTGTACGGTCACGATAGTTCATGGGATCCTGCCATAGGTGCTATAAATTAATAATATACAAATTTTATCCACTTGGCAACTTTTTGTTAAATATGGGATAAATTATTTCATACACTTTTTCTTAACCATTTTCTTAACAAGTTTTTTATCTTGTTTTTCATCTGTCTGTTTCATTGGCTTTTTATCTTTGCTCTTCATCTTCATCTCCTGTTTAAAAAAATTATGTAACATTAAATACGAACTTCTTAAAAAACTTGTAAATATATTCATTTTTTCTTTTTCCCGTCACTTTTGGCACTATCTGATTCTTTTTTGGATAATTTTAAATCATTATGATGACTACTTACGCTGATTGCCATATCAACTACGCTACGAGTTTCCTCGGCATGAACTTGCGCGGCCTTTAATTCGTTTTGAACATCTGCATTGCTAATGCTATTCATGACCTCAAGGAATTTTGTTTCGGCGTTTTGTTCTTGTACTGCAACAAGTGCCGAATCTTTTTTAGATGTTTCTTGAAGTTTGATAAGCTCAACTTGCTCACGGGTGGGTGATTGCAATTGTTTTTGTGCTTGCTGCATTGCCATTTGTTGTTGTTGGCTCTGGACTTGCATTTGCTGTGATTGCATTTGTTGCTGTTGCTCTGATTGTTTTTGAAGTTTTTCCTGATAATCTTCGGCTTTGAGTTTCAGCTCGTCTATGCCCCTGATATCAATGTTATCAAGCAATGAATTAAGGCCGTACTGATTAAAGAATTCAGCAAATACAGGGGATGCTTGAGAAAGACTGATAATGGTTTGAAGAGCAATCTCTTTTTGCATTGCAAAGTTGACGCCTGTTTCAATTTTAACCTGTAGAGAGTTTGGGTCAAAATTCATGTACAGCGTGCCTTTTTTATTAATCTCAATATATTCGCGTTTGCCGTTAGGAAGCAGCACAGGAAGACTTCGAGGCGTGCGGTAGTACTTAGGTATTAAATCAACATATAATTGCGCTACACGGTTTAATCCTTTAATAAATCCTACGACATACGGCACTGATGCGTTATTGCTTTGTATTGCGCTTCTTGCAAATGCTATACCTGACAACTGACCATTATTTTGTCCAGCAGCTCCATCATAACTTCCTAAAATCGCTTGTGTCATTTCATCGGATAGTCTAAATGTTTCGGCAATTTGTGGTGGTATGGGAGTTCTTACAATCTCACGAGGGGGCGGCAATGTAACATTTGGGTTATTACTATCAAGAAAATGATTGTAAACTAATGTATCGGCCTTTTGGACGTTTTCATAAGCTGAAAGGTAATCAGTTGGTATGGATTCAATAGCAACAACAAACTTATGTTGAATGGTATTTTCAAGCTCGTTAGCTAATGACTGACCTGCGAAGTTTTTAAGTTTTTGTATTCCTTCTGCGTGATATACATAAGGGCGCGTCATTTGTGTGTAAGAGCCTCCTTCTTTAATCATCACGCTATTACCGTCCACGAATATTAATGGAAAGTATTTAAAATCTGTTTCAATGTAATCTAGTACTTTACTTTCACAAAAACGATAGCGACAAATAGTTTCAATGACGGTCTTTCTTGATTTACCGACTGGTATTGGTGGCTGTTCAAAACCGCCTCGCGTTTCCCATTCTTTTAAGAATTTCTTATATTGTTTTTCAGTACAAGAATGTCCATTTGATAACTTGATAAGCGTTTCACGCGATGTTTTCTTTTCGTAGAAATCACAAACCAATACAATTTTTTCCTCACCGTTGGTAAATGACCAATCAAATCCGGATATGCCTTTTGTAAATTTTATTTTTTCCGCTGCTTCTTTCCCAAATTCATCAATAAACATCTTTTCAGTCATTGGATAAAGTTTATAGCAAAACCTGCCATCACCTTTATGTGACTGTCTAGCTAAAGGGTCAAAGCCGCACATGGTTGGTTCAAAAGCCCTTTCTACGCATATATTTTGCTCAAATGACATCTCATTGACGTATTCCGTATAAACTTCCATTACTGAAAATCCACCAGCCAGCAAGTCGGTGTATATGTCATATTCAAGCATGTCATTCGTGCCGTCGAAAAAAGCGGCTTTTAAATGGGCTTCTATGATTTCAATGGTGTCTATAAAGCTTTGATCGAGAACGGGAGAAGGTACGCCGTCGGCAGCGCGCACAGTAAGTGATGGCTGTTGCTTTGCGAATTCACCGCGAAGGCGGGATATATAGGCCTCAAGAATATTAAACTCAATCGTCGGCATTCCGATGTCGCCGAGCGTTGAAACTTCATTATTGGTTAGTGAGCTTTTAAATACAAAGCTCATAAACTTGTTGAATCTCTTTATATTTTCATTGAAATATATTCTTGAATCATCAACAGTTTTTTTAAGCTCTTTCAGTCTATCCGTGTGCTTTTTAGCCAAATTGTCCATAACGTGCCGCTCCTGCGTCTATCTTTTTCCTTAACGTCCTGTTAAGGCTTTTCATTATTTCTTTTTGCTCATCGCGTTTACTATCAATAGCATAAATGCTTTTTTCAATCAATCCGATTCGAATTGCATCAGATAGTGTATCTGCAATGTCATCATGACGATGCGTATTATTAGCCGTAATCTTGCCCATATGCGTTTTGCACATATCAGCATGTTTTGCATTTCTTGTGAATGATATTTTCTTTGAAGCAATAAATGGCTGCATTTCTAAAAATCTTTGTGTCTTGCTTCCTGATGCTCTTGTACGCTCAATCTCACGTATTTGTAAGCCGCGCATATCTTGTAAAACACTTACGAGCGTTACACCCGTGGATTTCTTCTCGATACCTGCTAATGATGGAGGCTTATGATGCAATGAGCAATTAATATAAAAGTCTGTGAATGACGATCGCAAATCTTTCGGCTCAATACGAAGCTCAACACAATCTAACCAGTGCAACGCAAGCTCGCCTGTTTTTTTACCCATGACTGTTATTTCATAAAGTCCAAAGAAACTATAAACGGTCGCATCATTCCATGACTTATCAGTTTCCGCAGTGTCTGCCGTGATAAATGTTGCAATAAATTCTGGTTCTTCATCTAGCTCAATAAACCAATCAGGCTTAAATAATCCACCGCCCGCAGGTAAAGGGTCTTGTTGATATTGTGAAGCAAAGACATAAGGAGATTTCTCTTGAAGCATTAAAAGCTTTTCTTGCGACATCATTTCAGGATACAATGCGTTTCCGGCCTCGTCCAACCCTTTTAAGATTGTAGTATGCCAAGTGTCAACGTCGCGCCCACTCAGAAAAAAATCTGTTAAATCTGCTTCATGAACTCTTTGTCCAATATAGAGTATAGGCACATTCATGCCTCTACAGCGCTGTCTTATCGTTTCATCATAGTTTGTAATAACACCTTCTCGAATCGTGTCACTATGTGCTTCTGTTGGCTTATGCGCATCATCTACAATGACAGCACCCGACATTCTTTCAAGACCTGGAAGTCCTGCATCTTGCCCAGTAACAGCACCACCAGACCCAAAGGCCATAATAGAGCCGCCAGCAGTCGTTTTAAACTTATCCTTGGCGCGACTATCTGGGCATAAGAAAACATCGAATAGATAGCCGTAATGCTTCGATGACACAATGGATTTAATGAATGCCGTGTGTTTTGCAGCTAGCTCTTGTGAATAGGATATATAAAGAAAGTTTGAGTCAGGATGACTAGCCCAACACCACGCCGCGAACATGCTCGCCATGGTCGATTTTCCAGAGCCAGGCGGAAGATTAATAATCTCACGAAGTTCTTCAAGTCTTGCGACGCGTGTTAATGCTCTTGCAACAGTAATATGATGTGATTCACGACCAATAGGTTGCGATACTATGAATGGTCTACCAGTGATGTACTCAAAGAAATAGCGCGTGAATTCCAGCAAGGAACCACGAAGACGTGCCGCTTCATTTTCTTTATCTAGGTCAATCATCCATGACTTCCTAATATTATGTGGCGGAAATGATAGGGCTCGAACCTACGACATCGAAGTTAACAGCCTCGCGCTCTACCTGCTGAGCTACATTTCCATATTTTACCAAAATTTATAGCCATAATGTATTACCATTACATTTATCATATATATCGAAAAAGAATACAAGTATTTATTATCTTGTGAAAAAATACTACCGAAATAAACAATAATTAATCCGATTATACATAAAATCTCAGGTATATTATTCAATTTAACTCCAATTTATCTAATCTTTTTTCAAGCTCAATCACTTTTAGTGCTAATTCATTAACATCCATGAATCTTGGACTATGATTTGTATGATTTGCCGGAAAGCCACAATAAGTCAATTTTAATTCATCAGCTTTTGGATTGACACATTCATGACCATGAATTTGACTTATATCCGTTATTTCATTTTTGCAACCTGTACACGTTATTGTGTATGGGTATTCTATTTCATTAATCATTATTTACCTTTGTTTCTTCAACATAACATTTTGTACAATATCTAGGATCAAAATGACCGCCCATTGAGCTATATTCCCATTTATGATTACATTCTGTGATTATCATCATTTTTTGCAGTTTATCCTTTAATTCTTGGGATATAGTATTGTCATACGGGAAAGTTAAGGATTTAACAGCATCTCTAATAACAACGGATTCAATTAAAACGTCCAACTCTTCTTTAGTGAAGTCATTCATTGAACCCTACTCCAATAATCACATTTTGGACATATGTCATAACTTTCTTTATTTAGAAAACTAAATCTTCTAACGTATTCATGCGTGCAAGGCTTATCGTAGTTATCTATCATTGATTGTATTTTGTCCACTAAAGGGTCAATTGTTTTTTGATCGCATGGGTTTTTATAACAATTTTCGTATTTCCATTTTATCCATTCTTCTAATTCTTCTTTTGTGAAATCATTCATCATCGCACTCATTTCATCATCGCACTCATTAATTGTTTTATGAACATTATTATCGACGTAATATTTAGTCATTAACTTGTAAACAATGCTAATCATTTTTTTGTCTAACTCAATAATTTTATCTAATTCATGAAAAGTTTTTTCGTCATTCATCTTTATCTTCTTTAAAATTACCTATCATTGATTGTATTTTGTATAATATATTTAAATGAAAATCTGGAGGGCATGGAATTTCTTTTTGCAAATACCATAGCATTATTTCAAGCTCTTCTTTTGTAAAATCATTCATCATATTACCATCTCTCAATCGATATAATTTAAGAATAACGTCGCTTAAATCATTTGAAGCGTGTGTAATCAATAAAAGATTTGGTTTATAATCTCTTGAAAGAACGCTACAAGCTTTCAAAGCTATTGATATAGCTCTTAAGTCATCTAAAATATTTTCAATAAACTCTATTGTTTTTTCGTCATTCATCATCCATTCCTAACAAACATTTTGCATGTAATATCAAGTTTTCTGCTTCATCTAAATGGCTCTTGGCGCATTCTTTGTTTTTAAATTTATTATCGTAATCGTTAATCATGGATTGAATTTTGTTTTGTAAAGCTGTTCTTTCGCTGGCACATTCTGACGCTCCAGGATATAGATAAAAATGTATATCTTCCAACTCTTCTTTTGTGAAATCATTCATCTTTAATTCCTTCAAGTTTACGTACTTGATAGGACATTATAGCTATTTGTCTGTCCATATTATTAAACTTTCCAATTAGCTGTTCATTTAAAGAAAAATGTTTTTCAATTATTTTAGTTAGCGCATTAATATGCTTAATCATTTCTTTTTCATTCATTTGTCGATTTCCTTAAAAACATCCATCAATTCATCAGGATTATTTATACACCTTTTTAATTTTCTCTAACCCACAATATTATTTCTTGAACTGTATGTGCAGCTACATGAAATGTTGCGCTTGAATTTTCATGGTCACAAACGGAATGTGCGCCACTTAGATATCCATGCAATTTCTCTAACTTATGGATTAATTCATTTTCTTTATTGAAATCATTCATTTGTCGATTTCCTCTATTACTATCCAGTCATCACTCATCAATAAAAATAAATCTAATTGCGGTCTGAATCCATGCTTACAAGGCTTTTCTATGAATTCCGTGCGTATCATCATAGTGCCTCTGTAGCATATATCATCAATACTTCCTGTTCCCATATCCTCATGCGCTCTTTCGCCTTTCATTTTAACGATAGATATGGGTTTATCTTCATGCGGAGTATCTATAAAGGAAAATCCAATTCTACATGCCATGAAATAAACATCGGATTCAAATAAGGGATGGGTAATTTTTTTTCCTAATCGCATTTGTGTTAAGGCTTGTTCAAGTATCATTTATCGATTTCCTTATTATTAAATGTATCGCAATAATACCTAACAACTGACATTTTATGACCCATAAATTTGCTATTGCTTTTAAGCTCATCTGTAATCATGTTAACTGGAATAAGTTCGCATAAATATCTCGCAAATTCATCATAAGTTTTATTTCCTATCATTTCTCTAATTCCTAAATCATGCAAAAAATCTGATATTTTAGCGGTCATAATTCTTTGCTTATCCCAAATTTCATTTTGTTTATCCATTATTCAATCACCTTGAGTTCTTTTGATTGTTGATGCGCAATTTGTGTTAATAAATTCATTATTTGACCAACACTTTCAAACATATTGTTACGCTCAAGACTTAAATACATCATATAATCATTAGCAATTTGTATTAATCTACATATTTGTTTTTCACTGATTATCATCATTTAATCCTTTATCTAAATATTAAACAACAGTCATATCCAAGCCAAAAGGAAACGAAAGAGCATATAAACACAGGTATTATTATTTGATGTGGTTTCATTGCTTACCCCCATTGCTCAGCCATTGCATCAGCTATGCCTTTGTATGTAATGCTTCGTAATCTACCGCGGTCTTTTGATGGCGGCATCATGTGAATCCTTGCTTCTCGACCATCAACGATATTTGTTGGCGTTAATAGCGGCAATCCTTTTAGCCATAAACATGTTGCTTTAGTTTCACCATGGCCAAACTGCCATGGCTGAATAATCTGGTCTGGCTTTCTGTAATGAGTGGACATAATTGATATAGGATTTTCTATAGCTATTCTTGGGCATGGATGATCTACGAATCTCATAAAGAAATTAATTGCTCGCTCTTGTTCTTTCTTTTTATCTTTGAACCATCTTGCACCGCTAACTGATAAATGCGTACATGGAGGATGCGCAATAATTAAATCCCAATCTTTCCATGCTAAAACGCATCTAATATCATCTTTGTAATGATAAGGGCTTAAATCGTCTGACTCTAATAAATCACATGACCAGGCATCATGACCTTTAGCCCTAAAAGATTCACGTACAACACCGGAGAATTCACAAGCGATTAGTATTTTCATTTGTTATTTTCCGGTTCGTATTTAAATGGTTTAAACATGTCTTTCTTTTCTTGATAATCCATGCAAGATAAATAACCTGATGAAAAAAACCATAATCCAATATCTTCGACTGTAACGGATATTCCTGAACCAACTTGCTCAAGAGCTATTGAAAGAGCGCATAGAAAATCAGGAGAAGTAGCTAAACCTTTTGTTATTTCTTTTGCTTCGTTTTCTGTCATTTGTTAGCCTTAATGGATGCGAGAGTAGGATTCGAACCTACACTGATTGAATTATGAGTCCAATATTCTACCATTTAAATTATCTCGCATTATATGGAGCAAATGGGGGCAGCTAGTCGGAGTTGCACCGAGCTCAATTTCGGGAATTTCACCCTAATTTTAACCCATACTCTGGGACTGCCATAATAATTGTGGGGTCTCTCCACCTGTCGCGCACGCTTTAATGTCTTTGTACGTTTAGACCCATAAAAACGCCCCCACGATTTGAGCATAATGATAGAACTAGAGGCTTGGGAGGCGTATTAAATCTGTGATATCTAAGTTCCAATAACTCGCTATTAGTTTTAAGCTAGATATCACAAAATCGTTGGTGCCCCTTCTTCTCACGCTGGGGCTAGGCGTATAACAGGCTAATTAGGAGGCAGCCTTGAGAATTCTTATCAATGAAGATGCTTTAATTTCTCTTTATTAATGAAGTCGGCGTAATCTTTGCTTCCCTCTTCTTTTTGTATTTTGATTTCTATTTCAGATACTAGGTTTTTTAATTGGTTTATTGCGCATTTTGCGGCATCAAGTCCGGTATAAACTAAATTATTGCTTAATTTATGACTGTTAACTTCGTCACAAATACCGTTGTGTATTCTGCCGATAACATGATAAACAATGCCCGCAACTGTAATGAATACCGGAGAATCAACATCATAATCTTTTACCCATTGCCTAATAAATTCTATTTCGTCAGATGCTGCAAGTGCTACGCTGTTCGATAATTCCATTTCATTCCTTATATTGATTGTTAATTGCCCATTTTTGCGCACTTGAGGGCTGCAAGCTAACCACCCGAAGGGAGGAACGGGCGCGCAGGGGAAATTCGAATAATTATAGCCAATTCAATAACATAAGGCCATCTTTTTTAACCTCAAACGTTTTTGCATTTTTTGCAAGCAGCACGTTAAAAGGTTCAACAATAAAATGAAATCCGTTTGGCGTTTCATATGCCAATAATGCCTCGATATCATTGTCTTCAATAAACTTTAATGCTTCAATTGAGTCGTCATTGTCCACATCCAATAAGAAATATTTTGATTTTTTGTTCTCAGGTGCCATTAATGTGCTGCAAAACCTATCGTTAATGTTACTATAAAAATTAATCTTATTTTCTTGGGGTAAATCTAGTTGTCGGTGTTGGAACATAATAACCGCGTTGTCGAACTTTCTGTCGTTGATACATTGATAAAGGCGTATATTTGGATTATCTAAATAAAACATTAAGTCTAATAATTTCTCATGGGCATCTTCAAATTCATCAATGTTCGAGGTAATAGTCTTATTAATCCAACGACGAGAGCCTTTATTGGTATTATTAACACCTCTATTGATAAGCATAAGTACTCTAACGCCGCTTTTGAACATATAAGGTATTGGATTCATATATCACTCAAATTTAAATACGTTTTCACACTCATTAACGCCTAATCCTTCCGTAAAAAGCTTATCAAGCGTCTCTTTTTCATCTAACGTTAATTTATATCTATTTTCTTTGCGCAAAAGCTGTTGCATGTTTTTGTATGTATTGTCTTTGCGAACTACTTTGCTAAGACCAGTATGACCATTTCTTTTAAGCCTGGTGTAATGCTTAGTACAAAGACCTTTCGATGTAGCATCACGCTCACAATGCTCTAATGAACATGATATCTTTTGCTTGCTTCTTATGATTTTTTTTGCTGCTACCATAGTTATTAAAAATCCTTTTTCAATTCATTTTGAGAATCCATCATCTTACTTGGTTCGCGCGTATTATGAATCTGTAATGCTCTTAATTCATTCAAAAGCTCCGTCACATGCTTTCTTTTTTCAAACTGAGGGTCAAGTGATGCGCTTAATCCATTTCTGTCTTCAAGCCATGATTGCATTTTAGATACCATTGCATTTAAATCATCATGGTCAAATCCAGTGTGACAAATAGGGCATTCCCACAAATCAGCCATTAATAATCCTTTTTATTTTTCTCATCAAGACGCTCACGAAGCTCTTTTATTTCACGCTTGAGATTCTCATTTTCCTCGGTCTTTTGCTCTAAAATCATCTTATCGCCGTATTGTTTGGGCAATAACTTTGAAGCAAGCCATTTTCTAGTATCAACACGAAGCCTTGAGCGCGCCACAAGTTCTGTATTAGGTACGACTTTCCCGTCCTCTGTTGTCGTAGTATCATGCGCAGAATCATCGGAAATGTCAATAATTTCCTCTGCTAATAAATCGGCCTGTTTGAGCTTAGCTTTTGCGTATTGCTCGGAAAACTCAGGATGTACATATCTCCACAAAAAGATGCTATCATGATGCGGCATTTCTGGGTACATCTTGCATAATTTCATCAATCCGCACGAGTGTGTTGCGACTTTTTCACATATAAAATCGGCTAATTCTTTTGTGTATTTAGTGGGTTGTCCCCCTTTATTTTTTGGGGCGGCCTTTGCCTCTTTTTTCGACATTATAAATTTCCTTATTGTCATTAACCGCATCCATTGCAGTAATTTCTTTGATGTCTTTTAGTGCTTCTGCTAAGTTTTTAGTAAATCCTTCGCCTAAGCATAAAGGGCATGTAACTTCTATACCACCTGTATCTAGTTGTGAATATCCGCCTCCAACTTTAAACATTTTCTTACGGCCTTTACATCTTACGCATCTAATTTTCATATGATTACCTAAAGTTATACACAATTTCTGTTAATAATGCTGTGGATAAGTACGATTTTGCGTTATTTATCGCCAATTATCAAGATTGTATGAAATAATACATAATAATTGATTACAAGTGTTGACATAATATCATAAGTTGCTATACTGTCACCATAACGTAACAAATTCGATCGCAGTCGGATGATAATAACCAATAACAATAGGAGATATAAATAATGGAAGTACTAGATGATATTGTAAATCTTGATAAAGAAAAATGCAGCGTTGAAGTGAGGTTTTTTGCTGAAACATTAAAAGTATTACGTTTTGAGCCAGCATTAAAAGCATTAATCGCTCAATTTGAACTTGATGATGATTTAGCCGCATTAGTAATAGCATCAGAATTTATGCGTATAGTAGAACGTAGGCATGTATTTAAGGGTTTATTTGAAAATATGAATCAAGGGGTCTCAATATGAATATGGGAGAATTTCACGGCGATGAAAACGAGTGCATTAACCAGTGTTCTCGTGGACTATGCGATAGCTGTGATGATTTACATGATTATTATGATGAACAAAGCTTTGAATGCGAACGTGATAGTGAAATGAATCATGACATGCATTAAATACGACCATATAAAAGGCCATACTATCGAGTTTTTTAAGACACCTAAACGTTATGATGTCATCATAAACCAAAAGGATTGTTATAAAGAACTTACAAGCAAAAATGGTTTTAAAACTTTCGAAGAAGCCCAGAAATGGGCTAATAATTACATAGATAAGGATATATCATGCAATATATAAATAACTCTCATTTACTGCTTCCGCTACTGTGGAAGCTAATTGAAAAGAAAAAATGTGCTATCAACATAACTTCTGATAATAACGAATTGACAGTAAGCATTATCAGAAAAAAACGCACTACACGCTTTAAAAATGAAGATAGCGAAAAACTTATATCAGATTTGCAGGAATATTTGCAAGCATCATAATTCTTCATTTGCACATTCATCTAGCTTGAGCTTCATAATTATATATTTCTTTTTGCGCTCAAGCGGTGAAAACGCTTTAATACCACAACATAAGCATTTCTTTCCAAGCTCTACCAATTTTGAATCACAATTAAAACACCATATTTTCGTTCTTTTTGTTCCTTTGTTCATTTGTATGCTCCAAAAGCCATAAATTCGCAAATCTTCGCCCGTTTCCGCTTGATAGTGATGCGTTCGGATGTAACTCCATACCTTCGCACCACTTTTGTATATAAACCTCTAGGATAGCTTTAAAATCGTTTTTACGGAAACTGTTTAAACATTTATCAATAAAGCATAAATCATCGTACATAACATCAATATCGTTTTTTTGACAATATTCTCGAAAGCTTTTTAGTCTTGTAAGATTGTTCAGCTTATTACGCATTTTTTATCAACCATTGATGATATTCAAACGACGTAAGCCCCATTTCCCACATATCTCTTTTTTGCTTTTCTATTAACTCTTTAACGCTAATCTTGGGTCGACTTACATCTTCGGGGTGCGCTTCTGCACGCTTTGTAATAGCTTTTGCGATGGTTTCAAACTTATGGCCTCTCACGAACATTTCTATCGCTTGTGTGTAATTATGCTCAAATATGGGGAATGATACGCTTCTTAGAGGGTTTCTAAGTATCGCTAGAGTCGTTTGCTCTGCTGCATGTTTAACAATCTCGTGAGAGTAATTATCTTTTTCGTCTGAATTAGTCATATTCGCAAAGTATGAGCATTTAATTGCCTCTTGATAGGCTTTTTCGGTTGTAGGTAGTCCGAGTGATTCTGGGGTTGGTGTAAGCCATGAAAGAAACTCACCCAAGCTTGGGGGGTTTGGATATGGGGATTCTTCAAGCCTACGCATCGCCCACTTTGTTTGCTCTTGGGTTTTTAATTTTCTATCAGTAAAACATCGATACCATAATGTTTTTTCAGCATCGAGATGGCTATCATCTTCAAAATAATTTTTAAAATTTCTGCATAAAAGATACATTATCGTAAAAATTTCATCGACTAAAATGCAAGACATCGCATGTAATGGTTCTGTAATCCCTTCTTTAACTTCTGGTTTTTTAAACTCTATGATATCTCCTATTTTTTTCATTTTTTCATCCCTTTTATCATAGAGCTGAATTTGATGCTTGCTGGTTTATTAAATTCTTTTACATTTTTAGCTGTTTCATAGATTTCACCTTGCCATTCAGCATTATTCAAATAAGTTGATGGGTGTGGAATTTTATCCTTTTGTCGATTTTTCCAGTTATTTTCGACACGTTTTCTAACATCTGTCGTTAGCAAAGATACAAACTCTTCGATAGTAAGCTTTGATTTTTTGAAAGCTTTGTAAAATGCTTTATGAGTTAACCTGGGCTTTTGTTTGTTTGGATAAGTTTTGTACCACGACATAAAAAGTTCATCATCGTCGTACTCTGTCGATTTCGAAGAATCGACAAAGGGTTTTATATTAGATTCTTTGTTTATTATATTCTTTGTTTTATATGTATCCGGATTTACCGGATCCGGTTTTACCGTATCCGGTTTTTCCGGACGCGGTGAATCTTCAATGTTTATGCGGGTTATTGGTTTTAAATGCAGAATATAGTGCGATTCTACAAATCGACCACTTTCTCTTTTTTTAATGACAGAAAGTAAGCCTAGCTTTATCAATTTATTAAGCACATTGTATATTTTATCTTTGCCACATTCGAAATGACTCATGAGATGTTTTGGATTAATTATCCAGTTTTGAGGTCTTGCTAGAAGATAAGAATAGACACCGGCAGCGTCCATATCGCGAATATTATTGATAGTTTCGTTGATTAAAATTGAAACTCCAGCGTCTTCTTTAGAGAATTGACCAGAGAATTTTTCAATGTATTGGCTATTTGTATTCATTTTGCTATAATCCTTGTGTGGTTATGTAGTTATAATCCATGTGTGGTTATGTAGTTATAAGCGTTTACGACATGTTGTGGTTATTTTGTTTATGGCTATTTACAAATAATTACTGGTTATGGTTGTTTCCTTGTGATTGCGTAGTTCTAAAGAAAAAGCCTTTTTAACCAAAACTTTTTCTTTGATGTATTGGATTGAATAACAACTTTGGTCGGTGGGTATTCAATCAGTATAGAGGCAGGAAGCCTCAAATTAAAAAACTTCCTGCTAAAACTCATAAAACATTCTAGCTTAACTATTGTAAACTTCCTATAATTTTAATTATCTACTGGTTCAATGGTTCTTGCGTTATATGATTCGTCAATTATTTTAATATCAGTAAATCCCTCGCTTTTCAGTATAGAAATAAATTCAGGTAAAGTATTATAATCCCTACAAAACCCAATACCTCTTTTGCCGTCTCTATTTAAATAATCTACACGCCATCTTTGCAATGAAGGCTCGTCAACTAGTATTCTTAATTGATTCATTTTTTCTAATATTACTGAACATTCATGGTGCCTCATTTTATGATTTTTATACTCATGAAAATCATCTGATCCAAGATTATTAATGGAATTTAATGTTCTTTCCTCTCGTTCCAGTAACCATCGTTTGAATTCGATAATATTATTAATTAGTTCATCTGTTTTTTTTCCGTGTATATCATCAAGATATTCATCAATTCCCATCAAGTTACTCCTTATCTTTAAACAAGTTAATTAATGTTTCTACAATTTGCTTTGTTAATGCTTCAATTAATTCCGCAGTTAGCGGCGAACCAAAATGTTCCGCAAGGTTTCCTTTAACTACATTATGAATTTGATCAATATTTTCCATTAGCTATATCTCCTGATTTATCCGCATTTTTGCTGGTTACGCCATTTAATATCTTAAGAAGCGCAAGCATTTTTTGCTTAATGTCATTAATTAACATGCGATGACCAATTGAGTGAAATATTAGCCAAATTGTGAATCCATTTAATATAGCTTGAATAAATACCATATTATTTCCTTATGTTTAGGCTCATCATTACAACGAGCCTGATGTAATTAATTTTCAGAAGAATTACGTTCGTTTTCAGCTCTAACAATTAATTTTTTATAAGCCTTATCGCGATCTTCATAAATAAAATCTTCTTTTATGCCTATATGTCTATTTTCTCCGTAATAATAAACGCCATCATTTCTAAACTCTATCAATGAAATAATAAAAGATTTTACAAGTCTTTTATAAGTATCATGCGGATAATCAATCGACCATAAGAATACTTTTTGACCTATTTTAAATTTATTCATTGATTAAATCCTCAGTGACAGAAATGGCCTCTTCTATTTGTTCTTTTAGTCCATCAACCGCAGATTTTTTATCAAGTTTTTTCAATTCTTCCATAAAACTTGTAAAAAAATGTAATAAATTACCTGTTATCCAAATCGCTGCCGCTTGATTTTTTAAATCGCTGGATTGAATATCTTCTTCAAGTTCATGAGTTAAATCCCTGATATTTTCAAGACCGTTTTTAAATCTATCGATATGCGCTTGTTTTTCATCATCGGAAAGCTCTTTTTTCTTGAATTCACTAGCAAGATTCTCTATGTTCGCCATATTTCACTCCGTCGTATATGTGACCTATTATCATGGGTTGATCTAAATCTCGTAATTGGTCTATTTTTTTTAAATCATCAAATATAAAATTTCCGCTTGTGATGCTAAATACCACATCGCCCACAAAAATATTTTTATTATCGATGTCCATTAAGTCTGTAGCTTGCATTAAATATTGCGGGTCAAAAGTAATAACTTTTCTTTTTTTAGCTCCTTCTATGATGTAAACAATTCTTGTTTTTCTTGCTTCATAAAATATTAGAGAATCAACCGCGCACATGCCATGAGTCTCGTTAAAATAACGATAATTTGGCAAGCATAACTTTCCCGATTGTTCACGCTTATTATTTTTTATTTTATCAGCCTTAAGCTCACCGTTTGTGATTATTTCAAGGCGTAATTGTTGCATAATTGGCACGCATCCGCGCATATTCCATTGCGCAAGAGATTGCCTTGCAATACCCAATGCGTTAATGATGTTTTTTGGTGTTTCATAGTAAGTATAAACGTCTTCTAATGTCATTTTATGCTCTTTTTTGTTAATTTATGTTGACATACTATCACGGCTTGTCTATCATTGCAATTGTTGTGAGCGTTCGCGACGAAAATAAAAAGCACTCATCATCTTTTTTGCTCACAACACTAACTAGAAAGGGAAGATTAAAATGATAACAGATGAACAACGCGAAGCAAGAAAACTTGGTATTGGTGGCTCAGATATGCCGATTATATTAGGACTTTCTAATTACAAAACACCATATCATCTTTATCTTGAGAAAAAAGGCTTATTAGATTTGCCAAAAGTAGAAACAGAACAGCAATTCTGGGGTAATCGTCTTGAATCAGTAATAAGGGATGAATTTGCTGTACGTAATAATGTGATTGTCGATACTCCTGACACAGTAATACACCCATTTCATGAGTTTCTAAGGGCTAACGTTGATGGATATATTCGAGAATGGGATAGCGTTCTTGAAGTTAAATGTTCATCTCAGTTCATGGCGAACGAATGGGGAGACGATGGCACTGATGCTATACCTATGTCCTACCTTGTGCAAGTTGCGCATTACTGTGCGTGTTTAAATGCGAAAGAGGCGCATATAGCGGTATTGATTGGAGGTCATGATTATAGACAATTTAAATATACTCGTGATTTAGAGCTTGAAGATGTCATTATCAACGCAGCAAAATATTTTTGGTATTGCGTACAAAATGATACACCCCCTGCTGCTACTACAATACAAGATTTGCGCTTACAGTTTCCAAAACATGATCCAGAGAAAACGCTAACAATTAACAATAGTACCGAAGAACAATTAACATCTTTATATGATATACGTAGCAAAATAAAGGCTTTAGAGAAGCAAGAAGAAGAAGCAAGATTTAACATCATGCAATATATGGAAACATCAGAATGTTTAACAGACATTGAAGGAAAACCATTGGTAACATGGAAATCAAACAAGCGCGGCGCGCGAACATTACTAATTAAATAATCAAGGGGAAATCATGAGTAACGAATTAACAACATCAAATAATATTTTATCAATCTGGGATGATAAAGAAAAATTAACAGAAATTAGAAAGCTTTTTGCTCCAAAATTAACCGATATAGAGTTTCAATATTTTATAGGTCTAGGAAAGTCCACCAACTTAAACCCATTTTTACGTGAAATTTGGGCGGTTAAGTATGGAAAAGATAAAGATGGCAATGATAATCCGGCTCAAGTATTTATCGGTCGTGATGGCTATAGAAAAGCCGCACAAGCACACAGTGAATATGATTATCATCAGTGCGACGCAGTATATGAAAATGATAAGTTTGAAGTGATCAATGGTGAAGTAAGGCATTCATACACATTAAGCAATAGAGGAAAGCTTATGGGAGCATATTGTATTGCAAAAAGACATAAAGCATCACGCCCCCAATATGTTTTTGCAGAACTTGAAGAATATTCTACTGGTCAAAGTTTGTGGGCAGAAATTCAATATAAAGACAATAAATACGGTGGAAAATATAAAACGGGCGGCAAACCTGCGACCATGATTAAAAAAGTTGCTGAATCACAATGTCTACGAGCAGCATTTCAAGATTTGCTTGGTGGAACCTATGGCGAAGAAGAAATGTATGAAAAAGCAAATGGTATCGAAACAAAAAACATCAACGCAATTCAAGGTGATACACAAACAGAACGGCTTAAAAACACGCTTAAATCTAATATTATTGATATAGAAACAGGTGAAATCACCGATATAGATGATACAGAAGTAACTCAACAACCTCCAAAACGCGTTCATAACACTGGTTCAGATGACATTTTAATCAATGAAGACCAGCTCAATATGATTGAGATATCCATGGATGAAAAAGGTTTTAGTGATGATCGCAAGAAAAAAGCACTCGATTATTTTAAAGTTTCAGCACTGACAGAACTTACAGACGCTCAGGCTCGTATATTTTTAATACAACTTGATAAAGCTTAATTATGATTAAAAAACTAATATGTTGGTTTATGGGGCATTATTTTATTATGAATAATGGAATTTTCTGCAAAAGATGTTTATTAAAACATGAAATAGAAAGCTCTTTCCCTAAGGATATTTTAAAAAAGGAACAAAACGATGATAAATGATGATAATTTTCTATGCCCCTATTGTGGAGACGAGCAATTTGATTCTTGGGAGTGGCAAGATAGCGGTGAATCAAAATGCGAAGAATGCGGAGAAGAATTTTTTTTTGAAAAAGATTTTTCAGTAACTTACAACACAGAAAAAATGTAAGGATAAAAAATGCTAAATCTAATGATAATTATACAACTTACTTTGCTAATGGTTTTTTCAAGCGAAGATAAGCCCTTGTGGTTTATTAAAAACTTTATAACGCCCATGATTTTTGCAAACCTATTAATAACAGGATATATGGTATTAAAAATAGCAATAAATTACGTAATATTATCTTAAGGGAAAACGATGAAAGACGAAAAAAAAATAGAAGTTGAATGTAGTCAAGCAATGATATTCCAAGGCATTGTTAACGCTATAAAAATAAAAGTTTCCGATGATATGATTAATAATGTTAATGCTGAGGATGTAATAGATATTGCAGAAAATATTATTGATGAAGCTATTAAAAATCTAAATGAATCAATGAGAACAAAAAAAGATAAAATTATTTTAATATCTCTACTTATTGCGAACACTGACCTTGATAAACTGTGCGATATTGACAAAGCTATTATTGAAAAAAGAAAAGAGATTTCTGGACAAAAGAAAATCATTAAAAGCATAAAATCGAAAATGAATATTCATTAATAAGGATAACAATGACCATAAATTTTACAAAACAAGAATTGGAAAGCTTAAAAAGCATACTTTTTTTATGGAATGAAGCTTACAACGACACAGAAATAAAAATACTAGAAAAGAAAATTGATGGCATGATTGGTAATTCTTGTCCTGAATGCAAAGGTGAGGTCAGGATTGACGAAATGTGTAATGGCCAAAAAGGATGCTGCGTTTACACGTGTTCAAACTGTAAATAAATATAAACAAGGAATAAAATAATGAGCTGCATAACACAATTATTAGTAATGAAAGGGGATAAAGAATTTTTACCAGTTTCAGAAGGTGTTGTTATTGAAAATGGTGGAATATATAAAGGTTATGAATACATTGTTTCATTTGTACGTGACCATCGATGTGGATATGTTGCCATTAATGAAACTGATGTAGAAAAACTTAACGTAGATTTTGAAAATTGCTCATACCCTGATTTAAATTGCCACGGTGGAGTCACATTTTATGATAGAGATAATGGCTTAAAAGATCTATTAGATATACCATGTAATGATATGTGGATTGGTTTTGATGCCATTCATGCTGGAGATAATCACGACCATGAATCAAGTGAAAAATATGGAATTGAGGTATCTGATTTCTGCCGTGATCATGCCTGGACTGATGGAGAAATTAGAACCTATGAATATATGGAAAACGAGTGTAAGAGCATTATTGATCAACTGGTAGAATTGCAATGATTACACGTTCACCGGACGAATTTAAACAAGCAGCAATAAAACATAATATAGACTTTTGGAAAATCCATAATTGCTCAATGTGTGACTATCCATGCGGCTATATATTCAGCGATGATCATGAACGTGTTGGCTATGATGCAGGATGTGACTGTACAGGAAGATATATTATTCAGCCCAGAGATTGGGGGGATTTATCAAAATCATATAACATGCAAAAGAGTGAACCTGTTATTAAAAAAATGAATGAGTTTTGGGGGTTTGATGATAGAAATAGTAAAACTTTATGATGTGATTTTATTTTCATTTAGAGATTATTCTTTGCCATTATTAGTTGATAAAGAAAAAACAAGATTTGATGAACCATATTTAAGCGCAATGTTTAACAAAAGTCAGCTTTTAGACATAAAAGAATTTATTGAAAAAGTTGAAAATGATCCAAGGTGCGATTCTTGTTGGAATGTTGAAATATTTAAAGATATGCCATGTGATGAATTTACTTGCAAAGAGTGCGGAAGATTAGTGGATATAAAAAAGGAATTAAATAATGAAAAAAACTATACTAACGTGTGATTGTTGTAATGTTGATATTGAAATAAATAACCCTTGTGGGTATTTTACCGTTCAATTGATTGATTTGTTCAAATGGCCTGAATTACATTTTTGCAAAATTTTTTGCCTGGCCAAACATTTTAATGAATACTTAGAAAAAAATAAATTATCTGATAATGAAAATAATAACAAGGATGAAAACAATGAAAAAGTCTTTAATGAAAACAGCGATAATACTATGTTCCACAATGATTTTAACGTCGTGTGATAGAGTTCCTGCGGGCTATAGGGGCGTTATTGTTAATTTATACGGTCAATCGAAAGGTGTTAGTGAGGAAACCGTGGGCGTTGGTCGTTATTATCTAGGATGGAATAAAGAACTTTATCTATTTCCAACATTTTTGCAAAATTATTCTTGGTCGGATAAGCAAGCTATTACAATGCAAACATCCGAAGGTTTAACCATTACCACAAACGTCGGCATAACTTATCAAATATCACCCGATAATGTTGTTAAAGTATTCACTAGATATCGACTAGGTATTAATGAAATAACAAACACGTTTTTACATAACATGGTTCGTGATGCTATGAATGAGATTGCATCAACTATGACAGTCGACCAGATATATAGCACAAGAAAAGAAGAATTTATTACAAAAGTTAACAAAATGGTAAAAGAATCATCTATTAAAAATGGAATCGATGTTGATAAAGTTTACTTAATAGGTTCTTTTGATTTGCCATCAAGTGTTATGGATTCAATTAATTCAAAGATACAAGCATCACAAAATGCCGTTAAAGTTGAAAATGAAGTTGCTACAAGCCGCGCAGAGGCGCAAAAGACTATTGTTAATGCAAAAGCTGCTGCTGAACGAAAAATTATTGAAGCCGAAGCGAACGCAAAACAAATTACTTTAAATGCAGAAGCTCAAGCAAAAGCGAATAAAATACTTGCAGAGAGCTTAACAAGTGAGTTCGTGCAATATCAAGCAATATTAAAATGGGATGGTATGTTGCCAACCACAAACGCCACGGGTGCTATGCCTTTTATTAATGTCGGAGCTAGTAAATAATGACTAATAAATGGATTTTTATTTATATCGGAATGATATCGGCATTTATGATCACAACTGGCATTGTATTGCCTTGGGTAGTTAACAACATATTAATGCCCTCTTTTATGATCATACTTAGTTTAAGTGCATTATCATTATTTTGGCTAATTATTTTTAATAAAATAAAAGATTTATTTAAAAAGGATAATAAAAATGCATCTTGAATGGGAATATATGGACGATCGAGATAGTAGTTGTATTATTAGACGATCAAAAACGCCAACAGGATGGCTAGTTCATTTTACTAGACAGGTCGGTCATTATGCTGATGACGTAAAGATAACGGATTCTATTACGTTCGTTCCAGATCCGAATCATGAATGGTTAACGAATAAAAACCGCGATGAATATTTGGCGCAATTCGAAATTGAGAAGTGAGGCTAATAATGAAATTATATGTTTCCATGGGAAGCCCCGTCGATCTTGAAAAAGATGAAAATAGTCGTTTATTTATATTTAATACTAATGATGATATCCGTTTTGCTATACGCGGTCGAGATGTGGGAAGTGAAACATTCAAAGACTGGGGAACGTTAAGCGTTTATGATTTAGGCGATGATTTTGAATCCATCATGGAAAGAAACATTGAAAGTATAAAAGCGGAAAGATATTTTTTAAAAAAAATCATTACACTTGATGATGAAGATTTTAAAATTATTACTTATGCTTTATTTTTGTTGCAAAATAACGGCATAATTGAAGACAATGACCAAAGCGCAAAAGAGTCACTTACTTTAAGAAAGGTTTATAACATGTGGGAAGAAATAAAAAAAATTAAATCCCAAAGTACCACGAAATAAACTTAATCCCCTCTTCTATCGACCAAGCCGTGCGCACAAAGTAATTTTGTTTGCGCATGTCTATTGAAAACTCTTTTTGTGCTTTACTCATATAGCCATTTTTACTTTTTATTTCTAACCAAAATCCACCGTATCCATGGCGTGGTGTTGCTATAAATAAGTCATGAACACCCTCACGCAACCCTAACTCTTTCAATAGTTTTCCGTATTGTGGCGTACGTTTTCCTTCATTAGCAAAGTGCATAACAAGCTTCCAGCGATTATCCTCTTTAAAGTAAGGATGTATTCTCACCCACTGGATAATTGCTTTATGAATTGCCTTTTCTGACAGCTCACCATCTTTATTATATTGAGTATTTCCCACGAAGCATCCTATTTGCTAAATTATTAGAGCGATCCATGCCCACTTTTCTTGACCATTCACTATCAAGTAATTCAATTGATGCTTTTTGATAATCTTCTTTATCTAAAGCAAGAATCATTTTTTCAAATTTTAATAATTTAGTTAATCCCATTGCGAAATTAAGCTCGATAAGAACACCTTTTCTCACATCGTTTAATCTTTCGAACCATTGAAACGGTCGTAACTCTTGCTCTGCTTCTTTGATGTCGTTTTCAAACATGAGCTTGGCTTCATCGAGGCGTATGCCTCTATCTTCAATGTTTCTGCCATAGCCAATAGACCATTTACCAGCGGTACATTTATATAAGCGAAGACGCAAACCTTCGTGGAATTGGGTTAATTGTTTAGCTTTTTCATCTGCCATGACTTAATCCTTTAAGCATGCTATTGATTTATTGTAGTGAAATTCACCAAATATACGCACTGCTGCGTACATCTTTAAAGAAGTATATCGTGTTACGCCGTTTTCTGTAAGTGCTGAATAAAAAATCTCATCTATGACTTTTCTTGAATACCCGTTATGGCATTGATACAAATAGTCATGCAAAATTGAAGGCGCGATAAATCCTGAATACGCTGGTGATAGAAACGTCCAAAACCATCGGGGTATTGATGCAAGATCAGTATCGAAGCTTTCAGGGATAATGATACTTTTATCATCAACAAGAACCTCTACCCTCTCACATGTTAAGTAGCGATATCTTAAATGCGGTTTGATGCAAGGTATCTCTAAAAAGGTGATCAAGTGTTGTTTCGGAGCAAAATAACATGCAAATAGTCCCATTATTGAAAAGTAAATGATGGCATAGGGCAAAATACGCTTTACGTTCATAATAAAACCTTAAGAATCCGTTCTTATTATTTAAGCGTAGCACATGTTTCATGGAATGCAATTTTATGCCAAAAATGGGATTAAGATATCATGAATGAGAAAGGTTCTATAACACCCAGACGATCACATTTTTTTGACGTGCGTCTGGGGTGATAGATTTATATTCAATGACAATTGGATTAAATTTTTACTGTGGCGAATAATCATATTACAAAAAGAGAATATTAAGCGAACAAGCGAACATTTGTTTTTTATTTATACATTGTGATTCCCGTGGGATTCCCACGGGAATTTTTATATTGCCAATCTTGGACAATTTCGGATAATCATGACCAAGCTATGCCATCAGTAAAGACGCACCCCTGTTTTTATGGGAATGTCTTTACTCATGAAAAAATCATAAACGGCTCACAAATAAGTCACAAAAGGGAGTCCCGAGGGACTCCCTTCATTTATATTGACAAATAACTTCCAAAGTGATCGTAATTTAATTAAAAATCCGTATAAATATTAATCATATTGTTGGGTTAAATATTATACAATATTCTGTAATCTTGTATTTATGATAATAGTTTGATAAAACATACACTTAGGATAAAAACAACGTTATTAATAAGTCTGGTTATGTCAATAATCAGACTAATAAGGAAAAAGCATGGATGATTTAATAAAGTTTGAAATGATGCAGAATTTTGGAAGGCAAGGAGTAAGTATTAATCTTTCATGGGGGAATGATGAACGGATAGAATGCTATGCGGAGCGCGATAGATTTAGCAGCTTTATGATATTTCATATTGATAGAAAATTACTTATGAAAGCATGTAATAAATCCGAAAAACAACTTTCATTAAAATTTATTGATAATGGGAATGCATTATCTTCTTGCGATTGTTGACCTTGATGTCAATTTAAGATATTATGTCAATCTAGCTTCATAAGGGGATGATATGAAAAAAGGTAAACATTATACTCAAGAAGAACTCTATGACTTTTATTATATATGTAAAGAATATTTAGAGTCAGGATTAACAGCAAGTCAATTTTGCAAACATAAAAACTTACCCTTTGTTAGGTTTCTTTCTGCATGGCATATTTTAAGTTTTTTATCGACAAATCCTGAAGAACATAATGCTTTTATTGAACATTATCAAGAGTCGGTTAATTTCGGTGAAACGTTTTATGATTTTTGCGATCAAAAAAATATTAATAAAACAAAGTTTAAAAAAATGTTACAACAAGTATCCTATTATAAAAAAATAATAAGAGAGCATAAATTACGTAATGAGCCATTTAATAGTTTTATATTTGATTGTTACAATGAAAATATTCTTAATTACAACGTGAAGGATACAATGCGATCTATGAACTTTGTCGAAGCTAATAAACCTACTAAACCTACAAATCCTATTTATGATCAGCAACATTCTGAATTACCACAATTAACCAATGACATAGAAATCATTATAAAAAAAGGAGTCAAAGTAACCATAGAAAATAGTATATCAACGGAAAATATTATTAAAATAATCGAATTTTTAAAGGAATTATAAAAATGCTAGTAACCTTAACCAATAAGAAAATATATTTTGCATCAAAACCGATTGATTTTAGAATGTCTATTAATTCATTATCAGAAATGGTTCAAGAAAATAAGAATACAACCATATTCGATGGTTCTATTTATGTATTTTATAATAAACATAAAGATAAAATTAAATGTTTATTTTGGGATAAAAACGGATTCGTTCTTTATTATAAAAAGTTAATGAACACTAAATTTAAAATAAAGCTTATGAATGGCGATCTAAACAACATTACAGCCGATGAACTAGAATATATTATTTCAGGCGTTGAGAAAAAAAGACTTGCGTTAGATCATAAAGGATAAAAAAAGGCGCAATGCGCCTTTTTTAATTATGGCAATGACGCTGTCCAACTTATAATTGAACTGGTGCCAGGTGCTCCAGTAAATCTATAACTAACGTCGTCTGTTCCTGCTTGTGCTTGGGTTATAGCAACATTATTTTGACTTGATGCAAATTGAGCTTGAATAATGTGCGAGGTTGTTACTCCAATTGCGGGTAATGTTGCTGTAGTTCCCGCAATATTTTGACTTACTGTTTGACCTGAAAAAGGAGGAAAACCGCCGCTTACTGCTTTCCCTGTATTATCTGCTACAAGAACCTCACCCGTTGCTAATGCCGATCCTATTTGTAAAATATTAGCAGTAGCCACACCAGAATCTACAACATCACCGTCAATGCCCGAAAATTTAGGGATATTATTTATTACGGTTGCTCCAGATATTTGCACGATAGAAGGTGCTGAAATACCCGATGATTCTACTTCTGCCCCCGTAGCTGTAAACATGGGAATTATTCCAGCACTGATCGCGCCATCCAAAGTTACCACTGATGATGAAGCAATACCTGAGTCTGAAATTAATCCTGATGTACCGTTAAAGCTTGCTAAGTCACCATTCACCACCGGTAAAGTTACACCATTGGTTTTTAGAAGTAACGTCCAATTATCACCAGATTTTGCAACATCATAAACATTGACTTGAACTGACGATGAATTAGGTGATGTCTTTGTAGACACAAGTGCCATATCATACTCAGATAAAAGAATATTCTGCGCTATTAATTTATTTAAATATCCTGTCGTTGTTACAGTCGCGACTGTGTCATCGGTGCCA
>Ga0172380_10001604_pt1 | contig 38514 bp, 36 predicted proteins | sample Leawe162metaG_FD_119747 | JGI IMG/M metagenome (GOLD analysis project Ga0172380, IMG submission 119747) | Leachate microbial communities from a municipal landfill in Southern Ontario, Canada - Leachate well 162 metaG | ecosystem: Engineered > Solid waste > Landfill > Unclassified | place...
GCTGTTGCACGTGCCGGGCGCGACGCTGCTGTGGCTCATCGTCGCAGGCGTCCACGCGGTGGTCCGGTGGCAGGTGTCGCACGAGGCGGTGGTGGAGACGTGCTTCGAGTCTTTGCCCTTGGCGGTCGTGCCGTTGTGGCAGCTGTTGCACGTGCCGGGCGCGACGCTGCTGTGGCTCATTTTGGCCGGTATCCAACCAGTGGTGCGGTGGCAAGTGTCGCACGAAGCCGCCGTTGTGACGTGGCTCGAGTTTTTGCCCTTCGCTGTCGTGCCGTTGTGGCAGCTGTTGCAGGTGCCCGGCGCCACGTTGCTATGACTGAGTTTGGCGGGCGTCCACGCGGTGGTGCGGTGGCAGGTGTCACACGAGGCAGAAGTGGGAGTATGTCCAGAATTTTTACCCTTGGCGCTCGCTCCGTTATGGCAGGTATTGCAGGTGCCGGGCGCGACGCTGCTGTGGCTGAAAGTAGCCGGCGACCACGCGTTGGTGCGGTGGCAGGTGTCGCAACTCGCGGCTGTTGGAATATGGTTTACAGCCTTGATGGATGCGCCCATCCGGTTGCCTGAAACATGGCAGGAATTGCAATCCCGCGGAGTTCCCTTAAAAACTCCCTGCGCATGGCAAGACTCGCAACGTGCGAGGAGGTGGGCACCGGATAGAGCAAACCCGGTTGAAGAGTGGCTCATCGGGTTCAAACGGGACGGCTTACGCCCCTCCTCCGGCGTGGCCGCCAGCGCAGCCGCACATCCCAATACCAGTACAAAACCAGCAAACCAGTGAATCGCACGTGCAAACATGCGTTGTATGTAACTTGGACGATCGTGATTGTCTGGCATTGGAATTCCCCTAACCATTGTTGTTTCTAGCGCTAAGCCCATTCCGACATGCTTACCAGATACTCTTAAACTACCCCAATCAGGCCTTGATAAAGCCATTTCGGAGCAAACGCTTTTATCCTACATAAAACAACCTTAAGGGACACTTAAGGCAAGCCAAACCCCAAGCCTGTAGCGGTTTCTCAACACCCAAATCTAGTGCGAGAAAATATCCGCTTCTTTCTTGAGTTTGGTGAAGTTTTCAGTCACATGACAACGTTCGCAATTTTGGCCAAACCCGCCATCATGGACATCCCGGTCGGCATGACATCCCCCGCACGTAAGCGACACCTCAAATTTCTTTTCCACCGGCTTTTTATGGCAATCCAGACAACCGATTTTCAGGTGGGCACCATCAAGTTTGTACTTGGTGCGGCGATCATGGTCATAGCTCCAGGATTTCCAGGTGCGGGTGTTATGGCAATCCTCACACTTCGGGCCAAGCCGCTTTTTATGCACATCCTCTTTCTGATGGCATCCGACGCAGGTTGATTCAACATCGCGGAAAGCAGGGGTCTTGTGGCATTTCTTGCATTCCAGCTTCACATGGCTGCCAGTCAGGGGGAATTTTGCCTTGGCGTGATCGTAGGGCGAATCCTTCCAATCATTTTCCTTATGGCAGGATTCGCACTTGGAACCCAGTTGATTCTTGTGCAAATCATCCTTGCGGTGACATGAGATACAGGTCGTTTCCAGCTTCTGCCCGTAGAGCGGTTTCTCGACAGGGTGGCATGCCTTGCACGGGGTCTTCTGATGCTTGCCCAGCAGCTTGTATTTCGTATCCTTGTCGTGATCGAAAGTGAGCGTCTTCCAATCCTTCTCGGTATGGCAAGACTCGCATTTGTCGCCGTATTTCCCTTTGTGGCCTTTCTCCTGGTCATTTTTGCGGTGGCATCCCACGCAGGTCACTTCCAGCTTCTTCTTGGGCTTGGAACCTGTCACGCCCTCCTTGTGGCAAGTGTCGCACTTGGCATCGCGGTGTTTGCCCTTAAGCGGGTACTTGGTGTCCTTATCGTGATCGAAGTTGGAAGATTTCCAGCTCTTGTCATTGTGGCAGCTCTCACATTTGTCGCCCAAGCTTCCGCGATGGCCTTTTTCCTGGTCATCCTTGCGATGGCACGACACGCAAGTCTCCGGTAATTTCTGTTTGTACAAATCCCCTTTGCTCGGCAAGTGACAGTCATCGCACTTCACCGGCTGATGCTTGCCGCGCAAGGCAAAATGGGTGTCCTTGTCATGGTTAAAGGTTATTTCCTTCCAGTCGCGATCGTTATGGCAGGACTCGCACTTCGCGCCGTAGCGGCCCTTATGCCCCTTGTCCTGATCGTCCTTGCGGTGGCATCCGACGCACTCTTTCGGCGCGCCCGTGTATTCCTTGGTGGTGTGGCATTTTTTGCACTCGACGTCGGCATGCTTGCCTCCAATCAATGGGAGTTTTGTCTTCTCGTGATCGAAGCTGGCTTTTTTCCAATCCTTTGCGTCATGGCACTTTCCGCAATCAGGGCCAAGCTTGCCTTTATGCACATCATCCTTGGTGTGGCAGGCATCGCATTTCGAAGATGCCTCACGATATTTCGCCTTGGGCTTGTGGCATTCTGCGCATTTAACAAGCTTATGCTTATCCTCGAGAGCATAGTCCGTCTCGTCATGATCGAACTGAGCTCTGTCGAATTCCGCGATCCTCGCGCCCCTCCCCTTGTGATCAGTATGGCAATCGCGGCATTCTTTTTCCTTTGCCTTGGGGCGCCCGTGATAGCCCTTCTGGCTGCGGACATCCACTGCCGTTTCCTTGTGGCAATCCAGACACAGGCCGGTCTGCGCATCCTTATTGAAACGTTTGTGGCAGTTGGTGCACTCGGCTTCATACTTGGCGTGACCCTCGATCACCTTGCCGGGCATTACCGCGCTCTCGACCGATTCAGCCGCAGCCCATTGCGGCAAAAGCATGAATATCGCCAGGAACAACCCGCGCAATAAATTAATACATGTAGTGTGCGATGACATGGACTATAACGCTAAAGAAAAATAAATAAATAAAGGGAACGTGGACTATATGCCAAAGCGCAAAAAGACGCTCCCACGTGGCAAAGGTGGCCGTACTAAAAATGGCTTCCACATAATTGTTAATTTGCTCTTTTACCATCCGCCGCTGTGCCGACAACTCGTAACGCGACCAGTTTTTCTCGCGGCTCATTTTGTCCAAGGCGAGCCATGCCTCGCGCCGCGCCGCGCGCGCAATACTGCGCCCCCGTTGGCGCAAAATCAAAAAGCGCCAAGCTTGCGCCCAGGTACCGTCTAATTTACTCAGCGCAAATGATTGGAACCCAGAAAGCCTTTCACCGATGGTCGGCACCAAACCAAATACCGAATGCATACTCTCGGCGCTTTCCTTCAATTGCTGCTCAACTTCCGCCAAGGTTGCCTTGCGCCCATAAAGGCCATGATGGATATGGCGGTAAACGAAACGCCCGACAATCCCGCTGCCCGCCACCAGCAACATGCTGTAAAGCGCAATCCGGCTGTTCATCGCCCCAATCCTGAAAGTGGAATGGAACAATGCCAGAAGAGGTCCGACAATACCGAACACCATATGCATCTGAAACCAGTAGCGCAGGTGCCCCAAACGGTTTAAAAAACGAAAGCGTTTGCGCAGCGAGTAAGCCAGCATGAAGAACATCATACCCCCTCCGACCCACCCCATGTTATGGCCAAAAGTTGAACCGGCTTTATAAGGGGGAGGGGACGCGGTTGCCACGAACCAGGCCAGCGCGATCAAAACGACGGCGAAAACGCCAATAGCAACGCGCAATAGTCCGCCAGTCCAGCTATCGCTCGATAAAGTAGAGGTTTTGGGTTGCGAACTCATTACGGGGTATTCCCTTTGCAAAATTATGCGAATAGCCACTCGCACATACAGAATCGCGGATTATGCTTAAAAAGCGCTTAATAACGCAACTTAACACCCCTACGATTCTGCCGTCACAGCATTTGTTAACTGGCACGACGGCCTAATGGATTATCTGGGGTGAATGCGCATTCCGTTGCCAATATTATGTGAAAATCTTAAGACAACCTTAAACAAGACCAGTCATATCAATAAAATCAACAAGTTACATAAATTTGATGCGGACGACAATCTAAATGGGTTAAGCCTCCCAATACATGCATGTTGTAAAAAAACCACACATTACGCACAAATATTGTGACTGTATTATGACATTCCTTCCCGACACCTTATAATAAATTGTCCTAATATTTTATAAGCACTCGAGTGCCCAATAAATGTGTCAGCGCCTCTGATCACAGAAGCAGTTTTTTAACCCTAGCATCACCTTTTCAATCCAAACTACAAGGAGATCCAAGCATGAAGAAGAAATTAATCGCAATCGCAATCGCTGCCGCTTTCGCGCCAGCAGCCGCAATGGCCGAGGCCAACAATGTCACCGTTTACGGCAAGTTCGTCGGTGAGTTCGAGTCCGTCAAAAATGACAAGGCAACAGCTAAAAACAGCCTGAACCGCATTAAATCCACCGGCTCACGTTTGGGTTTCAAAGGCAATGAAGACTTGGGTGATGGCCTGAATGCGATCTGGCAATTGGAAACCCAAGTTAACATTACCGGTGACACCGGCAATGCCGGCACAACAACCGCACCCTTCATGAGCATGCGCAACGCCAACGTCGGCCTGAAAGGCAACTTCGGCACGGCATTCTTCGGTCACTGGGATTCCCCCTTCAAGGCGGCGCGTAACAAGATCGAAGGCGGCATCATGAAGACCGAAAATGCGGGCTTTGGCACTGCCTCCGCCATACTCGGCACCAATGGCGCTGGCGCCTCCGCTTTCCATGGCCGCATGAAGCAGTCCGTGCATTATGTTTCGCCCAGCATGAGCGGCTTCACGGCTAATTTCGCCTATGCCACCGACAATCAGGCTACCGATGCCAAAACCACGAATACTGACAAGATCTCTTGGTCCGCTTCCGGCGTTTACGATCAAGGCCCGTTTTATGGCGCCTTGGCCTTCCAGAAGTTTGACGATGTAGCAGGCAACAATCTTAACGACGACGCTTTGCGTCTGGTCGGTGCTTACAACTATGGCGCAGGCTTGGTCGGTTTGGAATATGAACGCTTGTCCGACGAAAATGTCGCCGGAAACGACAGGCAGCGCAATGCTTGGGCCCTGTCTGCCAATTATGTGGCTGGCGCAAGCACCATCTCCGGCTTCTACGCCAAGGCAGGCGACATGAACGGCACTACAAACACTGGCGCACGCCAATTTACCCTGCGTTATGGCTACAACCTCTCCAAGCGCACTGAATTGTTTGGCCTGTACTCCAACCTGTCCAACGATGCTAACGGTGGTTACAACTTCACCGGCCTGGATTCTGAAAACATCCCAGGCGCAGCAGGCTCCAAGGTTACCGGCTTCGGCGTTGGTATAGCACACGCTTTCTAACCCGATCCATCAGGGTTAGCAGCAATCAGAACGGGCATCTTCGGATGCCCGTTTTTTTATTGTCGGAGTAAATTTGAAGCAGATTACACAGAAATAATGGGAGAAATTTTAGCGCGGAAAAACGCTGTGTATTGAATATTTTTCGAGTTTTTGCCTTGCGACTGGATGCCTGCTGGCCTGACCTCAAATTTTGAGCAACTTTCGTGGAAAAAGATTTGCTGAGTAATCATCAAACCTGCATGTTCATGATGTCGTTGTAAGCCTGCACGGCCTTGTTGCGCACCTGCACGGCGGTCTGGAAATTGATGCTGGCTTTCTGCATCGCAATCATGGTATCGCTCAGGCTAACATTACTGTCGCCCAGCACGAAAGCCTTCTGCATGTCTTCCGATTTGGCCTGCGCCCGCGCCACGCCGTCCAACGACGATTTCAGCACGTCCGCAAAATCCATTTTGCCGGTTTGCGTCGCCTGCTGCGGCTCGCGCAATCCCGCTGCCGCTTTCATAACGCGCATTTGCGCCAACAAACTGTCCACTGCCGAGGTTTCCATGCTCCCGCCTCCTTTTTTAGGTAACGGCACAATATCTGACCAGCCGCTATTTCTATAGCGTGAACAGACAGGGGTTTCCCCTTTTATTTGCGTTTTCCAAGAGCTGTTAGCCACTGGTACTATGCCAAGTGTAAAAGTGGCTTTAAGGTATGGTTGTAAATCGCTATGGCTGAACAAGAAAATAAAACGACAAACCTGTTAAATCAACTCACCCTCCAGCAAAAAATGGGGGTGGTGGTGGGCGTTGTGGCATTGTTCGCGCTCATCGCCGGCGCGTGGATATGGGGGCAAACGCCCGATTACCGTGTGCTGTACAGCAATTTATCCGATCGCGATGGCGGGGCTATCATCGAGTCATTGCAGCAAATGAATATCCCCTACAAGTTTGCCGAAGGCGGGGGAGCGTTGCTGGTCGCCTCCAATCAGGTGCATGAAGCCCGCCTGAAGCTGGCTTCGCAGGGGCTCCCCAAAGGTGGCAATGTCGGCTTCGAGCTGATGGAGAACCAGAAGTTCGGCATCACCCAATTTGCCGAACAAGTCAATTACCAGCGCGCGCTGGAAGGTGAACTGGCGCGTTCGGTGGAAAGCATCGGGGCGGTGGCCGCCGCACGCGTCCACCTGGCTATTCCCAAGCCCAGCGTATTCGTCAAGGAACAACAAAAACCCAGCGCCTCGGTGGTACTGTCCCTGCAAGGTGGGCGCTTGCTCGACTCGGCGCAGGTCAGCGCGATTATTCATCTGATTTCGAGCAGTGTGCCGGAAATGTCCGCGAAAAATGTGACCGTGGTAGACCAGAACGGCACTCTGTTGAGCGCCAGCCATGACGGCACGGCCAACGAAGGACTGGACGCCAATCAGCTCAAATATGTGCAACAAATCGAACAAAGCTATGTCAAACGGATCGAAATATTGCTGGCTCCGATGCTCGGGGCGAGCAATATGCGCGCGCAGGTGTCGGCTGATATCGATTTTTCGCGCACCGAACAAACTTCCGAGAGCTTCAAACCGAATCAGCCACCCAATGAAAGCGCGGTACGCAGCCAGCAAAACTCGGAAACGCTGAATGGCTCCGGGCTTAGCGCCAGCGGCGTCCCCGGCGCACTGACCAATCAGCCGCCGGTTCCGGCCACTGCGCCTATCGTCTCCAACGCGGGCACACCGGTGGGAGGTGGAACCGTAACCAACGGAAACATCTCCAATCTGCAAAAGGAATCGACCGTGAATTACGAAGTGGATCGAACCATACGCCACACCATCCTGCCGGTTGGCTCCATCAAGCGCCTGTCGGTCGCGGTCGTGGTGAACGGAAATCGCCGGGTGACTGACGCGAAAGGTAAAGCCAGCGTCAAAGCGCTGACCGATGCAGAAAAAGAGCAGATCGACAACCTGGTCAGGGATGCGATGGGCTTCGACCAGGCTCGCGGCGACAGCCTGAACGTACAGGTTACCCCCTTTACCGAGAACAAGGAGCTAGTCGAAGAATCGCCGCTCTGGAAACAGCCCGATAACATCGAGTTGGGGAAAGAGCTGCTCAAATACGCGTTGATTGCCGCGATCATGTTCTTTGTGGTCTTCCGTATCATCAAACCTGCGCTGGATACCCTGATCGCACTGAACAGCAAAACCGGCGGTTTCAAGGCCTCCGAGGCCAGCGAAACCATCCCCGAAGCCACCTATTCTCCCGCTGCGCCCTCCTATGAGCAAAGCCTGCAAACGGCCCGGCAAATTGCCCAACAGGAACCGAAAATTGTCGCCAGCGTGGTCAAGGAATGGGTGAACGGTAATGGTTGACGGGGTCGAGAAAAGTGCAATTTTCCTGATGACGCTCGGCGAAAACGAGGCGGCTCAGGTATTGAAGTATCTCGAGCCCAAGGAAGTGCAAAAAATCAGCGCGGCAATGATGACGTTGAAAAACCTCAGCCGCGATGACATTGCTCAAGTATTCCACGACTTCATCATTTCCGCATCGGGCAAGACCACCATCGGGATGGATTCCAACGATTACATCCGCAATATGCTCACCAAGGCGCTGGGCGACGACAAGGCCAAAGGCTTGCTCGATCGCATCATGCACAACAGCGATACCAGCGGTATCGAAAGCCTGAAATGGATGGATCCTGGTGCAGTGGCCGAGATGATCGGCAACGAGCATCCGCAGATCATCGCCACCATTCTGGTTCACCTGGAACCGGATCAGGCAGCCGACATCTTGAAAATGCTGACCGAGCGTACCCGCAACGATGTGTTGCTGCGCATTTCCACGCTGGACGGGGTGCAGCCTGTCGCGTTGCGCGAACTCAATGACGTGCTGGGCAAACTGATGGCTGGCGGCGGTACCGGAAAAAAGAGCCTGCACGGCGGGGTGGGCACTGCCGCAGAAATACTCAATTTCATGGGTGGCACGCTGGAAGCGGAAATGATGGAAAATGTGCGCAATTACGACCCCGAGCTGGCGCAACAGATTGAAGACAAAATGTTTGTCTTCGAGAACTTGCTGGATGTCGATGATCGCGGCATCCAACTGGTGCTACGCGAAGTCCAGTCCGAATCGCTGATTGTCGCGCTCAAGGGGGCCAGCGAAGAATTGCGCGAAAAGATTTTCAAAAACATGTCGAAACGCGCTTCCGAAATGATGCGCGAAGACTTGGAAGCCAAAGGGCCGGTCAGGCTCAGCGAAGTCGAAGCCAACCAAAAAGAAATCCTCAAAATCGTGCGGCGTCTGGCCGACGAAGGCCAGGTTGCGCTAAGCAGCAAGGGAGAAGAGGACACCTATGTCTAGCGTGATTATCAGCAAAGAGCAGCTGACTGCCTTTGAACGCTGGGAGCTGGCCTCGTTCGACGCACACTCCGGCAGCAAGCAGCAGAGTAACGCGCTCGCCACCGTCGCAGAACTGGAGAGCATCCGCCAGCAAGCGCACGATGAAGGCTACACGCAAGGCCATAATGCGGGATATGCCGCCGGCATCCAGCAGGCGCGCACCGAGGCGGCACAAATTCATACCCTGCTGCAAACACTGCAAAATGCGCTCAACCAGATGGACGAGCAACTGGCGCAGTCGCTGCTGGATTTATCGCTGGAAATTGCGCGCAAAATGACCGGCGAAATCCTCCAGGAAAGACCAGAGATCATTCTGAAAATTGTCAACGAAGCTATTGGCGGACTGCCGCATTTCAATCAAAATGCCCACTTGATCCTGCATCCGGACGATGCGGAACTGTTGCGCAAGCAGATGGGCGAAGAGTTGTCTCATACCGGATGGAAAATATTTACCGATGCCAAAATCCGACGCGGCGGATGTCGCGTGGAAACTGCGCACACCCAGGTGGACGCCGCCACGGAAACACGCTGGAAGCGCATCGTCGAATCGATCGGCCAGGATAAATCATGGCTGACCTGAACCCTCACGATGTCAGATGGCGTGCTTTCCTCGATGAGGGCTGCGGCTATGTGGCGGAGTGCAACCCCATGCCCTCAAGCGGCCACCTGACCAAGGTGACCGGGCTGGTGATGGAGGCCGCCGGTTTGAAAATGCCGATCGGCAGCACTTGCGCGATTCACCTGCAAAACCATGTCGCCGAGGCGGAAGTGGTCGGTTTTGCAGGGGACAAGATATTTCTGATGCCGGAGCAAGATGTACATGGCTTGGTGCCCGGCGCACGCGTGATGCAAATTGAGCCGAAGCATATGCTGGCGCTGTCAAGTAAACGCAAACCGGTGCGCCGTATTGCCGATCGCACCAAACACCTGCCGGTCGGTAATATGTTGCTGGGGCGCGTGCTGGATGGTGCCGGCAAACCGCTCGACCAACTGGGGCCGCTGCCGGATACCGAAACCGCGCCGCTGCAAAGCCGCCCGATCAATCCGCTGGAACGCGCTTCGATCGACAAGCCCCTGGATGTCGGGGTGCGAGCTATCAACAGCATGCTGTCCGTGGGGCGCGGGCAGCGCATGGGGTTGTTTGCCGGCAGCGGTGTCGGCAAAAGCGTATTGCTCGGCATGATGGCGCGCTATACCAGCGCGGACATCACGGTGGTCGGATTGATCGGCGAGCGCGGTCGCGAAGTCAAGGAATTCATCAACGACATTCTCGGCAAACAAGGCATGGCGCGCTCGGTGGTCGTCGCCACGCCGGCCGACACCTCGCCGCTGATGCGCCTGCAAGGTGCGGCCTATGCCACCACGATCGCCGAACACTTCCGCGACCAAGGCAAAAATGTATTGCTGATCATGGATTCACTGACCCGTTTCGCCATGGCGCAGCGCGAAATCGCGCTGGCGGTCGGCGAACCGCCTGCCACCAAGGGTTATCCGCCCTCCGTTTTCGCCAAGCTGCCGCAACTGGTGGAACGTGCCGGCAACGGCACGGAAGGCGGTGGCTCGATCACCGCCTTCTACACCGTGCTGACCGAAGGCGACGACCAGCAGGACCCGATTGCCGACAGCGCGCGCGCCATTCTAGACGGCCATATCGTGCTGTCGCGGCGACTGGTAGAACAGGGGCATTATCCGGCAATCGACATCGAGGCATCGATCAGCCGCGTCATGTCGCGCCTGGCATCGCCGGAACACCTGGCCGCCGTGCAACGCTTCAAACATACGTATGCGCATTTCCAGCGCAACCGCGACTTGATCAGCGTAGGCGCCTATGTCCGGGGTAGCGACCCCTTGCTGGACGAGGCGATCGCGCTCTATCCGAGAATGGAACAATTCCTCAAACAGGACATGTTCCAGCGCGAACCCTATGCGGCAAGCATTGCCCAATTGATCGCCTTATTCGCACCCGCACCTTAACGGAATTTAATTGCCATGGCCGAACCCTTTGCTCTGCTCCCCCTGATCAAGCTGGCACAACACCAGAATGATTCGGCAACGCGCAAGCTCGGCCAGCTGAACAAACAGCAGCAAAGCGCGCAGGAAAAACTTGATATCCTGCAGCAATACCGCAAGGACTATCAAGCCCGTTTGCAGGAAGCGACACAAAGTGGAATAAATCAGGCCGACTTGCGTAATTTTCAGCAATTCATCGGCAAAATTGATGAGGCGATCGGCCAACAGCTCCAACAGGTCGAGCAAAGCAAGATATCGACCCAAACCGGGCGCAATGAATTTGACGCAACGCGGCGCAAACTGAAATCATTCGACACGCTACAACAACGCCATATCGAAGAACAAAAAAAAGCGGCCGAAAAATCTGAACAAAAAATGCTGGATGAGCACACCGGCAGAATGGCCGCCTACAAGATGAAACAGATCGAAGACCCGGATATTTGAAGAGCAAGATATTTGAAAGCCAGCACCTAATAAGGAGAAATGCCATGACCAGCCTGTCCATCAGCAACCACAAACCCCAATCCTCCGCTAGCGCCGCCAGTGCGTTGCCAGGGAGCACTCCGGCAGATAGCCTGGCAACAGACACCCAATCTGCCGACCCCTTTGCCTTTTTACTGGCACAACAAATCAGTGCGACCGACTTATCCGCCTTGGACGCCGCTCTAGCCGCCATGTCTGTGGATGGCGAGGCGGCAGACGGCAACACGGACCTACCGCTGACAAACGCGCAAGAACAGATAGCAGCTGCCAAGCCGGAAGATCCAACAGGCATAATCGCTGCGATATTGCAGCAACTCCCTGCCATGGAAGACAGAGGGCAAAAAATTGCTCTTCAGCAGACAGCAGGGCCTTTTGCCATGAACGCTCTCGATAAAGCAGACGACTCGACCTTGGCGACCAATTCTCTACAAAAAGCAGACGGCTCACAGGAAATACCGACCTTTGCGACCAATCCTCTACAAAAAACAGACAACTCACAGGCAATACCAACCTTTGCTGTCAACTCTCCCCAGAGTACTGACGGCTCACAGACAACACGCGGCGCTTCCCCGGAAAACGGACGCGGCAGCTTGGCAGCCGCATTGGCGGGCGATCAAACCATGAAGAATCCGGCCATCGACAATTTGTCGTCGGCAGCGTTAAATCGCGCAGAGTTGGCATCCAGCCAGACTCAGCCTGCCCAAAGCGGCACTCAAGCCGGTGTTTCGCCATCTGGCTACGCCATCATGCCGGGTACGCTAACGAGTCAAATGGCGCCCACACCCACCGTTACCACCCCGGTAGGGCATCAGGGTTGGGCGGATGAATTCTCGCAAAAAATCAGTTGGGTAGCCACGCAGCAGAATCAGACTGCCCAACTACACTTGAATCCGCCCAACTTGGGCCCCCTGGACGTGATGTTGAAAATCTCCGGCGGCGAGGCCACCGCGGTGTTCGCCTCGCCGCATGGCGCAGTGCGCGAAGCAATTGAAAGCGCTTTGCCTAAACTTCGTGAGATATTGGCCGATAACGGGATTATGTTGGGGAATACGACCATCAGCGACCAAACCCCACGCGATCACAATATGGATCAATTCACGGGGCAAGGTTTTGGCAAGACAGCGCAACATGAAATGGGCGATACCGCTTCCGGATCAGGCGGGTTATCACCGGCAACCGAACCGGTCGCACCAGTGCGCCGCCATAACGGAATGGTGGATACTTTTGCCTGAATACTAACAATGGCTTAAGTCAGCGGGGAATTTTAGCGCTAAACGGGTTATCATTAGCGCCGTATTTTTCGACCGTCAACAAGGGATAATAATATGGCAAAAGCCGCGAAACCCGCAGCACAGGAGCCCGATATAGAAGAAGAGGCAGGAGCGCCTCCCAAGAAGAGTAAAAAAAAACTCATCGTGGTTATCGCAGTCCTGGTGCTGCTGTTGGGAGGGGGCGCGGCCGCATTTCTGCTGCTGAGCCCGCCACCGGCGCCAAAACGTGGCGGACCTGCCCCCGCAGCAGCAGAAGAGGCGCGCTCGAAGGTACCGGCGACATTTGTTGACCTCGGCCAATTCACCGCCAATCTGATGCACGAGGAGGAAGATCGCTATTTGCAGGTAACAATTTCACTCAAGTTGACCAAACCTGAACTGGAAGAAAAAATCAAGGAAACCAAACCGGAAATCCTGCACCGTGTGAACATGCTACTACAAAGCAAGCGCCCCTCCGAGCTCTCCACTATCGATGGAAAGGAAAGGCTTGCCCAGCAAATCAAGGCGCAAGTGGAATATGTGCTGGGTTTGCGCAAAGTTGCTCCGGTCATCAGCTCCGATCCGAGTGCTGCTGCAATCGAACCCGGCACCGGCAAAAGCGATTTGACCGACGTGCTGTTCACCTCGTTCATTATCCAGTAACGGGCAATGAGCGAATTTCTCTCACAAGACGAAGTCGATTCCCTGCTCAAGGGAGTGACCGGCGAAGCGGATGATGAAGTTGATCATCAGGAAACCGCTCCGGGAGAAGTTCGCGCGTACAACCTGGCGTCGCAGGAACGCATCGTGCGTGGGCGTATGCCCACCATGGAAATCATCAACGAGCGTTTTGCGCGCTTGTTCCGCATCGGGCTGTTCAATTTCATTCGCCGCACCCCGGAAATTTCGGTGGGGCCGGTGCGGGTGCTGAAATTCGGCGAATTCATCCGCAACCTGCATGTACCGACCAACCTGAACATCATTCAGGCCAAGCCGCTGCGCGGCAATGGCCTGTTTGTTTTTGATCCCAATCTGGCTTTCCTGGTAGTGGACAACATGTTTGGCGGCGATGGGCGTTTCCATACCCGCGTGGAGGGGCGCGAGTTTACCCAAACCGAGCAACGCATTATCCAGAAACTGCTGGAAGTGGTATTTGAAACCTACGGCAAGTCCTGGGAAGTGGTACATCCGCTGGAATTCGAGTTCGTGCGCTCGGAAATGAACCCGCAGTTCGCCAATATCGCCACCCCCAACGAAGTGGTCATCGTGACCACATTCGACATCGAGCTGGGCGGAAATGGCGGCGCGTTCCACATCTGCATGCCTTATTCCATGCTCGAACCTGTAAAAGACTTGCTCTACAGCCCCATGCAAGGGGAACATCTGGCCATCGACAAACGCTGGCTGCAGCTCCTGACCAAGCAAGTGCAATCCGCCAACATCGAATTGATCGCCACGCTCGGACACGCGGACGTAACACTTGACCAAGTGCTCAAAATGCGGGCTGGCGACATCATCCCGCTCGATGTCGAGGAAAGCATCATCGCTTCGGTAGACAACGTCCCGGTGATGGAATGCAAATATGGCGCTTTCAACAACCAATATGCATTGAAAGTTGAGAGAATGCTATCTCTTAACGAAGGGGAAGGTCATGTCTGACGAAAACGCAACCAACGAAGCCGCCATCACCGCCGACGACTGGGGCGCGGCCATGGCCGAACAAGCGCCGGCCACCGATGACTGGGGCGCAGCCATGGCCGAGCAGACCTCCGCCACCAGCCAGCCAGCCGTTGCCGCCAAGCCGCATACCCTGGAGCAATTCGGGGCGGGCAACATCGCCTCCACAACCACCAACGATCTCGACATGATTCTGGATATCCCGGTACAACTGACCGTTGAACTGGGGCGCACCAAAATGCCGATCAAGAATTTGCTGCAACTGGCGCAGGGCTCGGTCGTCGAATTATCCGGCATGGCCGGCGAACCGCTGGATGTAATGATCAACGGCTTCCTGATCGCACAGGGCGAAGTGGTGGTGGTCAACGACAAGCTTGGCATACGCCTGACAGACATTATCACCCCATCCGAACGGCTGCGGCGCCTGAACAAATAACACGCCAGAAGACAGGCACCCGATGACAGAAGACAGAAATTTTGTGTGCCACAAAGCGGCACGCTTGCATAAATGGTGCGGCACAGCCGCGACAACGCTGCTGTCCGCTGCCTTCTATCCTCTGTCTTCTGCCTTAGCCACAGAAGTCGCACGCCCCGCCTACGTCCCACCGCCGCCCGCCGTCAGTTCCGGCGGCATCATGCAAATCATTTTCAGCCTGCTTCTGGTGCTGGCCGCCATCGTGCTGGTGGCATGGCTGCTCAAGCGCATGAATGTGGTGCAACAAGGTGCGGGGCACCAGCTCAAGGTATTGGGCGGCGTATCCATAGGGCAACGCGAGCGCATCGTCCTGATCGAGATCGAAGACACCTGGCTGGTCGTTGGAGTGGGTCCAGGACAGATCCGCACCTTGCATACGCTCCAGAAGACAGAAGACAGGGTGCAGAGGACAGCGGAATCATCTCCCAATCCTCAGTCATCCGAAAACAAATTCGCCAAGCTTCTTTCCTCAGTGCTCAAGCATCGCAAACAGGATGCGGGGAACAAATGACCGGTTTACAGGTATCAGAAAATAGAAGGCAGAGGACAGATGCGTTGTCGCGGTTTTGTCGCGTCATAAATATAAACGTGCCGCTGCGCGGCGCACAAAATCTCTGTCTTCTGGTGTGTCTTCTGCTCAGCCCAAGCGCTTACGCGGAAATTGGATTACCCGCGCTAACCAGCGCACCCGCACCGGGCGGCGGCCAGACCTACAGCCTGAGCCTGCAAACGCTGCTACTGCTCACTTCACTGAGTTTTTTGCCGGCAATCCTGCTGATGATGACCGGCTTCACACGCATCATCATCGTGCTCAGCCTGCTGCGCTCCGCGATCGGCACCCCCTCTTCGCCGCCCAATCAGGTGTTGATCGGCCTGGCGCTATTTCTCACCTTCTTCGTGATGTCGCCGGTGTTCGACAAAATCTACACCGATGCCTATTTGCCCTTCAGCGAAAACAAACTCGACTTCCAGCAAGCCGTGGAAAAAGGCAGCATCCCGCTGAAAGCCTTCATGCTGCGCCAAACCCGCGAGGCAGATCTCGCGCTGTTCGTCAAAATCTCCAACAGCGAACCGCTGCAAAATGCCGACCAAGTGCCATTGCGTATTCTGGTTCCAGCTTACGTGACCAGTGAATTGAAAACTGCCTTCCAGATTGGCTTCGTGATTTTCATCCCGTTCCTTATTATCGACATGGTGGTGGCCAGCGTGCTGATGTCCATGGGTATGATGATGCTATCGCCTGCCATCATTTCGCTACCCTTCAAAATCATGCTGTTCGTGCTGGCTGATGGCTGGAATCTGGTGATCGGTTCCCTGGCGCAGAGTTTTTATACCTGATTGGCAACTGCTCATATAAAAGTAATATGCACAGTAAATAACCATAACGCCAGTCCCTTCCCACTTTAAGGGGGAAGGGAAAAATAGTGAAAAGTGGCGACATCTGATTAGTTGCCTGATTTTTAAATTTACACAGGCTACCGGCCATGACTCCAGAAACCGTCATCACCATCGGGCAACAGGCTATCGAAATGACACTGTTGCTCTCCGCCCCGCTGCTGCTCAGCGCGCTGGTGATCGGCCTGGTGGTCAGCATTTTTCAGGCAGCTACCCAGATCAATGAAATGACCCTATCTTTCATTCCAAAGCTGCTGGGCATTTTTCTGACGCTGATTTTCGCCGGGCCATGGATGGTGAACACCATGGTTGATTACATTCGGAGGCTATTCGGCAACATCCCTTGGATGATCGGGTGAACAGATGATCAGCTTCACCAGCGCGCAACTCGACGCCTGGCTCGCCACCCTGCTTTTCCCGCTGGCGCGCATCCTGGCGATGATTTCCAGCTCCCCGGTGCTCGGCAACAAGCAGGTTCCGGTGCGCGTCAAGGTCGGCTTGTCGGTATTACTCGCCCTCATCATCGCCCCGACCCTCGGCGAGATCCCCACGGTTGCCGTCGGCTCTCCGCAAGGGCTGTTAATCATCATCCAGCAGATGATTATCGGCGTGGCGATGGGATTCACCCTGCGCCTTATTTTTACCGCTGTGGAAATGGCTGGCGAATTGGCCGGGCTGCAGATGGGGCTGGGATTCGCCAGCTTTTATGATCCGATCAATTCATCCTACACCCCGGTCGTCGCCCGCTGGCTGGGCATGGTCGCGGTGCTGGGATTTTTGGCGATGAATGGCCATTTGCACATGCTGTCCGCGTTGGCCGAAAGCTTCCACACCTTACCCATCGGCAGCATGATGCCCGCCAAGGGATTTTATGACGTAGCCAGTTGGGGAGGAATCATCTTCGCCTACGGCCTGCAAATCTCCTTGCCGCTACTGGCCGCCTTGCTGACCGCCAATATCGCGCTGGGGATACTCACCCGCGCCGCGCCGCAACTCAACCTGTTCGCCATCGGTTTCCCCATCACCCTAGCTATCGGCTTCTTCGTGCTGGCGCTCACCATGCCCCACTTCATCCCGCTGCTGGACAGGCTCACCCAGGAAGGGCTGGGCACGATGCTTAATTTGGTAAAATTGCCACGCTGACGGTTTCGATCACCTGCAATGCAAACGGTGGCGTTGATTGCGCTAGCTGAAAGACGTAGGGCGGATGAGCGCAGTGTTATCCGCCAAATGGGAACCCCATACGGCGGATAACGGTCTACGTCCTCATCCGCCCGATTCCCAATTTTTAAGAGGGGAGCAATAATCAGATGTAATCGAACAGCGACAGACCGGCAACCTTGGAGAAAGTCTGTTGCGCCGCCTGCAAATTGGTCTGCTGGCGCACCAGATCGCTGATCGCCTGGTTGTAATCGACATCCTGCAACTCGGATAAAGTTTGCTTGAACTGCAACCCCAAGTCTTCGCCCGCCGTCTGCAACGCGTCGATCTCGTTGAGGCGCAGCCCCAGCGAAGAGCGGGTGGTCAGCACGTTATTCAGTGCATTGTCCAATTGATTGAGGCCGTGATTCAGGCTGTTGGTCAGACTCGCGCCGACCACCGGGGCATTCAGTGCAGTAATCAAATCGGCAAGGGTCTTGAAAACGCTTTCGTTGGTGCTCGGCGAGACGGTGAAGGTGTCGCCAGCCACTGGTGCGCCTTGGATATCGATCCGGATTCCATCAATGTCAAAATTCGTTTGCTGCCCAGCAACATAGAGAGTGCGGCCTGTCGCGGGTATTGTCGCCAGCGTCGTATTGTTGGTTACGGTGTAACCGGGAGAAGATACAACAAACGAATCTCCCGGATTGGGTCCGTTCTGAATATTGAACTGCAACCCGCCGAAACTGATTGCCTGGCCGCTGACATACGCCTGATTGGTTGCTACACTCGCGCCGCCGGTAACACCCGCAGAATTCGCGATCCCTTTTGCTGTTGCACCGGCATCGGCAGCCGAAACCGTCACTGCCGTACTTGCGGCACCAGTTGAAACCCGCTCAATTGTGACTGAGAAATTGGCGGCCGCAGCCGTACCTTTGCTCGTGACGGTGAAAGCCCCAGCAGCATCAACATCAAGATCTGCCTGTATCTTCGCTACAAGCGCAGCCTCATTCGCGTATATGCCTGTCAAAGTCACTAGATCGTTGTCCCCGGCAACGTCGACTAAAAATGTTCCGGGAACTGTAAAGTCCAGCGATGTAATTGCTTGGGTATTTCTGCCAGCGGGTAGTTCTGTTACGTTGTAGGTCGGCGCCATCACGTTAAATGTATCGTTAAGCGCAGCACCCGTGATAGCGACCTGTATTCCATCGAAAGCCACAGTATCAGGCAGTCCGGCTGTAATGGTCGGGGCAACGACAGCCGCTCCCAATGTCAAATCCTGAACCGTGTACCCCCCCGCTCCATCCGCTGTAATGCTATAGTTATGCCCGGTTACCGAGGCAGGTGTGACTACCGTCGCAGGCGAAGCAATCGTTCCGGTATTGCCCACTACACTCTGCGTGACAATACCATTAAACGCCACTTGATAGTCCAGCCCGGTCACCGATGCTGGCGTGACCACCGTTGGTGTGCTGATTACGCCGGTTCCCGCATTGGCTCCGTTGGCAGAGGCCGGTCCGTTATAGGCGATCGTGTAGCTATCTCCCGTCAGCAGCGCCGGGTTGGATATCGCGCCTTGGCCAATTATCCCTTTACCGGTGTTAGCCGCTGCAGCCTGCGCGACAAATGTGCCATTACCATTCTTGATGCGCATGAACATATCCGCGCCGTTGCCGCTGGAGGGCATTTGCCGGGTGGCGCTGACCTGGACATTACGCTGTCCGTCGTCGCCGAAGTAGGCCATGCCGGCGGCGGTACTCACAAAAGGCGTGGTCTTGGACTGGAACCCGGCAAACAAAAAGTTGCCGACACCGTCGGTGCTGTTAGCCAGCCCGGTCAGCTCCTGCAATCGGCCGCTCAAGTCGGTCGCCATGGTGCGGCGGTCGCTGGCGTTCAAGGAGCCATTGCCCGCATTGACCGTCGCGGTTTTTACGTCCTGCAGCAACGAGGTGACGCCTTGCAGCGTGCTTTCGGCCAGCGACAGGGTATGGCGCGCCGCGCCGCGATTGGCCGCATATTGCGTATTCATCGCGTCCGACTGGGTAACATCCAGCGCGCGCGCCGCCGCCACCGGATCATCCGATGCGGTCAAGATTTTGCGCCCGGTGGAAACCTGTTGCTGCGTCTGCATCAGGCGCGCCTGTTGCTGGGTCATCGCGGCGACATTGCTGTCAAACAGCATATTTGAACTGACACGCATGATAGTTACCCTCCAATCGCCATTAAGGCGTCAAACATCGTGTTGGCAACCTGCATCGCCTTGGCAGCGGCCTGATAGGCGCGCTGATAAAGCATCAAATTTGCCGCTTCTTCATCCAGATTCACCCCCGCGACCGCCTGCTGCTGCGCGATCGATTGCGCGGTCATGCTGATCTGCGCCTGGCTGGTGACAGCCAGCTCATGGGTTTTGGAGCCAATTTCGCCGACCAACTGGCCATAGATTCCCTGGAAGGTGGTGGTTCCACCCGCCATCAGGTTCTGGTTTTGCATGCCCGACAACAGCAAGGCGTTGCGGTTGTCGCCAGGCGCGTTGGTGTTGGCTCCGACGGTGAATACATCGCCTGCGGCAGGCGTGCCGGAAATTTGTGCTGTCCAGCCGTTATATGAAATGTCAGCGCCGGGCGTGTAGGTGTAACCTGCTGTTAGTGTTTGTCCGGTTTTTGGAACGGCAGTATTAACCCCCCCCACAGGCATCTGCGCCACAAACGTAACACCATCAGGATCAATAGAAAAAACCGTCGTCCCTGCCGGGAATCCCCCACCGGTTACTGAGCCACCCACGACCATATTGGCAGTACTGGAAACCGTCACATTAGACGTAGGAGGAACTGTCGCAATATCAGCACTAATAGCGACAGTAGTGGAAGTCAGGCTATAGGTAGTCGGCGGATCATTGAAAGTCAGCGTGACCGGCGACTGCAAATTCACGTCCAACGGCAGCCCGGAAGTCACGACCGGCGCTGAAATAATCCCGGATCCGGTGTTGGCCAAATCGGCATTGGAGCGCACCGGTGCGGCCGCCGCAATATTGGCGGGATTGCTCATCGCCACGCGAATATCCCGCGCACCGTCTGCGGTGGGGCGAATCAAAAAGGTATCGCCTTTAAGCGCCCCGGCAGACAAGCTGAAGGTAAACCCGTCCATCGTCACATTCGAAGGAGGGGCTGCCGTCGTTCCGACATTGGTCGAAATATTGTCCGACAAACGCACCATCGAGTAATTGGCGCCGTCATAGCGCAGTTGGTAATCGCTGGTGGTGAGCTGTGTGACATCGCTGATCGTCGCGGAGGCAACCGCCGTACCCGTATTTTTTATGCCCGTTTCGACACGCGGTGCGCCCACATTGAAAATATTTCCGCCTGCCGCGCCGCTCAAATCCAGTCCCATCTGGTTCTGTTCGTTCATTTTGGTCGCCAGCCCCATGGCCACACGCCCCAGCGCGTTGCGGGCAGGCTCCAGGCTCTGGTCGCGGAAGGCGAGATAAGCGCCCAGATTGCCGCCCTGCAAACCGCTTTGCTGCAAGAGCGTAGTGTTATTCCCGTTCCGGTAAATAATATCGAGCTTGCTCGGGTCGGTTTCCGAGCGAACTGCGCCCAGCGTCATGGACTTCTCATCGATCACCAGCGTCTGCCCGTTGCCGACATACACATTGGCGGAGCCGTCCGGTTGCGTCTGCACGCTGACCTTGATTTCCTGGTTCAACTGGTTGATGACCTGGTCGCGCTGATCGAGCAAATCGTTGGGCATCTGACCCTGCCCGTTGGCGATGGCACGCTTGATGTTGCCGTTCAGGGTGGCGATCTGCTGCGCGTAGTTATTGACCGTGCCGATGCTCCGGGTGATTTGGCCGTTGAGCCCGTCGGCTATGTCGGTCAGCCGCTGATCTATGGCCTGGAAGCGGTTCACGACAAACTGCGACGTGCCCAGCAAAGTTTGGCGGGCGGGAATCGATTCGGGGTTATTGGCCACCCCGTTCAGAGCATTGAAAAAATCCTGCATGGCCGGCGAAGCCCCGGCAGTAGGGTCGGCTATCAGGTTGTCGATCTGCGTCATCGAGCCGTGATAGGTGCTCAAATAGTTGGACTGCGTCTGCTCCAGCCGCACCTGATTGGTCAGATACTGATCGTAAATTCTTTTTACGCCGGAGACATTCACACCCGACCCGACAAAGCCGCCGTCAGTTTGCTGTCCGGCATTCGAGTTGGTCACCACCGCCTGCCGGGTAAAACCGGGCGTGCTGGCATTGGCAATGTTGTGCTGGGTAGTCGCCATGCCGGTCTGCGCCGCATTCATGGCACTCAGTGCCGAGGTAAATAAGTTGCTCATAATGTTTCCTTCACTCGCCCCTTGATCGACTCACGGGCTCATATAAGTTATCGGCAGGTTCGGGCTATTCTTTAGGGCGATTATATTCTGTGGGACAAACCAAAGTAGGAAGTGGTTCTAGCGTAGGTTGGGCTTCAGCCCGACATGCCTGCCCTGAGCTTGTCGAAGTGGTCGGGTTAAAACCCGGCTTACAACTTCCGCGCGCCGTGCGCTTCGCTTCCCCCTTTGCAAAAGGGGGAGAGCTTGCGAGGGGGCCGAGGGGAATTTGAAGTGCGCCACTCTATCGCCACCTGCTGTCACCCCCCCTGCCCCCCTTTTTCAAAGGGGGGTATCACCCCTCACAGCCCTCCTCATGCAAGGTGGAAGGAGAAAACAGCCACACATGAGTAGTTATTCCAATTCCCGATCAATAGAGCAATACGTAGGGCGTGTTCTACCCTCCGGATACAGATGTCGGGCGGAGCCCGACCTACGGATTATTTTCCTATTGATAAGGAAAAATTGAATTACCCGTCAAGTTTGTATTTTCACCATGCTCATCACGCGCGCCAGCTTGTCCGCATAATCCGGGTCGGTTGCGTAGCCAGCATTTTGCATGGCCTGCGCCATCCCAGCCACGTCGCCGCCCTGCCGCAGCACGCCCGCGTAGCGCGGGTTATTGCCGATCAAATTGGCGTAATCCTGGAACGCTTCGGCGTAGGACGCGTAGGCTCGGAATTTTTCAATCTGTTTATGCGCAATGCCGTTTTTATATTCGGTGGTCATCACTTCGGCCACCTTGCCGTCCCAGCCACCGCTGGCCTTGATGCCGAACAGGTTGAAGCTGTTGCTGCCGTCGGCCATGCGGATTTCGCGTTTGCCCCAGCCGCTTTCCAGCGCGGCTTGCCCGAGCATCAGTTGCGGCGGCACACCGCTTGCATGGCTGGCCTGCATGGCAAACGGCAGCATGCGGTCCACAAAGCCCTGCTGGGCGTTCTCGCTATACGCGGACGGCAGGGCGCTGATCAAGGGTTGCGCGCCGATCCTCTGCCCGCTGTTCACCGCTTCCGTCAACTGCCCCCTGAGTTGCTTGACCATGATATCGGCCAAGCCCACACCGCGACTGGACATGCTTTGCACCAACTGCTGATCGAGCATGCCGGTGAACATCCGGGTTTGCTCGCTATCGAACATGCCTTCCTGCGGCGTGGCTTCGCGCATGCTCTTCAGCATCATGTTGAGAAACACCGACTCGAACTGCTGCGCCGCCGCCTTGAGCGCCTGATCCGGCGAATGCTTGGCCTGCGCGCGCAACTGCTCCAGGCTCTGCGTATCGAGAGCCAGTTTTGCGGAGATGTCCAGCGGGTTGGCCATCAAATAATCTCCAGCTCGGCGCGCAGCGCCCCGGATGATTTCATCGCCTGCAAAATCGCCAGCAAGTCCTGCGGGGTCGCGCCTATCGAATTCAGCGCCTTGACTACTTCGCTCAGCGAGGTGCCTTTGGACAACTGCACCAGACCACTCTTGTCGGCTTTGATATCGATATTGGCGTTGTCGGTTTGCACGGTCTGCCCCGGCGATAACGGCGCCGGCTGGCTCACGGTGCTGTCGGAGCTGATGACTACGGTCAGATTGCCGTGCGCCACGGCGCAACTATCCAGGGTCACGGCCTGATTCATCACCACCGACCCGGTGCGCGCATTGATGATGACCTTGGCGATACCCTGCGCCGGATTGACTTCCAGATTCTCGATTTTCGAGATGAAGGCAACGCGCTCATTGCCTCCAGGGGCGCGCACCTGGATGACCCGGCCATCCAGCGCCGAAGCCAGATCCGGCTCAATCTTCGCGTTAATCACCTCGACGATCCGCGCGGCGGTGGTAAAGTCGGTGGTTCTCAATTCCAAATGGATGAACCCGCCTTGCCCTAACAGCGTCGGCACGGCGCGTTCCACCGTGGCACCAGCCGGCAAACGGCCAACGCTCAAATGATTCACCTGCACCGAAGCCCCCCCCGAGGAAGCGCCCACTCCGCCCACCAGCACGTTGCCCTGCGCCATCGCGTACACCTGACCATCGGCACCCTTCAACGGTGTCATCAACAAGGTTCCGCCGCGCAGGCTCTTGGCATTGCCGATCGACGAAGCCGTCACATCGATGGTTTGTCCGGGTTTGGAAAAAGGCGGCAACGTGGCCGTCACCATCACCGCCGCCACATTTTTGAGTTGCAAGCTGGTGCCTTGCGGCAGGTTGATGCCCATCTGCGACAGCATGCTGATGATGCTTTGCACCGTGAACGGCGTTTGCGTGGTCTGGTCGCCGCTGCCGTCCAGACCCACCACAATACCGTAGCCGAGCAACTGGTTATCGCGCACCCCCTGGATCGTGGCCATGTCTTTGATGCGATCCGCGTGCGCTGTGCTCCAGAAGACAGAAGACAGGAGACAGATGACAGACAAAACCACCGCCTTCCCAATGCTGGGGGCGTCAAATATGGCTGACAACAATTGAAAAATTCGTTTCATGCGGCTCCTGTTCCAATCTGTCTTCTGGTCAGGCGTAGGGCGGAAAAGCATGTCCTGAGCTTGTCGAAGGGCGTAGCGCTTTCCGCCGTATGAAAACCTACATGCTGAAATAATTATAAAAACGGTAGTTTCCTGTCGCTTAATTTTGCGTTAGCCTCTAAAACGGCAACACCGACATGAAGAACCGCCCCAAAATTCCCAACGACTGTGCGTCTTTGATAACCTCGCTCATCGCGCCTGCGCTCTTGTATTCAAGACGCGCATCGGCAACCTGGGTGGATTGTACGGCGTTAAGGTTGGAGATTGTAATCGGATTTACCACGCCGGAGAACCGGATAAATTCATCGCTATTATTCAGGGCAACCTGCTTCTCACCGCTGACCTGTAAATTCCCGTTGGCCAGCACGTCGATCACCGTCACGGTAATCGTGCCGGTCATGTTCGCGCTTGCCGCGCCTGCCCCCGTGGTAGTTGCGCTATTGTCGCTGCTGCCGGTAACGGAAAAAGCCTTGAGCAACACTTTGGCGAGCGCGCCGACGGTCACGCCGGGCGTATTGACAGTGGCGCTGTTGGCGAAGGTGGAACCGCTGTTGGACTTGCGGTCGCCGGTAACCTTTTCCACGATATTGATGGTCAGAATGTCGCCGATATTGCGCGCGCGCTTGTCCTCGAACAAGGGGCGCTCGTTGATCCCGGCATGGAAAATCGCCCCATCCGCCGGAGGAAGCACTTTGCGCTCGACCGGTTTAACGGTCATCGGCTGATAGACATTGGTCGGCGGATTGCTGACGCAGCCGGTTAAACCCGGCAACAACCCGATCAAGCACAACCCGGTCAAAAAAATTCTTCTGAATAACATTAACCCCACCCCCGCAGGTTTGAGGCCTGCCCTTTATCCAAAATTAAATCTGCGTCAAACGCTGCAACATCTGATCCGAAGTTGAAATAGCCTTGGAATTGATCTCGTAAGCGCGCTGCGTCTGGATCATGTTTACAAGTTCTTCCACCACGTTTACATTGGAGGTTTCCACATAACTTTGGTTCAACAACCCCGAGCCATTGGTGCCCGGCACATTGGTGCTTGGCGTACCGCTTGAGGCGGTTTCCTGATACAGGTTTTCGCCCTGACTTTGCAAGCCTGCCGGATTGATAAAGGTTGCCAGTTGCAAGCTGCCCACCTGCACCGGCGCGACCACGCCTGGCTGAGTGACGGTGATGACGCCGTCACGCCCGATGGTCACAGTAAGGGAATTCGCCGGTATGGTAATCGCGGGCTGAACCGGAAAACCGCTGGAAGTCACCACCTGCCCCTGGCTATCGGTCTGGAACGAGCCGTCGCGAGTGTAGGAAGTCGATCCGTCCGGCATCAGAATCTGAAAGAAACCGGCGCCCTGAATCGCCACATCCAACTGGTTGCCGGTCAGTTGCAAATTGCCCTGGGTATGAATCCGCTCGACAGCTATCGGGCGCACCCCGGTGCCGAGCTGCAAGCCCGATGGAATCTGGGTTTGCTGGGAAGATTGCGCACCCGGCTGGCGGATGGTCTGATACAGCAAATCCTCGAACACCGCGCGCGAACGCTTGAAACCGCTGGTGCTGACATTCGCCAGGTTATTGGCGATCACATCCATCTGGGTCTGCTGCGCATCCAGGCCGGTTTTGGAAATCCATAAAGAACGTATCATGCTCATTTTCCTTTCAATTAGTGTAACTACTCAGGTGCTGCCGCTTTTCTCCTTCCCCCTTGCAGGGGGAAGGCCGGGATGGGGGTAAAACGGTGGGGTAAAAGATACCGTGCGATGACTCCACCCTTCCACCCCCATCCTAACCTTCCCCTTTCCAGGGGGAAGGGACTGGCGTTGTGGCTATTTTCTGAGCATATTACTTCGGCCTGAGTAATCATGTAGGGTGGGCACGTTTTTTGTGCCCACGCGGGAATAACCTGCGCTGATCGCGTGGGCACAAAAAACGTGCCCGCCCTACCTTCTTCCTACTATCCGGTGAGACTCATAATCTGGCTGGCCTGCCTTGCATTGTTATCCGCGCTTTGCAGCATTTTCATCTGCATATCGAATTTGCGCGCCAGCGAAATCATGCTCACGATCGCTTCCACGGTATTCACGTTGCTGCCTTCCAGGCTGCGCGGTACCACGCTTACGGCGGCATCCGGATCGGCTGTCGCGCCATCCTTCAGGCGAAACAAGCCGTCGCCGCCGCGCTCCAGTTGCTCCGGCGGCGGATTGACCAGCTTCAGCCTGCCCACCACAATTATTGACGTTGCCTGCCCGCCGCTGGGCACGGTCGAAATCGTGCCATCTTTGGCGACACTCACTTCGGTGTCGGGCGGAATGGTAATCTCGCCGCCGTCGCCCACCACATTCAAGCCGATACGGGTTTGCAGCACACCATTGGGCGCAATTTGAAGGCTGCCGTTGCGCGTGTAAGCCTCTTTGCCGTCCGGTCCCAGCACCGCAATCCAGCCCGCACCGGTCACCGCCACATCCAGATCGCGCCCGGTTTGCTGGAGCACACCAGGCGCGAAATCCGCGCCCGGCGTGGAATCCACCACGAACGTGCGGGTCGGCAAACCTTCGCCCCTCAGCGGCACGGCGCGAAAAGTGTTGAGCACGGCGCGGAATCCGGGCGTGTTGACATTCGCCAGATTCTCCGACACCGCCGCCTGCTGTTGCAGCACCTGCGAAGCGCCGGTCATGGCGGTGTAGATCAATCTGTCCATGCTTTCTCCTGGTTCGGCGGTATTTATGCCGACATGCCTGTCCTGAGCTTGTCGAAGCGGTCGGGTTAAAACCCGACCTACAAATTCCCGCTTACCTCAAATTCACCAGCGTCTGCAGCACCGCATCCTGCGTCTTGATGGTCTGCGCGTTCGCCTGATAGACACGCTGTGCGGTAATCATGTTCACCAGTTCGGCGGTCAAGTCCACATTGGATTCTTCCACGGCGGAAGACTGCAACAGACCCAGACCGCTTGAGCCGGGCCGGTTAAGCGGAATTTTGCCGGCTTGATAGGTTTCCACCCATTCGTTATTGCCCACAGGTTGCAAGCCCTGCGGATTGGTGAAATTGACCAGCCCGAATTGCCCCAAGGACTGGGTCTGCCCATTGGTATAACGCCCGACCAGGACACCGTCCGGGCTGGTGCTGAAGCCGCTCAATTCCCCGGAGGTGTAGCCATCCTGAGTCAGGCTGTTGACCCCGAATGCACCGCCATACTGGGTGGACTGGGAAAACTCAAAAGCCAGCGGCATCGCAAGGGCACCCAAGGGTGTGTAAGTCGGGTCGGCAATAATCGAGGTCGCCGTGTTGCCTTGTGTCGAGTCTGTGGCGGCGACTGGCGCAGAGGCATAGGGTGTGGCCGAGGTCAACACACCCGATGTGGAAAAACTCAGGGTCGCCATCGGTGTGCCCGTGGCGGGAACCGAGGCGCTATCAACCGCAAGATAGACATTCCAGGTGTTCGGCGACGCCTTCTGGAAATACAGCGAGGCAATATGCTGCGTCCCCTTGCTGTCGTACACGGTCAATGAAGTGGAATTATTGTAAGAATCCGGCGCGTTCAGACTGAACGTTCCCAGGCCATCTACCGGAGCCGGAACTGTTGAAGGGCCAGCGGCAGGGTCGCCACCAAACAGGTTGTTGGGAGATGCTGCTCCATCAACAGCATTACCCGCAACCGTTAGCGCCGAGGCTCCCAAACCTCCAGAATTCGATTTCATCACCAGAAAACCGCTGGCATCCGCGCTGACAGTGACCGACTTACCTGTTCCTGCCAGACTAACATCCGCACCCGCTGTACTGGAGTTCACTGCCGTCTGCACTGCGGCCGCCAGTGCTGCCGTTGTCGTATAAGTGCCCGGTGGAATGGTCACACTAAAGGTCGCACCCACCACCGGAGGCACCGCAGCAGGGAAATCATCCACCGTCCCGGTCAATGTGTCGTTGGTGCCAGCAGTGATAGTCAATCCGGGCACCGCGATACCCGTCACCGTGGCCTGCGTAATCCCCAGCGGGAAAGCCGCACGCGAATCCAGATTGGCGCCAACTCCGATCGGCACTCCATCGATGGAATTCATATTGGACGTTTGCTTGGGCGACAAAGGGGCGGGGTCGATCCTCAAGGGACCCTGCACAGCGGTGACCACCCCGGCAGTCGCCTGATACCCCTGCAACTGATGCCCCTGATTGTTGACGATATAGCCATCTTTATCCACCTGAAATTGTCCGTTGCGGCTGTACAGAATCGCGCCGCTTTGGTCGGCGAGTTGAAAAAACCCGGCACCGCTAACGGCGGTATCCATGGAGTTATTGGTGTTGGTGATATTGCCCTGAGTAAATTGCTGCGCAACCGCCGCCAGCTTGACCCCGGTTCCGATCGGCATCGCACTCCCGCCGGCCAGAGAGGCCGCATACATATCGGCAAATTGCGCTTGGGATTGCTTGAAACCGACGGTGCTGGCATTCGCCACATTGTTGCCGATCACGTCCAGCTGCTTGGCTGCCGTGTTCAATCCGCTTAATCCTTGCTGAAAGCTCATGATGTCCCCCTAGTGATTAACCTGGCAGGGTGCGCGAAACGCACCCTGAAAATGCTCGTTAGTGTATTAACGGGCCATGCCCGTTTCCCTCTCCCCAACCCTCATCCCGCAAGCGGGCGAGGGGGCAACAGAATCGCTACGCGAGTTTCATGTTACAGAATCTGCCTGACTTGTGACAGCGCGATGCCGCCCAAGTTTCCAACGCTTAACTCCACCCCTTGCGCGCCTTGGGTAACGCTGTTCACCATGCCGAACTGCAAGGCGGCCGCATCCACTTTTTTGCCTGCCCGCGCAGCGTCCAAAGTAAAGGTATAGCTACCATCCGCCACGCTGGCGCCCGAATTATCCCGCCCATCCCATTGCCAGTTAACCAGGCCGACCTGCTGCGCGCCCAGTTGCATGTTGCGCACCAGCGCACCCGCCTGGTTATAAATTGCCACATCCACATTATCCACCGATTGCGCCAGCTCGATGCCGCCAAAACCTGCGCCATTCGCCAAGTCCAAGCCCTTGCCCGGAACCAGCACGCCGTGGCCGATCATGGTGGCCGCCTGCAGCGACTGGCTGGACACCATGCTGTCGCTCAGCGCCTGCAGGGTGACATTCAGCTTGTCGATGCCGGTCACGGTGCTGAGCTGCGCCATTTGCGAAGTGACCTGCGCGTTATCCATCGGGTTGAGCGGGTCTTGATTTTTCATTTGCGTGACCAGCAGTTTGAGGAAGCGATCCTGCGTATCGGCAGCCGTCGAAGCTTTTGAGGCAGCGCCTGCCTTCGCGTTGAATGAGGCAAACAGCGCTGCTGTCGATCCGGCATCTTGTGTGGCGTCAACCATGATATTTTCCTTTCATTTACGGGTTATTGCGTCGCGTTACGGATCATTCTGTCACGCTATTGGCTGTCACGCTATTGGCCTATGGTCATCGTCTTGAGCAACATGGTTTTCGATGCGTTCATCACTTCCACATTGTTCTGGTAGGCGCGCGAGGCGGAGATCATGTTCACCATCTCGCCCACCACGTCCACATTGGGCATGGTGACGTAGCCCTTGTCATCGGCCATCGGATGCTTGGGGTCGTAGATTATCCTCATCGGCGAGTTATCCTCCACCACGGCGCTCACTTTCACTCCTTGCGCTCCGCCTTCCACCGGCGTTGCGCTGAATATCACCTGTTTGGCGCGATAGGGCTGGCCGTTGGCGCTGGTAGCGCTGTCGACGTTCGCCAGATTGCTGGCCACCACGTTCAGTCGCTGCGACTGCGCCGCCATCCCGGAACCCGCTACATTGAAGATATTAAAAAGAGACATCATCTACCTCCGTTAAGTTTCATGATTGCCCGGCAAAACCGCAGCAAATCGCTGTTTAACCCTGTATCGCCGTCAGTATTCCCTTGAGCCTGGAATTGACGAACATGACGCTGGCTTCGTAACGCAAAGCGTTATCGGCGAATTGCGCGCGCTCCACGTCCATGTCCACCGTATTGCCATCGGCGCTCGGTTGCACCGGTTTGCGATACATCACCGGCGCCCCCATAAGCGATGCGCCGGAATTTCCTTCCAGGTGCATCGGCGAAGTTTTTACGGCTGGCAATTCGGAGGGTGTTCCCGCCAGAGCACCGCGCAACGCACTGGCAAAATCGACATCCCTCGCCTTGTAGTTCGGCGTATCCGCATTCGCGATATTCGAAGCCAGCAACTCCTGGCGCGCGGCGCGCAAATTCAGCGCGGTCTGCTGAAACCGTAGCGAATCATCCAATCGACTGACCATGCCCCCTCCTGTTTGTCTGCTGACACTGACTACCACTTAACATGGCTGCCATCCTAAATCCCGGCGCAAATTTGTTATTTGCCGATTAGCGGCCAATTCCCCCGTCAATTCCGACGTTCCAGCGCTTCCCTTAAGCGCCCGCAACACGCACAATGCAGCCCATGAAGAAGTTAATTCTGGTCGCCTTTCTCCTGCTGCAATCCGCTGCCGGTGGAGCCGCATCCGCAGGGGATGCAGCGGGGCGCAGCGCCCCTTCCGCAGCACAGGATCACGCCCGGATAAGAAATACCGTGACCCAGTTCGTGGAGCAACAAACCGCCGCACTGCCCGGCAAAGCCACCTACCAGATAGACGAAATAGACCGGCGCATCGCCCTGCCACCATGCGCCAACTTCGAAGCCTTCCTGCCGCCCGGCAGCCAGTTGATCGGCAAAACCTCGGTGGGCGTGCGCTGCGCCCCCTCGTCTCGCCAGGAGGAAACCCAGGAGAAAAACCAAGAAAAAAACATGGCCGGCCAAACCCGCACCAACGACTCCCGCACCAACGGCTGGAGCATCTTTGTTCCGGTACAAATCCGGGTCAGCCTCAATCTACTGACCAGCGCACGCCAACTGCCGCCGGGGCACACCTTGCAGGAACATGATCTTGCCAGCCAGACAACAGAAGCATCGCGGACGGAAGGATTTACCGACCCTCAACAAGTGCTGGGAAAAGTGCTGCGCTATGGCATCTCCGCCGGGCAGGTGTTGCGTGAAGACATGCTGCGTCAACCCTATAGCGTGAAACAGGGTCAAGTCGTGCAAATTGCCGTGCAAGGCAACGGCTTCAGCATCCGCAGCGAGGGCGTCGCCTTGAACAATGCGGGCGAAGGGCAAGCCGTGCAAATTCGCGTCAGCTCAGGCCGCGTAGTCAGCGGCGTTGCGCGCGCGGGGGGCTTGGTGGAAATTGCGCCTTAGTGACAAGCCAGATAAACCAGCTGAGGGCTGCTGCTTCTTGACAACTTCTCCGACGCACATACAATATATTTATGATTAAATTCGAGTGGGATACAGCTAAGGCGGCCTCAAACAAGAAGAAGCACGGCATTTCGTTTGAGGAGGCTCAATCTGTTTTCTACGACGAGTTTGCTGTGCAATTCTTTGATGAAGAGAATTCCGTGTCAGAAGACAGATTTCTGATGCTTGGCTTCAGTGATGAAGCTCGCCTCTTGATTGTCTGTCATTGCGAACGCGACCAAGGCAACATTATCCGGATCATCTCGGCAAGAAAAGCCACAAAAAACGAGGGCAACTATTATCAAGGAGTGAGGCTATGAAAACTGAATACGATCTGTCAAAAATGAAATCTCGCAAAAATCCTTATGCCGCCAAGCTCAAAAAATCTGTCACGATGCGGTTAAGCGAAGATGTTATTGGTTATTTCAAACAAATGGCTGATGAAAAAGGTGTCCCGTATCAGAGCCTTATAAATCTTTATCTGCGAGACTGTGTATCAAGCCATAGAAAAATTGATATTTCTTGGCAAACAAGCGCCCTAACCAGAGTTCCACGCTAACGTGAAACAACACAAAATGGAACCCCAAACTCCCTCCAACTCCCCTTGTGCGAGCATCCGCTGCGCGGATTACCTACTTACCCCGCTTCAGGGGGAGAACCCACCTCCTCCCCTGACAAGGGGAGGCCGGGAGGGGTTCGGGGTAAAAGGTGGAGCAATCTTGCGAGATGTTTCATCATCAGGGGTGGCTACTGCCATGCCCGTTAGAGACTCAAAAACACCCCTAAAATTCAACCTTCGCCAGCATGGCGAATTATTAAAAACGCCCTAAAGTTTTTCGAATTATTACCGATATAATGTCAACGATAGATAGTTAAGCGCAGCCAGACTGAGAGGATCACCGTGAAAATCGATAAACCCATCAAGCCCTTACCCGCAAACCCGGCAGGAGAAGGCGCGGCACATGCCGCAACCAAGGGAAAATCCAACCCGCCGCCCGCAGCCCGGCAGTCTGGCGAAACCAGCGTTTCGCTCGGCTCCACGGCGGCGCAGTTGCACAGCATGACAAGCAGCATGGCGAGCACCCCCTCCATCAACGCGGCCAAGGTCGCGGAAATCAAGCAAGCCATCGCCGAAGGCCGCTTCAAGGTCAACCCGGAAGTCGTCGCCGAGCGCCTGCTCGATACGGTGCGCGACCTGATGGGCAGCAGGGCCTGATAGTTGAAACCCGCTGCCGGCCCGCAATTGCTTGCCGCCTTGAGCGCCGAACTGGCGGCATTGCGCAGCTTTGTGACGCTGCTGGAACGCGAACAGGGAATGCTGGTAGAAAACCTCACCGACGAATTGCTCGAACTGTCCGAACGAAAATCGGCTGACGCGCTCAGCCTCAACAAGCTGGCCGAAACGCGCCGCACCTTATTGCAGGAGCTTGTCCCGCAAGCCAACGCCGACACGATCCGCGCCTGGCTAAAAACCCACAACCCACAAGGTTTATCCACTTGGCAGGAAACCGTCTCTCTGGCAAAACGCGCCAAACGGGCCAACCAAACCAACGGCGAGTTGATCCAGATGAAACTGCGCCGCAACCAGCAAATGCTTGCCGTGCTAAGCAATGCGGTGGACAAGGCGAATCTGTACGGCCCCGACGGGCAGACCAGCTTCTCGCCGGGAAGCGGCAGGTCGCTGGGAAGCGGCTGAAATAGCCAAACTTCTGTCTATTGCCATTGCGGTCACCCGCTCAAGGGAATGTCAATTTTGGCTGATACAATCGGGATAGCCGATCCGCGCGACACCGATCACCGATATCGAAATATTATGCGCCGTCATTGCCTCCTTCCATTGCAGTTGCTGATCCTGCTTTTCGCGCTGGCTATGGGCACGTCGGCCTACGCCGTAGCGCCCGACGCCCCAACCGGAATCGCCGCTGCTGCCGGAAATACACAGGCTACCGTCACCTTTGATGATCCAGCCAACGCAACAATTACCATCTATACCGCCACATCCAACCCAGCAGGCGGATTGACCAATACCTGCGCCGGCCCGACAGCCTGCACCATCACTGTCACCGGCTTGACCAACGGTACACCCTATACCTTCACCGTGACCGCCACCAATGCCGATGGAACAAGCTTGTCATCAGTTGCATCAGCCAGCGTAACACCAGCAACAGTTCCGGGCGCACCAACTGCCGCCACGGCGACCGCCGGCGACGCACAGGCCAGTGTTGCATTTACGGCGCCGGCCAGCGACGGCGGCAGCGCGATCACTGGCTACACTGTTACCTCCAATCCCGGCGGTTTTATCGCGAGTGGCGTAGCCACTCCGCTTATCGTCACAGGCCTCACTAACGGTACTGCTTATACCTTCACTGTTACCGCGACTAACATAATGGGAACCGGTGCTGCATCGGCAGCATCGATCAGCGTCACACCGGCAACTGTGCCTGGTGCGCCGACCATCGGCACGGCGACCGCCGGCAACGCCCAGGCCACCGTTACTTTTACGGCGCCAGCCAGCAACGGCGGTAGCGCAGTCACTGGCTATACCGTTACATCCAGCCCAGCCGGTGGCGTCGACAGCAATGCTGGCTCTACGGGGCTGAGCCACGTCATCACCGGCTTGACCAACGGTACTGCCTACACTTTCACCGTTACCGCCACCAATGCAAAGGGGCCCAGTGCGGCATCCGGTGCGTCGAACAGCGTTACGCCCGACATCGTCCCCGGCGCTCCGACCATCGGCACGGCAACTGCCGGCAACGCCCAGGCCACCGTCACTTTTACGGCACCAGCCGGCAACGGCGGCAGCGCGGTCACCGGCTATACCGTCACCTCCAGCCCGGCAGGTGGCACCGACAGCCATGCCGGCACTACGGGGCTAAGCCACGTCATCACCGGCTTGACCAACGGCACCACCTATACCTTTACCGTTAAAGCAACCAATGCAATGGGAACCGGCGCGGCATCAGGCGCCTCCAATAGCATCACGCCAGCCACTGTCCCGGGTGCTCCGACCATCGGTACGGCGACCGCCGGTAACACCCAGGCTACGGTTACCTTTACAGCGCCAGTCAGTACTGGCGGGAGCGCAATCACTGGCTATACCGTCACCTCCAGCCCGGCCGGTGGCGTCGACAGCAATGCTGGCACTACGGGGCTGAGCCACGTCATTACTGGCCTGACCAACGGCACGGCCTATACCTTCACCGTTACCGCAGCCAATGTGATGGGATCCAGCACGGCATCAGGTGCCACCAACAGCGTGACACCCACTGTCAGCCAGACTATATCCTTCAACTCTGCACCAACTGTGACTGTCAGCGGCACCGGCACGGTTTCCGCCACAGGTGGCGCTTCAGGAAACGCCGTCACTTTCACCAGCACCACCACCAGCGTCTGCACCGTCTCCGGCACCAACGGCAGCACCGTTACCGGCGTGATCGCCGGCACCTGTATCATTGCTGCAAACCAAGCTGGCGGCGGCACCTACAGTGCGGCACCGCAGGTAACACAGAACATCATCATCGGCCAAGGCAGCCAGACCATTACCTTCGGTGCGCAAGCTGCAAAAGTGTTCGGCACGACACCCTTCACGTTGAGCCCGCTGGCTACGGCAAGTTCAAGTCTGGCGGTAACCTATACGTCGACGACCACATCCGTATGCACCATCAGCGGCAGCACCGTCACCATTGTGTCCGTAGGAACCTGCACCATCGCCGCCAGCCAGGCAGGCAACACCAGCTATGCTGCCGCGCCACAGGTGACACAAAATATTGTCATCAGCCAGGGAAGCCAGCTTATTACCTTCGGCGCACAGGCTGCAAAAGTGTTCGGCACTACGCCCTTCGCGCTGAGCCCACTGGCAACGGCAAGTTCGAGCTTGGCGGTGACCTATACATCGACGACCCTGTCCGTGTGCACCATCAGCGGCAGCACTGTCACCATGTTGGCCATAGGTACCTGCACCATCGCCGCCAATCAGGCAGGCAATGCCAACTACACTGCTGCGCCGCAGTTGACGCAAAACATCATCATCAGCAAGGCGACTCAGACCATCACCTTCGGTGCGCAAACCGGCAAAGTGTTCGGCGCGCTGCCATTTGTGCTGAGTCCGCTGGCTACCGCGAGTTCAAGCCTGCCAGTCACTTACACTTCAACGACCACCTCCGTATGTACCATCAGCGGCAGCACAGTTACCATCGTGACAGTGGGTACCTGCACCATCGCCGCCAATCAGGCCGGTGACGCCAACTATAGCGCGGCGACGCAGGTGGCGCAGAACATCATCATCAGCAAAGCCAGCCAGACCATCACCTTCGGCACACAATCGACAAAAAGTTTCGGTGCAACGCCTTTCTCGTTAAGCCCGCTGGCAACCGCGAGTTCGGGTCTGGCGGTAACCTATACTTCGACGCCCCTTACTGTATGTACAGTCAGCGGCAGCACCGTTACCATTGTTGCGCCAGGCACTTGTACCATTGCCGCCAATCAGACAGGTGACGGCAACTACAGCGCCGCAGCGCAAGTAACACAGAACATCACCATCAGCAAGGGAACTCAAACCATCACTTTTGGCGCGCAAAGCCCGCAAATCATTGGCGTGGCGCCTTTTGCGCTGAACCCGGTGGCTACAGCGAATTCGGGCCTGGAAGTGAGTTATAGCGCAACTCCCACGACGGTATGCACGATCTCCGGCACAACGGTCACAGCTTTGGCGGCAGGCACTTGCACCCTCAGCGCCAGTCAGGCAGGCAATAGCAACTATGCGGCGGCAACGGCGGTCACGCAGGGCATCGTCATCGGCAAAACAACCGCACCCGGCGCGCCCACGCTCACTGGCGTGACCGCCGGTTATGGCAACGCCACCCTCAGCTTCAGTGCACCTGCCAGTAATGGCGGCAGCGCCATTACCGGCTACACCGCCACTTGCACCGCCACTGGCGAGGCCACACGAACTGGCATCGGCGCGGCTTCATCTATCATCGTGCAGGGCTTGACGATCGGCGTGACCTATTCCTGCTCGGTGACGGCAACCAACAGCGTGGGCACCAGCGCCGCGTCAATAGAGCTGCCGGTCACACCGGCCTCGTCTTATACCGTTCCAACAGCGACTTCCGCCCCCTTGACCGGCTTGTGGTGGAATGAACAGGAGCCAGGCTGGGGAATGAGCGTCACCCAGCACGGCGCAATGATTTTTATGGGCTGGTACGCTTATGACGCATCCGGCGCTTCGATCTGGTATGTAATGCCGTCCTGCCCGATTCTCGGCAACGCTTGCACGGGTGAGATTTATAGCGTTTCGGGCGGCAGCTCCTTTGTTACGCCCTGGGATGGCTCAGCCAAAGTGGTCACTCCGGTAGGGATAGGCATCCTGACTTTCAACAACGCCAATGCCGGGACATTCAATTACTCGATGAATGGCACCTCGGGACTGATCTCCATCGCACGACAGGTGTTTGCAACCGGCTTGACTGCACCCGTCCCGGATTTTTCAGACCTCTGGTGGAACCCGGACGAATCCGGATGGGGAGTGTCGCTGACCCAGCAATATGGGGTGATTTTTGCCGTCGTGTATGGCTACGATGCGAACGGCAAGCCGATCTGGTACGTTGCCTCGGATTGCCGGATTGACGGCAATTATTGTAGCGGCAGCTTGTATCAGGTGAAGGGCGGAACCGTGCCAACGACGGCATGGGATGGGACAAACTTGGTGGTAACCACTGTCGGCTTCATCGAGTTTGTGTTTGGCGACGCCTCGAACGGCACCATGAATTATTTCATCAACGGCGCGGCCGGTACGAAAGTCATTACGCGGCAATCGTTTTAGCAAAAGTTGATAACTTGGTGTGGAATGTGGAACTCGCACAGCGCTTCGTTTGCCGCTTCGCGCCCCTTACTTTTTGGGTGAAGTTGTTGCTGTAGGTTTAAACTGTCGTTTTATGATAAACGGAATTACTCTTCAATACCCGTGCCGCGCTCCACATTGGGCGACATGATCGTAATAAGTACGCGCCGGTTTCTGGCACGATTTTCCGGACTGTCGTTCGGCACCAGCGGTTGATTCGAGGCTAAGCCCACCACCGACAGGTGTTTTGCTGGTACGCCGCTGTCGATCAGCATTCTGACCACGCTGCTGGCGCGCGCGGAAGACAACTCCCAATTGGAAGGAAACTGCGCGGTGGCAATGGGGACATCGTCTGAGTGCCCTTCCACTTCGATTGGCGACTCCTCTTTTTGTAACACTGCTGCCACCTGACGCAGCACATTCAACATGCCGGGTTGCAAGGTTGCCTCCCCCGTCCCGAACAGCACGTTCGCGCTAATATCGACAACCACCCCGCGCTTGGTCTGGCTGATGCTGACCGTGCGTTGTTCAATCAACGGTGCCATCACCTCTTTCAGTCCGATGGCCAGAATTTTCATTTGCTCCTGGATTTTGCGTTGCTGCTCGCCCAGGCGCGCGGTACGCTTATCCACCAGCGATTTGAGCACCGGATCCTGCTGGGTGGCGACAATGCCGCCCGTAGCGGCGATAGACGGCTTGGCAAATGCGGTATTCAACGAGTTGCTGAAGGTCTTGTATTTTTCCTCGTTCACCGAGGAGATGCCGTACATCACCACGAAAAAAGCAAACAGCAAGGTGACGAAATCGGCATAGGAAATCATCCACCGGTCGTGGTTATCATGCTCTGTACGTTTGATACGACGCGCCATCCTGGCAATCCCCAAGCCGGACAAACCGGAAGCAAAAAAGTTGAAATCCGCGTAGCCCACCTTTCGACTGGTCGACTGGCGCAAACACATTCACCAATGCGCGCATGAGATTGCCGACACGCATGGCGTACTTATCGCACACCTCATCGAACACTTCAACAAGCCGCCTATCCGCGAAGAGAAACTGATTGCCAGAGTGCTTGAACAGCACAGAAACATCGCGTGCGGCTGCGTCCTTTTCGTGATGGAAATGTGTCCTACTTAAACACCCCTATAGACATGAATCATCCTTGCCCAGTGATCAGTCTACAGTGATTCACTAATCGTGGACAGAGGCAGCCTCTTCCAACATTCTGCCGGTCGCGCCAAAGCAAAAAGCCCAACACGGGGTTGGGCTTTTTGGGTGAGGAGTCTGACGATGACCTACTTTCACATGGGTAATCCACACTATCATCGGCGCGGAGTCGTTTCACTGTCCTGTTCGGGATGGGAAGGAGTGGTGCCAACTCGCTATGGTCGTCAGACAAAC
>Ga0172380_10001605_pt1 | contig 38497 bp, 31 predicted proteins | sample Leawe162metaG_FD_119747 | JGI IMG/M metagenome (GOLD analysis project Ga0172380, IMG submission 119747) | Leachate microbial communities from a municipal landfill in Southern Ontario, Canada - Leachate well 162 metaG | ecosystem: Engineered > Solid waste > Landfill > Unclassified | place...
CCTGTCGATAACGCGAGGGAGGGCGAAGCTCCGTCCTGGGAGGGCGAAGCTCCGTCTGAGCCGTAATAAATGGGCTCACACGGAGGTTCGCCCTCCCATCGTTGGCGTTACGCGCGGATTGGGCCCTGAGATTCCCAGTGGCGCGAGGGGCGATGATCCGCTATTTTCACGCGCAGCTTGAGCGTTTCGTTTTTCCACTTTGTCTTCTATTGCCTGATCGTCGGTTCGCTGCGCGTGCTGTTGACCGTGGGGGCCCGGGTGAAGGTGGTCGTTTTTCACGAACTTCCCCGCGGGGCATTTGTCATGGCCTCGAATCACATCAGCCACTTCGATCCGCCGTTCTTGAGCGGGTGGCTCCCGCGCAAAATCGACTGGATTGCGATGTCCGAACTTTTTGGCACCGGGTGGTCGAAAGCCGGCTTCAGATGGCTGGACGTCATCCCGGTGGACCGTGGTGGGGATGACCGCCACGCGTTGCGGGAGGCGCTTCGGCGGCTTTCCATCGGGCGCGTCATCGGGGTGTTCCCCGAGGGAGGCATCCGGGACGGGGCGGGATCGATGCTGGCGGGGGCGCCGTCCCGCGACGGGGCCGTCATGCTGGCGGTGCATGCCGGTTGCCCGGTCGTCCCCGTGGTCATCTTGGGGAGCGAACGCCTCTACAACGCAAAAAATTGGATCCCCTGGCGGAGGGCGCGGGTGTATGTCGCGGTCGGCGCGCCCGTCCACCCGCCGGACAAAAAATCCCGCAGTGCCGCGCGCGAACAGATGCGCGCCGACCTGGCCGCCGCGTTCGTGCGGCTGAAAGACGATTTGGTTTCCCGGTGCGGGCTTGGCGGGAACGATCTCCCGCACTCGCCCCGCGAAAGGATGGCCGAGGGATGAGAGCGCTTTCAAACGCCGACAGAGGAGATTCACGGACGCCTCGGCGGGGTGCCCCCACCGCGCAGGTGGCAGGGCGGGATCGCCGAACCCGCCGTGGCTTCCACGGAAATTTCGCATGAGGCGGCTCGTGGAAAAGACCGCCTCGTGGGGAATGGACGGTGCCATGTGCGGCATGATGAATGCCCTGCAATGGCGCCGCCGGGCGGACAGTTGCACCAGGAAGGAATTGGCGGACTACCTCGACGCTTTCTCGCCGATGAACCGCGAAGAGTATTTTCGCATGCCTCCCGCCCTGCGAATCCGGCAGCACGGCGGGTGGATCGAGTGGGACACGCCGCTTCCGAGCGGGTTTTCCGAAAACGACCGGGCCCGCGCCCGGTTCTATCCCGCCGCGAAAAAAGGTGCCCCCGTGCTTCTTCTGCTCCACGCGCTCATGAGCGCCAGCGACGTGGGCTACCGTCGCGTCGCGGCCACCTTCAACAAGCGCGGGTGGTCGGTCGCCTTCCCCCACCTGCCCTACCACTACTCCCGCACGCCGAAATCCACGCTGAACGGCGAGCTGGCCATCACCGCCGACCTCGTGCGCAACGCCGAGGGGCTCCGGCAGGCGGTCGTCGAGCTGCGGCAGTTGATGGCCCTCTTCCGGTCGCGTGGCACACGCGAATTCGCCGTCATCGGGACCAGCTACGGCGGGTGGACCGGTGCCCTGCTGTCCTTCCTGGAGCACGATTTCCGGTTCATGGCCCTCGTCCAGCCGATTGTCAACGTCGAGAAGGCCATCTGGGAAAATCCCGGGGCCTCGTCCATGCGGCTGTCGCTCCGATCCCTCGGGCACGCGCGCGATCAAATCACCCGGCACGACCACCTGATCTCTCCCCTGCACGGGATCCCGCTCTGCAAGCCGGAGCGGATCGTCGTCACGGCCGGCCTCTACGACCGGATCTCCCCCCTCGCGGAACTCAGGTTGCTGACATCGCGCTGGAAGGGATCCCGCCTCCTGCGCGTACGCCAAGGCCACTTCGGCTACCGCGCCCTCCGCGAAACGCTGCGGGAAATCGAGCCGTTCATCTGAGGCTTGCGCGGCGGCTGAAAAACGGGTCCATTCCCACCATGCGCCCCATCGTCCTCCTTCTCCTGGCCGCCGCCGCAGCCCTCCATGCGCAGGAGGCCGACCAGCGCAAACGGATGGTCTTTTCCACTGCGGGACCCGACGGCCAACCGCCCGCAACCGCCTCTCCGACGCCTGCTGCGGCACCCGAACCGGCGGGGAAACACCCGGAGCCAGCAGCCGCGATCGGCGCATTTTTTCTCGCGCTGAAAGCCGGCCAGGTGGACGCGGCCTACGAGGGGCTGGCAAGGAACACGATCATCGCCGAGCGGAAGGAAAACGTGAACGACTTGAAGGGGAGCACCAAAAAGGCGCTCGACCACTACGGCCCGGTCTCCGGCTACGAGGTCGTGGACACCCTGCAGGTCGGCGATTCGCTCATGCGCCAGACGTGCATCTCCCTGAACCAGGATCTCCCGCTGCGTTGGAGGTTCTATTTTTACCGCTCCGGAGGCACCTGGAAAATCGTGGACATGCGGGTGGACGACGGGCTGGTGGAATTGTTCGAGGAGGCCGGGCGCCGCCAGAAACCATGAGGGCATGAACACGCCGGCGGATTTTCTGCAGTTCATCCGGTTCTCCCACACGGTGTTCGCGCTGCCCTTCGCGCTGGGGGCGATGTTTGTGGCGGCCCGCGGGCTTCCGCCGCTTCCGACATTCGCGGGCATCCTGGCCGCGATGGTGTGCGCGCGCACGGCGGCGATGACATTCAACCGCCTGGCGGATTGGGAATTCGACCGGAGAAATCCCCGGACCGAGCACCGCCACCGCCTCGTGAGAAAAAATGTTGCCGCGGCCTGGTGCCTCGCGTCCTCGGCGGGGTTCCTCCTGTCGGCGTGGAGTTTGAACCGGCTTTGCCTCCTGCTCTCGCCAGTCGCGCTGGGGGCCGTGTTTTTTTATTCCCTGACCAAGCGGTTCACGCATTTCGCGCATTTCTTTCTCGGGCTGGCATTGTCCGTGGCCCCGGCCGGTGCCTGGATCGCGGTGACCGGGCGGCTGGATTTCCCGCCGCTCGTTCTTGCGTCCGCCGTCCTGTTGTGGGGCGCAGGCTTCGATCTGATCTACGCCACGCAGGATCATGAGGCGGACAAACGCGAGGGCCTGCATTCGATGGTTGTCCGGCTCGGCGTGCGGGGGGCGATGAAACTCGCGGTCTGGCTGCATGTCGCCGCGCTGGCCGGGCTGGCGGGATTCGGCCTCGCCGCAGGAGCCGGGGGCATCTACCTCGCCTCGCTGGGCGTCATCGCCGCCGCGCTCGTTTACGAGCACCTCCAAGCCCGTCGCGGAGACGTCGCCTCGATCAACCGCGCGTTTTTCCAAGCCAACGCGATCGTGGGAGTGGCGTTCGTCGCAGGCACATTCTTCGACCACCTTGCCCGCACCTGAACCAAACCGCCGTCGCGCCCGGCTGAAACGCCTGGCAATTTTTCTCGCCGCCGCCCTCGTTCTCCCCGGCGTGACGCTGGTGGTCCTGACCAGGAACCTGACCCGTATCGCGAAGTGGGCGGTCCAGCGCTCGTTGCCTGCGGCCAAAGCGGAAATCGGCGACGTGCTCTACGAGGGGCCCGGGCGCCTCGTCGTGCACAAATTCGTGTTGCGCGACAGGGTGAGTGGCGTGGAGCTCCTGCGGGTCGACAGCGGGGATGTGGTCTTTTCGTTCGACGATCTCCGCCGCAGGCAACTCGGCGAGATCCGGCTCGTGCACCCGGTCATCCGCATCTCCCCGGGGCTGTTCCGGATCCTGCCATCGGGAGGTGTCGGCGGGGAGGGTTCCCTGCCGCCCTGGGCGGCCCGGAGGATCGTCTGCGATTACGCCGAAGTTCTCTACGAGGGGTTTGGGCCGACGAGCCCATCGGTGGGTTTGAAATGCGCTTTTGACTGGAGCGAACCCGGCTCCGATCCGGCGAAACCTCTCGGCCTGACCGCATGGGATATCCGGGTTTCGACACCCGGATACCCCGAAGACTTTCTTGTGCTGGACCGCGTGGATCTCCGTTTCACCATGCGGGGAATTCTCGGGAAGCACGAGGTGGCCGGGGTGGATGTCGTCGGCGGACGGCTCGTTCTCGGGGCCGCGCTGCAGCAGATCCTGTCCGGCCCGCCCTCTTCGTCCCAGTCCGCGCATCCCGCTGCGACATGGAAAATTTCGCGGCTCGTTCTCGGGGGGCTTGGCGTCCGGTTCGAAGACAAGCGGGAGACTGCGGCCAACATTTCCTTTCAAATCCACACCACGTTGACCGATCTCTCGCTCTCGGAGGCAGCTGGCGAGATCGGGGGCCGGGAACAGACGGTCGAGATCGCGGACATGGAGATCCTTTCCCCCTACGACCCCCTCACCAAAGTCTTCACGTTGCGCCGGGTTTTTCTGAAGTTCACCCTGGGCGGGTTGCTCCACAACGAGCTCGCCGGGGTCACGATCCTTCAGCCCACGATCTACGTCGGCCCGGATCTCTTCTGGTATATGGAAGACGCCCAATCCCGGCTCGCGGAAAAGACCGGCCCCGCACCAGGCCCCTCGTGGAAAATCGGAACGCTCAAGGTCGACGACGGCCACCTCGTGGTCGGCAGCGGAGGCCGCGCGAAATACGGAATCCCCCTCGGCTTCCACGCCGACGCGCAGGACATCGCCCTCGACAATCTCGCCACGCTGAAATTCCAGACCGCCTTCCACATCCTGCCGGGGACGACCGCTTTCCCGGGCTACCAGCTGGTGGTGTCGACAAAGGAAGGCGACCTCCGGTTCGCGTATCCGCCGGAAAAAAACGAGAACAACCTGGTGGGAAAAGTCTTCTTCGACAAACTCCGCTGGCGGCAATACGAGTCCTCCGACGCATGGCTCTCCGCCACATTCGACCGCAGCGGCATCAACGGGGGCTTCGGCGGACGGGCCTACGGTGGCTACCTCAAGGGCGGATTCAGCTTTCTCTTCGAGGAAAACGCGCCGTGGATCGGCTGGTTGTCCGGCAACAAAATCGACCTCGCGCGTTTCACCGGCGTCATCGCCCCGCAGAACTTCCGGATGACCGGTCCGCTGGATTTCAAACTTCAGATGGACGCTTTCGGGCGCAGGATCGAGAGGGTCAAGGGGAAGTTCGGCGCGCCCAAGCCCGGACACATGAACATCGGCAAACTGGACGACCTTCTGGCGAACATCCCCGGCACCTGGAGCAACCTCAAAAAAAGCGGCACGCGCCTGGTTTTGGAAACGCTGCGGGATTTCGATTACACGAAGGCCGGGGGAGATTTCTGGTTCGTGGAAAACCAGGGGATCCTCGGGTTGAAGTTGCAAGGACCGCTCGGATCGCGCAACTTCGAGGTCGTGCTTCACGCCGACGAATCCCGGGAGGGCCGATGGAAACAAAAACCATGAAAATCTTTTTCCCCGCAGCCACCCTCGCGTTGGTGTCCGGCTGTGCCGCGCCCACCGTGAACCTCTCGACTGCCGAGCCGATCAAGGTCGACATCTCGATGCGTCTCGACGTTTACGATCACAACAGGCAAACCGGAGCCAGGAGCGCCTCCCCCGGCCCGGCAGGGGAGCCCGAGACACGCCGCCGGAACCGCATGGCCGACATCCAGAATTTCAAAAATTCGCGGCTCGTCGGCGAAGGCCGCGATGGGCTCCTCTCGATCCGCGTCGACACGCCCGGCGAGGTCGGCGAATATGTGCGCAAAACCGTCGCGGACGAAAACCTGGACCGCATGGCGCTGATGAAAGCCATCGCCGAGAAGGGCCAAAAATCCCTGCCGGATGTCCAGGCCGAGCAATCCTCGCTCTGGCAGAAACGGTCGTTCGAGGGCGAGCTGATCGAGACCGAAGCCCCCGATGGCACGTTCTCGTGGACCGCAAAATCAGGCGGATAGTCTTCTTTACTCTTTCCGGAAGGTCAGATAGCCTGCATCCAACATCCCCCCCACCACTCTCACACACAAACCTATGGCAACCACAAAACGCAAAGCAAATCCCGCACTCCTGAAACCCGTCCAGCCGGACGAAGCGCTCGCCGCCATCGTCGGCTCCAAGCCGCTTCCCCGCAGCGAAATGACGAAGAAGCTCTGGGATTACATCAAGAAGCACAAGCTTCAGGACGAAAAGAAGCGGACCCAGATCAACGCGGACGCCGCGCTCAAGGTCGTCTTCGGCGGCAAGAAGCAGGTCAGCATGTTCGAGATGACCAAGCTCGTCTCGGGACACGTCAAATAATTTCCCTCCTTCCACGGGACGCCCATCTCCGAAAGTCGCAAACAGGGAGAACGGGCGTCTCGCGCAATACTGTCGGTTTTGCAGGAAATTGTGGCACAGGCACCCTGCCTGTGTTCGGAAAACCTCGCATGGGCAGGATGCCCATGCCACTTTGTCCTGGCAATGTCGGGAGTCTCGCCTGTTTGGGCGCGGGTCCTCGCGTCGGGTGCCACGCCCCACACGGGCGGGGCACCCGTGCTCGTGCGCCAGCCATCTCCGATTGCAGCTTTCGGAGATGCGCCCAGGAAAGGATTGTCTCATCCGCTGTGGACCAATCCCGAAAATCTTGTTAGCCCTGTTAACAACCCTCCCATCGCCGGAGCCGGGATAGCCCGGTCCCTCGCTCCCGAAGAGACCGGAAGACCACCCCATTTATGCGCACCTTTGACTGGATACTGACCCTTCTCCCCTTCGTTCTCGTTTTCGTAATCGCCATCTGCGCGAAGCGCTATGTGAAAAGCGTGGCGGATTTCATGTCCGGCAACCGTTCGGCCGGGCGTTATTTGCTGGCCATCGCGGGCGGGGAACTGCAGGCGGGGGCGGTGGTGTTCGTCGCGTCGTTCGAGGTGATTTCGCGCGCCGGGTTCACCCTGGGCTGGTGGGGCTGGCTGAGCGTGCCGGTGTGGATCTTTCTCGGCATCTCGGGGTTCGTCACCTTCCGTTACCGGGAGACGCGGGCCATGACGCTCGCGCAGTTTTTCGAGATCCGATACAGCAAGTCCTTCCGCACGCTGACCGGCGTCCTGGGCTTCGTGGCCGGGATCTGCAATTTCGGCATCATCCCGGCGGTGGGCGCGCGCTGCGTCGCCTATTTTCTGGGATTCCCCGAGACGGTCGTGGTGGGGGGCTTCACGGTGCCGACCTATATTCCGCTGATGGCTCTCTTCCTCGCCATCGCGCTGGTCGTGGTGCTGTCGGGTGGGGTCATCACCCTCATGATCACCAATTGCATTGAGGGGATCATCTCCCAGCTCGCCTATCTGGTCATCATCTTCGCCCTGCTGTGCATTTTTAGCTGGTCGCAGATCAGCGATGTTCTGGGCAACCGTCCGCCCGGCCAATCGTTCCTGAACCCCTTCGACTCGGGGAGCATCAAGGATTTCAACATCTGGTATGTCCTGATGGGCATGTTCCTGAACGCCTACGGCACGATGGCGTGGCAGAATGCGGGGGCCTACAATTCCGCGGCCTTCTCGGCGCACGAGGGCCGGATGGGCGGCGTTCTCGGGCGCTGGCGGGAAATGGGGAAGGGCGCGGTCGTCGCCTTGATGGGGGTTTGCGCGCTCACGTTCCTCCACCACCCGGACTTCGCCTCCCAGCTCGGGCCGGTCACGGCGGCCGTCCACCAAATCGCGGACCCCAAGGTCCAGTCGCAGATGGAAATGCCGATCGCCCTCTCCCAGCTGCTGCCAGTGGGGATCAAGGGAGTCGTCTGCGCGATCTTCCTGATGGGCATCTTCGGCGGCGACGCGACCCACCTGCATTCTTGGGGCAGCATTTTCGTGCAGGACGTGCTGGTGCCCCGGCGCAAAAAGCCCTTCGGGCCGAAGCAGCATCTTTGGGCGCTGCGCCTCTCGATCGTGGGCGTGGCGGTTTTCGCATTCCTCTTCGGGTGCCTGTTCCGGCAGACCGAATACATCTTCATGTGGTGGAGCGTGACGACGGCGGTTTTCGTCGGCGGTGCCGGCGCGGCCATCATCGGCGGGCTCTACTGGAAGAAGGGGACCACGGCCGGGGCCTTCAGCGCGCTGATCACCGGGACGACGCTCGCGGGCGGGGGAATCCTGATCAAGCAGTTCACCGATGGCTTCCCGCTCAACGGCGCCCAGATCTCGTTTTTCACGGCGCTCACTTCGATCACGGTCTATGTGGTGGTTTCCTTGCTGACATGCCGGGAGGAGTTCAACATGGACCGCATGCTTCACCGGGGGAAATACGCCGCGATCAAGGCGGAGGTCGGCGACGCGCCCCTGGTCCCCCAAAGGCGGGTGTGGCTTGGCCGGTTGATCGGGTTGGACGAAAACTTCACCCTGGGCGACAAGTGGATCGCCAGCACGCTTTTCGGCTGGAGCATTCTCTGGGTCGTGGTGCTGGCCGTCGGCACGATCTGGAACCTCGCGGTCCCATGGCCGGTTTCCGCCTGGTCGGTGTTCTGGGAAGTCGTGGGCATCGGCCTGCCAATCCTGCTCGCAGTCGTCACGGGCCTCTGGTTCACCTGGGGCGGGATCAGGGACACTCGCGACCTGTTCCGCCGACTGCGCAACCAGAAGGTCAACCCCCTCGACGACGGCACCGTTGTGGACAATCAGAACCTCGACGAACTGATCGCGGAAGAACACGCGCACGGTTCCCGCAGGCACGACAATCTGGTCGGAACAAAGGAAAAAACGGGAATTGATCCGTGATTCCAAATCATATTTACATGTGTGAGGTAAATGTATGAATCCAAGTGAACGCTTTCCGGCGGCGGCCAATCACCAGGCTGCCGACCGCATTCCGATTGATATCGGGACGCTTGACCGCTGGTCCGCCCCTTACCGCCGCTGGAATTATCGGATGGAGCCCGTTATCCCGGCGGATTTTAAAATCCCGGGCCATCCCGATTTTTATAATTACGATGTTCCCACGGTTTATCAGCTTCCCGGCGAACCGGATAAATGGTTCATGAGCTTCATCGGCTTTAACGGCAAAGGATACAACAGCTTCGTGGCTGAGAGCGCGGACCTGATCCACTGGACCCGCCCAAGGCTTGCGATGGGGTTCGGGAGAAAGGGCGATTTTGATTTCGGCGGTTGCGTGGTGGGCGCTTATCTTTACGAATCCTACGACATCAAAGCGCCGCGAATCCTGAAAAAACGGGCGGGTAAATTCTGGACACTATACGGCTGCTACGCCAATCAGGGCGGGTATGAAATAGATCCGGGATACGAAGGGGTTGCGGCCAGCGGCGATGGACTTGCCTGGACGAGGGCCCAGGAGAAATACATTCTTTCGGTCCATGAACCCGAGGTTGGCGAATGGGAGAAGCACTGCATTTATCAGCCCTGGTTGGTGGAACACGACAGCACGTTCTATAATTTTTACAACGCGAAGCATATGCCTGACTGGGTGGAGCAGATGGGGCTGGCGACTTCCAAGGACCTGTTCAACTGGCAACGGTTCGAGGGAAATCCGGTGGTCCGGGTCCGCCCCGGAATGTCTGACGCCAAATTCTGTTCGGACGGAAAGGTTTTTCGCGACGGGGACCACTGGATCATGTTCTATTTCGGGGTGGACGGCGAAGGAAACGCCCACATCATGGCCGCCTTTTCCCGTGATCTGCTCCATTGGACCGCCCATCCGGAACCATTGTATAAGGCTGGCGGGCATCCCGGAGGGCTCGATAAGAAATACGCCTGCAAAATATCCCTGGTTTACCATCCGGACCAAAAAAAATTCTACCTGTATTACTGCGCGACGCGCACCGAGGAGCGGTGCATCGCACTGCTCACGAGCTGAATTACGCATGGGCAGGATGCCCATGCCACGGGAGCTTTTGTCGAGTCGCCTGCCTTGGAGGAAAACCTCAAAGTGCTTGTAATCGCCGACGGCCGGGGCGGAACACTCTCAGCCGTAACGATACGTCAGAATGGGATAACAAATTCTACCATACCGACAACCGTTGGGGCTTTGCTCCAGGCTGCCAGCGGTTTTATAGATGTGGACATGCCAAGGGCGGAAAGCCCGCCCCCCCCGGCAAACACAACCCACGATGCCTTCCCCGGTGAAGGCATCTCCATCCCCCCAACAACACAATGAAAACGCCTCTCCCCCGCGTCACAAATCACAATGCCCTCGCTGCCATTCTAATCCTGGCGACAGGCCTCGCCGTCCCGTGCTGGGCGGCGGTATCCGTCACCTCTCCCGCATACCGGGCCGACATCAGCGGCAACACGACCATCCAAATCAGCGCGCCCGGTGCCACCTCGGCGACGGTCAAATGCTGGCAGAGCGACACGGGGCTGGGTCACGATACCACCGTCGCAACGGTGACGCTCAGCGGCGGCAACGGTTCGTTTGTCTTTCCGTCCGCTTCCTATCCCCACGGGCCGCTCGTCATCCGCATCACCGCTGGAACCGACACATGCTATTTTCAAGCATACAACACGGGCGGCGTCTCCTGGAAGGAAGGCCTCGCCGCTGCCCCGGTGCCGTCCCCGGCCCAAGGCATGACTGTGGCTTTCTCCGACGACTTTACGGGGGCCCTTTCCATTTCGCGCACCGGCGCCGGAGCCACTTATGGTTCGCACACGGTCGGCTACAAGGATTTCAGCGGCATCAAGTTTCAGGACTATGAGGGCGCCGTGAACCCCTTTTTGCGAAAGGACTCCTATCTCCGCATTCGGGCCGACGAGACCAACAACAGCACCGGGCTCATTTGCAGCGTGGCTCAGGACAAGACCGGCTTCAAAGTTCGCCCGCCTTTTTATATGGAGTGCCGGTTCATCGCCCAGCGCGCGACCGGCAGCTGGCCGGCGTTCTGGGCGCCCAGTATCCCCAACGGCTCCGAGGAATACGCCGAACTCGATGTGATCGAAGCGTATGGCAACCTGACCCAAAAGCGCTACACAGCCGGAATCCACAACTGGCCGTCGGACAGCGCCCGCGCCTATTCGTTGATCCTGATGGACGGCAGCATCCCCGGCACCAGCGCCGCGGAGTGGTCCGACACGCCGCACACCTATGGATGCAATGTGACCGCCACCACCACCACATTCTATCTGGACAACGTCGCGGTCTGGAGCACGCCCACCCGCAGCGAGTGGAATTCCCAGGACTTTTATTTTCTGATCAACTACGCCTTCGGAGGCACTTCTGGCTGGCCGGTCGATTTGTCGCGTTACGGCATGCAAAGTGACATGTATGTGGACTGGGTGCGGGTCTTTGTGCCGCCCGCCACCACCGCCCTTCCCGTCGGAACATTCAAGATTGTCGCCAAGCACAGCGGCAAATGCCTGGACTGGCGCACGGGGTGGAACGTCGTGCAATACGCAGACGCCGGGCTCGCTTCGCAGAAATGGAAGACAGCGGACTTGGGCGGCGGCCAGTATTCGATTCAGCAGGAAACCACCATCAAATCCATCCAGGTGGAGGCCGCTTCGACTGCGGATGGTGCCAGCATCATTATGAAAAACTGGCTGGCCGGCAACCATCAGCGCTGGACCGGTCAGCCCGCATCGAACGGCTATTTCCGGCTCATCAACGTCAACAGCGGCAAGGCCATGGAGGTCGCCGGAAGCTCGACAGCCGACGGCGCGCTCCTCGATCAATGGACCATCGGCACCGGTGCCAACCAGGAGTTTGCTTTCGCGTCTTTCACGATCCCAGTCGGGACGTTCAAAATCGTGGCCAAACACAGCGGCAAATGCCTGGACTGGCGCACGGGATGGAATGTCGTGCAATACGCGGATGCCGGGCTCGCCACGCAGAAATGGAAGACAGCGGACTTGGGCGGCGGCCAGTATTCGATTCAGCAGGAAACCACCATCAAATCCATCCAGGTCGAGGCCGCTTCGACTGCGGATGGTGCCAGCATCATTATGAAGAATTGGCTGGCCGGAAACCATCAGCGCTGGACCGGCCAGCCCGCTTCGAGCGGCTATTTCCGGCTCATCAACGTCAACAGCGGCAAGGCCATGGAGGTCGCCGGAAGCTCGACAGCCGACGGCGCGCTCCTCGATCAATGGACCGTTGGAACCGGCGCCAACCAGGAATTCGCCTTCCAATCACCCTGAAGCTCATGAGCAAGGAAGCGGTGACGAGGAAAGGCATTCGGCATGGGTCGGGGAACCGCGTCTTCTTCGCGCTTGGTTCTTTGGGCTTGATCGTCGCCCTCGGCGCGTATCCGTTGCGGTCGGAGGAAACGCACCGGCCTGCGCCGCAAACCCTCGATGAGCGGGTTGCGCTGGCACTGGCGCACCGCCCGTTGGAGGAACAGCTTAAGAGTCTGTCCCAGGTCGGCGAAACGCTTTCTCTGGAGGAAATCCCCGGCGCCCTGAAGCTCGCCGACAGCCTGCCGCGGCTGCGCGAACGGGGCGTCCTGCAACAAGCGGCGCTCAAGCGCTGGAGCAAACTCGCGCCCGAACAGGCTTTTCCCGCCGTCGCCGCGCTTCCGGAAGGGCGGGACAAGGCGGAAACACTCCGCTATGCTGCGGTGCAGTTTGCGCGGAAAAGCCCGCCCGCTGCGGCGAAGGCCGTGCTCGACCTTCCCGCCGGTCGATCCCGCAGCGAGGCCATCCAGGGCGTCGCCGAGACTTGGGCGCGGACCGAACCGCAAGAAGCCTTGGAGTGGGCCTCGGCCCTGCCGCCTGGAGAGGCGCGGGAGGGATCGCTCCACGAGATCCGGTTCGTCTGGGTTCACTCCGATCCCATCGCTGCCGCGAGGCATGTCACGACCTCGGTTCCCGCCGGGAACATCAGGAACGCGTTGCTAACGAACATCGCGGTCGAATGGGCCTTGCTTGATCCCAAGGGCGCCATCCAGTGGGCCGGGGGGCTTCCCGATGCGAGCGAACGCGAACTCGCCGTTGCCAGGGCCACCGAATCCTGGGCCGACATGGATCCGAAAGCCGCGTTCGAATTCGCGCTGGGGCTTGCGCCCGGATTGATGCGGCAGCGCACGGTGGCCGCCGTGGCCGGGCGCTGGGCCACGGAGGACCCCAAGGCGGCGGCGAATTTTGCCGCGCCGTTGAAGGACGCGGAACTCCGGAAGCCGGCGCTTGCGTCCGTGCTTCAACTGTGGGCGGCTGTCGCGCCCGACGAAGCCGGACGATGGGTCGGGCATCTGGAATCCGGCGCACCGAACGAGGAGGCGCTCTCGGCCTATCTCGATGCGGTGGCACCGTGGGCTCCCGATTCGGGCCTCCGCATCGCAGTCGGCGCCGGCTCGGAAATAGCCAGCCAGGCAGGAACGGAGGCCTGCGCCCGGCAATGGCTGGCCCTTGATTTTGTCACCGCCAGCCAATGGATCGCAAACGCAAAATTCCCCGAGGAGGTCAAAGCCAAATGGCGCACCCCCATCCGTCGTTGAACAAGATGCCTCTCCTGCTTGCCGCAGCCGCCGTCGTGATCACGGCGGGCCTCTGGCTTGCGCTTGCCCTTCCGCCGTCCGGCGAACAACCTGCCGGACGAACGGCTGACGCAGTGGCTTCCGTTCCAAAATCCGGGCGCGGGACGCTCTCCGCGACGCAGGGCTTTTCGGATGAGCCGGGAACACCGCCTGTTCATCCGATTTTACCCCGTGGGGAAATGGCTGCCGGTTCCAGGCCATTGTTGGAGCAGCTTGCCGCTTCCATTGCGGCCCACGACGGGGAGCGAACCAACAGACTCCTGGCCGCCTGCATGGCCCAAGACCCGGAGGGGACTGCAGCCTGTCTGGAAGCCGCAAGCCTGGGACAGGAGCGCGAACGCCTCCTTGCGCAAGTCGCCCTGCTTTGGACGCCCCAAAACCCTCAGGCGGCTTTGCAATGGGCGGCGAACCGGCAGGACGCGGCTGAAAGAGAATTTCTAGCCGGCACCGTCTATCTGAAATGGGCCGAAGCCAATCCCCGGGATGCCGCCGCCGCTGCGGAACGCGGCGTTCTGAACGCGACCCGGACCGACGTGATGAGAAACCTCGTGGGCCAATGGAGTGAAAAAGACCTGCAGTCGGCCTCGGCCTGGGCCATGAAACAGCCCGGCGGCAGCACGCGGGACGAACTCATCCAGCAAGTCGCGATCAAACAGGCCGGGACTTATCCGTCCGAAGCGGCGGCGCTGGTTTTGAAGGAAATCCCGTCAGGCATCCAGCAGAACGAAGCCATCATCGCCGTGTTGCATCAATGGGCCCGCCACGACCTGCCCGGCGCGAAAGCCTGGGCCGAACGATTCCCGGAGAACACCGGCATGGGAGGCGAAGTTCGCCGGGAGCTGGAGGGCATGGAGAAAGGGTGGTGATTGACGGGCATCCTCATCCGACTGATTCCACCCTGTTTTGGCCAACAGGCTTGTTTCCCCGACATTTTCCGTTATCTCTTTGCGGGTCGTGATTTTTACCTCCCGGCACTGGCAAACTCCCCTCTACCGCTGGGCGAGCCTAAGGACCGAGCTTCTCTGGGCCTTGGACGGACCCGTCGCGCCGGAGTCGAGGAATGTCGTCTCCGACCATCGGGTGGGATACTGGATCTGGCTCCTGCGGAAAGGGCATGTCCACGTGGAAACCGACGACGGGAGCTGGAAGGCCGTGCCCGGCCAGTGGATGGTTTCCCCCCAGGGCCGGATCCGCCAGAGTTTCTCCGACGATGCCCGCATCCTGTCCGTGCATTTCCGCTGCCAGTGGCCGACCGGGGAAAACCTCTTTGCCGGGCGGGATGCCGTGGTGCGGGGTGCCAGGGATTTCCCGCGCCTCGAGCGCAGCGCCGCAGGCGTCTGCCGCATCGTTCAACGGCACTTTCCGAGGGTTCGCATCGAGCTTTCCGAACAGCAGATCGACTACCCGGTTTTCCTCCGTCTGGAATTGCGGTTCCGGCAGTTGCTCATCGATTTCTACGAATTGATGACGCTGGCCGGGCGCACGCTCGCGCAGGGCGGCACGTCCGACGAACGCCTCGTGCGGGCTGCCCGCCTCCTCCACGAGACCCCGCTCGTGGAGGCGTTTCCGGCCAGGCAACTCCAGCATGAAACCGGCCTCGGGCGCGCCCACCTCGACCGCCTCTACTGGAGGGAGTTCGGGGCGACGACCCGCGAGTATTGGGAACGCCTCCGCCACGATGCCGCGCGGCGCAGCCTGGAATCCACGCACCTCTCGATCAAGGAAATCGGCCATCAGCTGGGGTTCAAGCAGGCCTCCCACTTCACCAAATGGTTCCAGCAGCGCACCGGCGTGATCCCCACCGCCTACCGCACTCAGGCCCTCGAACTGAAACTCGCCTGAGGAGAATTCCCGATCACGGCGCATCGACTCGAAATGAACATCATCGAATTTGCCGGGCGCGCGAAGGTCTCCACGGCCTCCATTTCCCGCGCCTTCCACGAGCCGGAAAAGCTCCGGCCCGGCACGAGGGACCGCATCCTCTCGCTGGCGCGCGAACTCGGCTATTACCCCAGCCCGAGCGGGCGCGCCCTCAAGCGCTCCCTGCCAGGACGCTGACATCCCGCCCGGATTTCCCCTGTTTTGAGGCGCCAACGATGGGAGGGCGAACCTCCGAGTGAGCCCATTTATTACGGCTCAGACGGAGCTTCGCCCTCCCAGGACGGATCTTCGCCCTCCCCTGCGTCATCGTCATGTCGTCGAACCGCTCCCCTCTCATTTCTTCCCATGCCCGCGGATTTGGGTGCCCCTAATTTTGTAATGGTTTACATTTTGGTTGACAGGCGGGCGTCCGGCGGGGTAGATGTTCCCGCACACCCGTGCAAGCCGACCCGATGAACCCCCTCGCCATCCAGCCATTCCAGATGCTCGGCCGCCACGAGATCGCGGCGGCATTGGACAATCTTTCGCGGGCCTCGGTGGCGGTGCTGGGGGATTTTTGCCTGGACGTGTATTGGACGATCGACCGGGCGGCCAGCGAGATGTCCGTGGAGACCGGGCTCCCGACCGAGCCGGTGCGGTCCCAGCGGTATGCGCCGGGAGGGGCGGGGAACGTGGTGATGAATCTCCTGACGCTCGGGGTCCGGAAGGTCCACCCGGTCGGGGTGGTGGGGGACGACCCGTTCGGCAGGGAGCTGCGGCGGCTCTTGGAAAGCCCGCATGTCAGCGCCGAGGGCCTGATTTCGCAAGGGGAGGGCTGGGCGACGCACGCCTACGTCAAGCCCTATGTGGAGAACCGGGAGCTCGGACGGATCGACCACGGGAACTTCAACCGGTTGAGCGGCGCGGCCGAGGAGAAGTTTTTCGCGGGGCTCGAGGAAATCCTCGGGGGCGTCTCCGTGGTGCTGGTCAACCACCAGTCGGTCGGGAGCATCCACGATTCGGAGGGGTTCCGGCGGCGGCTGGCGGACGTGATCGCCGGCCATCCCGGGGTGTGTTTTATCGTCGATTCCCGCGGGTACCACGGGGCGTATGAGAAGGCGGTCCACAAGCTCAACGACCGGGAGGTGATGCGGGCCTGCGGGGTGGACGTCCGGGCGGACGACGTCGTCTCCCTGGACGATCTGGCGGTGAAAGCCGGGGAGCTTTACGCGCGGTGGAAAGCCCCGCTTGTCGTGACCCGCGGCGACCGCGGCTGCCTGGTTTTTTCCGGCGATGTCCCGCACCAGATTTTCGGCGTCCAACTCCCCGGACGGACCGACCCGGTGGGGGCCGGCGACACGTTTGTTTCGACGCTCGCGGCCATCACCTCGACCGGCACGAACATCACGGCGGCCGCGTTTGTCGCCAATATCGCGGCCGCCGTGACCGCCCGGAAACTTTTCCAGACAGGGACGGCGACGCCTGCCGAGATTCTGGAACTGGGCTCGAGCGCCGACTACTCCCACCATCCGGAGCTTGCCGAATCCCCGCACCGCGCGAGGCGGGTCGGCCTGTCCGAAATCGAGGTTGTGGCCGCGCCGCCGCCCACCCTCGGCATCCGCCACGCGATCTTCGACCACGACGGCACCATCTCCACCTTGCGCGAGGGCTGGGAAAAGATCATGGAGCCGATGATGGTGAAGGCGGTGCTGGGGGACCGTCACGAAACGGCGGACGAAACGGTCTTCCACCGGGTGAAAACCCGCGCGCGCGAATTTATCGGGCGCACGACCGGCATCCAGACGATCACGCAAATGCACGGTCTGGCGGATCTGGTCCGGGAGTTCGGGTTCGTGCCGGAGGACAGGGTCCTTTCTCCGGCGGAATACAAAAGCCTCTACAACGGGGAGCTCAAAGCTCTCGTCGATCTCCGCCTGGCCAAGCTCGACCGGGGGGAGCTGGACATCGGCGACTTCACGCTCAAGGGGGCGGTGCCGTTTCTGCACGCCCTCAAAGGGGCGGGCGTGCGGCTTTACCTCGCCAGCGGGACCGACGAAGACGACGTCAAACTCGAGGCCGCGCGCCTCGGTTATGCGGAGGTCTTCGACGGCGGGATTTACGGTTCCGTCGGCGTGGTCGCCAGGGACGCGAAACGGATGGTGATCGAACGCATCATGAACGGGGTGGATGGGGCGTTCGGGCAGCTTGTCGCGTTCGGCGACGGGCCGGTGGAAATGCGGGAGACGGCCCGCCGCGGCGCCTACGCGGTCGGGATCGCCAGCGACGAAATGCGGCGGTTCGGGCCCAACCCCGAAAAGCGCTCGAGGCTCATCCGAGCCGGCGCCCACGCCATCGTCCCGGATTTCTCGCAGTGGGAAAAACTGTGGGGGTTCCTCCACCTTCCCGCGCGTCGGACATGAGCCACCCCAAACTCGACCGCTCCCGCCTGCGGGTCCGCAAATTGGCGGCCCGCCCGAACAAGGTGGAAATCGTGCGGGACGCCGTGGCTCCCGGGACGAAACCCCGGAAGCTTTCGCCCGCCGCGGAAGGGTCGCTGGCCGAGTGCGTCGGGAAAATTCGCGCCGCCCGGAAGGCGGGCCGCCCGGTCATGCTGGCGTTCGGCGCGCACACGATCAAAAACGGTCTGGCACCCGTGCTTATCCGGCTGATCGGGGAGGGGTGGGTGACGCTTCTGGCCACCAACGGGGCGGGCATCATCCACGACTGGGAGTTTGCTTTCCAGGGCCTGAGCAGCGAAGACGTCAGGGCCAATGTCGACCAGGGGCAATTCGGCATCTGGGAGGAGACGGGGTTTTACCTGAACCTCGCGCTCGTCGTGGGGGCCTACGAGGGGCTCGGCTACGGCGAGTCGGTCGGCAGGATGATCGAACGGGAGGGGCTCGACATCCCAACCCGCGAACACTTGATCGGCACGGCGGGGGAGCTCGCCGAAACAAACCCCGATCTTGCCGCCGCCGCGCTCGATTTGCTGGGCACCGTGCAGATGCGCGACCTCGGGCCGGGATTCCTCCCGGTCCCCCATCCTTACAAAGCCTACAGCGTCCAGGCTGCGGCCTACCGGCTGAATGTCCCATTCACGGCCCACCCGATGATCGGGCACGACATCATTTACAACCATCCGGTCAATCACGGGGCGGCCATCGGGCGCGCCGCGCTGCGGGATTTTCTCACGTATGCCGCGCAGGTCCACCGGCTGGAGGGCGGGGTTTACATTTCCGTCGGCTCGGCGGTCATGTCGCCGATGATCTTCGAAAAATCCCTTTCCATGTCCCAGAACCTCGAGTTGCAGGAGGGCCGAAAAATCACGAACCACCACATGGTGATCGTCGATCTCGCGGAAAGCTCCTGGGATTGGAAGCGGGATGGCGAGCCGCCGGTTGACAACCCCGCCTATTATCTGCGCTACTGCAAAACCTTCAGCCGGATGGGGGGCACGATGCGCTACGTCAGCGCCCACAATCGTGATTTCCTTCTCACCCTGCTGCAGGAGTTGGAGAAATAAAACATGCCAGCCCACACCGGAAGCCAAGCCGAGCGGAGGATCGATTCCCAGCCGTCGTGGGTCGCCCGCAACGACCGCGTCGAATTGGCCGTCACCGGGCTGGGGGCGCACATGGCGCCGGTGACCTTTTGCCGGAACGGGCCGCGGCCCGTGCAGCCCTATTACATCAGCCCCTGGCAGAACGAAAAACCCGTCGCCATGCCCGCCGTGATGGTCCCCCTGCGCGGCGACTTCTTTTGCCTGCCATTCGGGGCCAATGCCGAACCCCATCGCGGGGAGAAACATCCGCCGCACGGCGAAACCTGCGGAAACCGGTGGAGCCTGGAGGGGTGCGCGAAAGACGGCCGTTCCACCACGCTCGCCATCCGTTTGAAAACAAAGGTCCGCCCCGGAACGGTCCGCCGCGAATTCACGCTCGTCGACGGCCACGATGCCGTCTACTGCCGGACCCTCGTCGAGGGCTGCGCGGGCCGGACGCCGTTCGCCCACCACGCCGTCCTGCGCATGCCCGCGCGCGAACGCGCCCTGCGCATTTCCACGAGCAAGTTCGCCATCGGGCGCACGTATCCGGTCCTGTTGGGCGACCCGGCGGCGGGCGAATACCAGTGGCTCGCCCGCGACGCCGCTTTCCGCTCCCTCGCGCGGGTGCCGTCGATTTTCAAGGGCGAAGCGCCTGGCGATTGCAGCGCCTTCCCCACCCGCCCGGGCTTTTGCGATTTGCTCCAGCAATTCGAACGTCCATCCAAGGCGGGGATTTCCTGGGTCGTGGCGACCAATACTGAGGAAAATTGGATGTGGTTCGCGCTCAAAAATCCCGCCGTGATGCCGGGACGCCTGTTCTGGATCGAAAACCGGGGGCGCCACGCCGCGCCGTGGAGCGGGCGCAACTCCTGCCTCGGCATCGAGGATGGCTGCATGTATTTCGACCGGGGGATCGCCGAATCCTGCCGTCCCAATCCCATCAGCCGCCAGGGCATCCCGACCTGTGTTTCGCTCGATGGCAAGCACCCCCTGGATGTCCGCTATATCCAAGGGGCTGCCAAGATCCCGCCGGGGATCGAAACCATCACGAAGGTCAAACTCATCGTCGGCGGCGCGGTGTTCTCCGCAGACAATGGGCGCACCGTTGAAATCCCCGTTGATCATCATTTCCTAAACCCAGCCCAAGACCCACTCCCATGCTAAAACATCCGAAACTGACCGAAGCGCGCATCGGACGCGCGCTGGAAAGGATACCCGCTTTGATTTATCCCGAGCGGCAGCTCATTTCCGTCGAGGCATGGCATGTCGGGGGCGAGCCCGTGTCTTATGCGACGGCACTCGGGGCCCGTTACGAACCGTTTCCCGTTGGCGGTGCCTGGGGACCGGCGTGGGACACCACGTGGTTCCGGGTCACGGGCCGGATTCCTGCGGAGTGGGGGCGCGGGGAGACCGTGGTCCTCTTCCAACTGACCGATCAGGGCCGGGAGGGGTTCACTGGGGAGGGCCTGGTTTACCAGCAAGGGAAGCCAGTTCGAGCAATCAATCGAGCGCGCAATGAAATCGACCTTTCCGCCTGCGCGGATGACGACGGACGCTTCAGCTTCCACATCGAGGCCGCCGCAAATTGGGCGATCCCGGACGGTCGATTAACAGAGTTCAAGCCTGGTCCGCTTTTCGTACTCACCCAGGCCGAGATGGCGCGGGTCCATCGCGGGGCCTTCGACTACTACTACGATTTCAAGGTGGCTGCGGAAGCGATGGCCGTCTTCCCGGAAAACAGCCAGCGCCGGGCCGAGCTGCGTTCCGCGTTGAACGAATCGCTCAACCGGCTGGACGAGGGCGACCCCTCGACGATCCCCGCAGCGAGGGCGGAATTGCAGGCCGTGCTCGCAAAAAAAAACGGCGGCACCGTCCACCGGCTCTCGGCCATCGGCCATGCGCACATCGACACCGCCTGGCTCTGGCCGTTGCGCGAGACGATCCGCAAATGCGCGCGCACGTTTTCCACGGCGCTCGATTACATGGAGCGATACCCGGAGTATGTCTTCGGCTGCTCGCAGGCCCAGCAATACGACTGGATGAAGGCGCATTATCCGCCGATCTACGAGGAGATCAAAAAGCGCGTCCGATCCGGCCAGTGGGAACCCATCGGCTCGATGTGGGTCGAGGTCGATTGCAACCTGGCCTCCGGCGAGTCGCTCATCCGGCAGATCCTCCACGGGAAAAAATTTTTCCGGGAGGAGTTCGGCGTCGAGACCCGCGACGCGTGGGTGCCGGACGTCTTCGGCTACTCGGCCGCGATGCCTCAAATCCTGAAGGGGTGCGGGATTGACGGCTTCGTGACGCAGAAAATTTCCTGGAACCAGTTCAACCGGTTCCCCCACCAGACATTCCTCTGGGAGGGCATTGACGGGAGCAGGATCTTCACGCATTTCCCCCCGGCCGACACCTACAACGGCCAAGTGAGCCCGCAGGAACTGATGTTCAATGCGACCAACTTCCTCGAGCACGGACGCGCCAGCCGCTCGCTTTACATCTACGGCCACGGCGACGGCGGAGGCGGCCCGGACATCCCCATGCTCGAACAGGCCCGCCGCCTTCACGACTTCGATGGCCTGCCGCAGCTCCGGCAGGAGAAAGTCACCGACTTCCTGCCCAAGGCGATAGCCGACGCGAAAGACCCAGCCGTGTGGGTTGGCGAACTCTACCTGGAACTGCACCGCGGCACCTACACCACCCAGGGCCAAACGAAGCGGGGAAACCGCAAATCGGAGTTCCTCCTGCGCGACGCGGAATTTCTCGACGCGATCACGAAAGCGCTGGAGCCGCTGCGGCCCGAGTCGGCGGCGAACCCTCCACGCGCCGTCTACGATGTGACCGGGCTGGGCGCGGGCGATTCGCACCTCCATTCGCGGGCACTGGAGCGCGCCTGGAAGCTCGTCCTGCTCAACCAGTTTCACGACATCATTCCCGGCTCCTCCATCGCCTGGGTCTATGAGGACGCCGCGCGGGACTACCAGACCATCCGCCTGCTGGGCGAATCCGTCCTGGACGGCTCGCTGTCCGCCCTCGACGCGCGGATCGACACGCGCGCGTTTTCCTCCCCGGTCCGTATCCTCAACACGCTGGGCTGGGAACGGCGCGAGGTCGTGGAATTCCCCGACGGCTCACTGCACTCCGTGACCGTCCCCGCCTGTGGCCACGCGGTCATCGACGCCTCCGCCGTCCCCGGCATTTCCCGTCTGGTCGAAGTGAAACAGGGGGCTGCGGGCATCGAGATCAGCAACCCGTTTTTGCGCATGATTCTGGGCGACGACGGTCTGATCAAGAGCCTCTGGGATATGGAGGCCAACCGCGAGGTGCTCGCGCCGGGCGCGGAAGGCAACCTCCTCCAACTCCATCCCGACCTGCCCAACAACTCGGATGCCTGGGATATCGACGCCTTTTACACGGAACGCGTGGAAGACCTCCGCCATGCCGGGAAGGTCGCCGTCATCGAGTCCCATCCCCTGCGGGCCAAGGTCCGCATTGAACGCCGCTTTGGCGCATCGACGATCAGCCAGGATGTCGTCATGACCGCCGACTCGCGCCGCATCGACTTCGTCACGGAAGTGGACTGGCAGGAAACGCATAAACTTTTGAAGGTGGCGTTTCCGGTGGATGTCTTGGCCCCGCAAGCGACCTACGAGATCCAGTTCGGGCACTTGCAGCGCCCGACGCACACCAACACCAGTTGGGACCTCGCCCGCTTCGAGGTGTGCGCGCACAAATGGGCGGATCTTTCCGAGACCGGCTACGGCGTCTCCCTGCTCAACGACTGCAAGTATGGCTACGACATCCACGGCAACGTCATCCGCCTGAGCCTGCTCCGCAGCCCGACCGCCCCCGACCCGAAGGCGGACAAAGGGCAACACCGGTTCACCTACGCCCTGCTGCCCCATCCCGGGGATTTCCGCGCGGCCCGGGTGATCGAGGAAGCGTATCAATTGAACACGCCCCTGCGCCTGGACGCCCTCGAATCCCGTGCCGGCACACTTCCCCCGGTTCATTCGTTTTTGAAAATCGACCGGCCGGGCGTCATCCTCGAAACGATCAAACGGGCGGAAGACGGTGACGGCCTCATCGTGCGGCTCTACGAAGCGCACGGGGCGCGCGGCCCGGCCCGCCTGGACATCGGCCTTTCCGCCCTCCGCGTTTCCCGCGCCGACATGCTGGAAAACGACATCGAAGACATCTCCCTTTCCTCGGGAAACCTCACGCTCAACCTTCGCCCTTTCGAAATCTGCACGTTGCGCATTCGCGCGCGCGAACCAAAATCAGTGCGCCCTGTTTTGCACGGGTGGGCTGGGGATTCACGCGCATTTCTTTTGAAATAATGTGTTGATAATCATATTGGCCCCTGCGATGTTGCCCGCATGAACTTTGAATGGGGTCGCGCGAAAGAAGCCCTCAACCGTGAGAAGCACGGGGTGGATTTCTCCGGGGTGGCGACGGCATTCAGCGATCCGCGCCGGGTGTTCCTGCGCTGGCCGGGGATGTCGCGTGGGGAGGTGCGCTGGCAGTGTGTGGGGTGGGACGGCGCGGGGGTGCTGACGGTGCGGTTCACGCTGCGGGCTGGCGTGGTGCGGGTGATTGGCGCAGGATATACTGGAGGAGGCAGAAGCAGATTTATGAAAAAGAAAATCAAATACACGGATGAACCGAAGGATGGCATGGAACTGCCGGAGAGCAGCTTCGAGGTTGTGTCGCGCGAGCGGCAGATCGCGGCGGGGCTGCCCGCGCCGAAGGATCTGGAATATGACCGCGCGGAGGCGGGCGGCCGCGTCACGCTGAAGGCGCGGCGTGGCGGACGGCGTGAGGGGGCGGGCCGCAAGCCGTCCGGGCATGTGCGCATGCAACTCTTGATATCGCCCGCCGCGCGGCGAAAGATCGAGTCGCTGGCGCGTCGCCGCAAGGTGACGCTCTCGGAGGCCGTGGAGCACATGGCGGAGATGGCGTAGCTGTTCATAAATCAAAATGGCTCGTTGTCCGGATCGATGGCGTGAATCAATTGCCCGCCCGCCTGGGCGGCGCGTAGAAGGCCTGCACGCGCTTGTATTTGTCGAGGAAGTTGTCGGGCATCCGCAGAGGCTCCGTCGGCGCGGCATCTTGAAATGCGAAGGTGACTTTGATGAAGCTGTCATCCAGCGCAACGGGCTGGTGGGTCTCTGGATCGATCCATGCTCGCCGCGTGTGCTTCGTCCCATCCATCTCATCGACAACCTCCATTTCGTAGTATTGGCAAGGCTTGCCCTTACAGGGCTTCATCCCGGCAAAGGCATTTGCACCTACCCAGTCGAACGAGGATTCGTCGTAGCGCTGCTGCGCCATGGAGGATGCCATCGCAGTGCTTATGCGGGGGCCGTTGTCGAACAATGCCACCGGAGGATTCCGGATCCACCAAATCCCACGGGTGCTTCCATCCGACAGCGTCACCACATCGCGGCGGAGATTGCCTTGGCGAACGATATCCACCTTGACCGTCCTTGTCGGAATCGTTTCCGGCGCTGCGCCGCCTGTGGGTTTGGAAGCCGGGGCAGCCTGATTTTCAAAGGCGACCGACCAGGCCGCGTCGCCTTTTGGAAAATGGACTTCATGGGTTGTCGGCGGGGTCTCGGCGGCGCACTGTGGAACCAGCCAAATGGCCGCCACCAACGCGCATGGCAAGTGGAAGAGCTTATTCATGAGATGGTTCGAGTTGCTGATCTATCACCCTGCCGGTATAGCGGTCGATGGCGGCATGCAGCCAATAACGCCGCTCGCCTTCGACGACGAACTGATCCAAACCGCTGGCATTAGGCACCACGCGCCCGGATTGCGCCACGACATCCACCAGCAGGTTCCATGTGCGCGTGTCGGCCACCGCCGACAGAGACCGCACGGGGGCTTCGCCGACAGCTTTGTTGGGCAGGTCCGCAATAACATTGCCGGAAGCCAGATTGCTTTCGATGGCTGCGGATGTCGCAGCAGAGAGTTGCGCCGGATTTCGCAGGGGGTCCGAGCCGGTCCCAGCGGCGATCTGCGTCGCGAGGCTTTGGGCATCGGATGCGCCGAGCACAGCGCCTCCTGCTTCGTTTTTGGTGGTGCTGGTGAAAATCGCGCTGAGGACAAGCGGGGAAGCCGAGTTGGGGTTCATCCTGCCGGTGATCACCGGCGGCTGGTCCCTCGGAGAAAACAGGTCGAGCAGTGCGCTGTCGGCACTTTGATCGGACCAAAGATCGAGCGTCTTGAACGGCAGATCCCGAAAGACATAGCCCAGCTCGCCTGCCGACCGGAACGGGCGGTTCAAAATAACAGGACGGCGGGCATGGGTGACGCCGCCGTGGTAAGTCATGATCCCTTCGCCGGACGTGAAATTGGCGCGGAAGGCATCGCCCGGACGGATCACCCCATCCGGATCCGAGTAATAGGCTTTGGTGCCGTTGAGATTCGTGGCATCGCCTTGGTTCCGCGCCCAGAGATTGGGGTAGAGGATATTGACCGAGGCCGTGGCAACGGGGGGCTGGCCGGTGGGACCCAGAAAGGTGAAGTCTGCACCGGGCCGCGGCCAGCCGAAATAGATCGGGCCGTATCCGGTCGTGCCGCTGCCCCATTGGATGGTGTTTCTTATAGGCCAACCGTTCGGCGGCGATTGACCCTGCGCGATGCCTTCCGATGTGGAAAAGCGATCCGTGCGCGGATCGGCATGGGCCATGAAATCCTTCCAGGACGCGTTGCCATTTGTATTTCCGGACGCCCAGTGCTGCGTTCCGATGGTGTGAATCCGGGCGATCAGCGAGTAGGGCCGCCAACCGTCGCCATCGAAATATTGCAGGATAAACGTCAGGGGAGAAATCAGCTCGGGTACGATGCGGATGGCGTTTGCGGCCGGGGCGGGAGGCTTGACCCGTTCGACGTCGCCTGTCCAGACGGCAATGAACGGATTGGCGGCGCTGAAATCGATCAGGCTGCCGGAGTCGGTCGTCGGCCAGTGGTTTCTCGAAGTCGGCGAAGTGGCATTGGAACTGGTGAGCGGAACGGGTTGCGCGAAAAAGTTCGCCGAATTTACGAAGTCGATCCGGCCCTGATCGGACGGCGCATTCGGATCCTCGCCGAAGACGACGGAATCTCCCGGATTCTTGGGATTGGCCGGGAGCCTCGGACTATAGAAATTCAGGGCATAGCTTTCGCCGAGGGTCACCAAGCGCAACTGGGCGGGCGTCGTGGCATCTGGATAGCCGCCGGGTTGCTGGTGGGGATTCCAGACTTCTGGCTGGAGCCAGGAACCGACTGTTTGCATGTCCCCCGGGGCGGCACCGTCTTGAATCACGGCGGTCAGCATGCCCATGCAAGCGAGGTAGGGCAGGTTTTCAGTGCCGAAGGCGGTCTTGAACATCTCGCCTTGGGCTTGGGGGTAGGAATGAGCCAGCGGCGGGGAGGAGGTGAAATCCAGGTAGATCGCGGTGGGGTAATTGTCGGCGTCGGCCTGGTCGATGATATTGGCTCCGATTTGGATGATCTGATAATCTGGCACGCTGGAATAGGATTCGAAGTCCCAGCCCATCGGGCCCTCCTGGTTCCGGCTCTCGCCGAGCACCACGGAAGCAAGGTAGGGTCCGTCTCCTGCCACGCCGGGATGTTTTCCCAGCGATCCGCTGAGAATGCCCGCCTTGAGCAACTCGAAGAAGTTCGGTTCGCGCGGGGCGGTTTCCGCCGCGACCTGCGCGAGGGTCTTGATCGCGCTCTGGGCGCTTGTTCCCGACGGGCCGACATAATCCCAGCGTTTGCGGGCATTGTTCCAACGGAGGCCAAAGTCGGCCTGGACCATCTCCGCCGTGATGCCGGACGGAGGCGTTCCCGAATGGGTGAGCCAGGCGAGCTTGGCCAGCGAGAAGCGCTGGCGGATAAGCGGGTCGCCGGCCGAGACGGAGTATTTTTCCGCCGTGCCGTCATCCTTGTAATGGGTGATCGTCGCGGCATTGGCAAAGCGCACATTTGGCAGGTTGCGGTTCGCTGAGGCGGGTTTCTCGGCGTCTGCCTCGTAGTCGATGCTGGAGCCGACGGGCGTGGACGGCTTCCACGACGGTGCGTTGACGGCGCGGCTGAAGGTGTTGAAATATCCGGCGACATTCGTAGGCCAGTTGTTTTTGGAGGCAAAAGCAAGGAAATCGCGGCGGCTGAGAAAGCTGTTGTCGCCCGCTGCGGAGCGGATGTGGCCCGACCGGGCGGCGGCGAGCGAAAGGGCGTTGGGCGTTCCTGAAGCGCGGGGCTGTCCGGTGGCCCATTCCTTGAAGGATTCGGCGGTGGTTCCGGTGGCCTTGTTCCGCCAGGAAACAAGGGAGTCGATGGCCGCCGCGCCGAGGCCGAGGGCCGTCAGGTCCGCATAGGCGGCGGACCCCTTGGCTCCGATGTCGGCGGCGGGTGCGGCAAAGGGAGTGGCCGCCGGGTAGCCCGCGACGTTGGCGTCGAGCAGTCCGCCGGTGTCATAGACCGTGTAGGCGAAGCGTCCGATCACATAGTTGGCGCTTGAGCGGTCCTTGGCTTCGGCCACGGGCGGGTTGACCACGACGCCGTTGCCGCGGGTGAGATAGACCCAGCTTGGCAGGGTGGACTGGGAGCCCAGCTGCGGCCCGTTCGTGAACCAGTTCGAGTTCGAACGGCCGTTGGCGCTCGGCTTGTCGAGGGAAACATCCGAGCCGAGGCCCGCGCCGCCGGGATTGATCGGCGTGTTGTCCGCGGAGACTTTGACAATGGTGTAGCCGCCGATGGTGGCATCGGGCGAAACCACGCCCACCTTTTGCGGGACGGCGTTCGTCGCGCTGAGCGGCTCGTAGATGGTGATTCCTGAAATGGTGTTTGTTTTCGAGCCGTCCACGATTTCCTGCCGGATTTCGCCGACGACGATGTCGAGCGCAGAACGGGCCAGGATGTCGGTTTTCACCAGGTTGGTCGAGGTGAAGGCAATCTGGCGGTTGAGCAGCGCGCGGGTGAAAAACGCCACGACGAGCACGGTGAGCAGCACGACTGCGACGAGGGTGATGACCAGGGCCACCCCGTGGATTTTCGATTGCCGGTGCCGGATTGCCGGGTTGCGGAACGGGCGGGCAGTCCGTTTCATGGGTTTTTGCACAGGTGGGGGGTGACGGGAAATGCGCGCTGGTAGACCCGCACCGCCTGGCGGGCCGGAAGGGGAACGGCGGGGGGGAGAGCGGTGAGACTCGCAGTGTCGGCCATCCATTTCGCCACGGGGAGCTGGTCCGTTGCCGGCACGTTCGCGAAGGCGTCCGAGAGTGCCTGGACTTGCCCTGGCGTCAGGAGCTTGAGGCTTTCCGGGTCGACCGTCACCACCCCGACAACGAGCGCGCTGACGCGTCCGAGATCGGCGAGTGTGACGGGAGGTCCTCCGCCTGCGGGAATCATCGTCCGGACGGGCGGGCTGTAGACAACCTGGCCGCGGGCGTTCGCAACCGTCGTGCCGTCCTGCAACGCGACCGGTTGGTCGTCGGGATAAAGCTGGAAGCCCGCCACCATGCGGAGGACGCCCGGTGCCAGCACGTCGAAGTCCGATGGGACGGACGGGAGGAGCCCGGCGGGAAAGGATGGATCGCCGAAGGAAACCGGCACGGAGTTCTGCTGGATGCCCCGGAAGCCGGTCGTATCCCATCCCACCGGCTTGCCGGCGCGCAGCAGGCCAAGGCGGTTGCCGTTGTCGGCGCTGGCGTTCACCTGGTAGGCGACGACGGAGACGCAGCGGTTGCCGTCGGCTGGCGACCCCGCGGATGTGACGGCGGAAACGAATTGCAGCAGGCTGGCGTTTCCGGGAGCCGCGTTCGTCGCGGAAAAATCCGTCTGGCCGTCCTTGATCAGGTCACCGAGATCCCTTCCGATGCGGTCGAAGGCGAGGCGCGCCTGCGCGGCGGCGTCGATGTGACGGTTGCTCACGCGGATCACGCCGGAAGCCGCCGAGGTGATCTGCACGAGCAGCACCCCCAACAGGGCGAGCAGGGCGACCGAAAGGAGCAGTTCGATGAGGGTGAAACCGGCGGCGAGGTTTTTGGGGGGATGGCCACGCCTCCGCCCCGCGCGACGAAAATGTCGCGCGGCAGGCCCTTGCCGCCAAAAGCAAGGGACGCGAGGGCCCGCGTCCCTCCAACGCGCGAATTTGCGGGTGGGAGCGCGACCCCTCATGGCGCGGGGAAGGACGTGCAGGTTTCCACATAGCCACGGATTTTCGAGGCATCGGTCAGATCCGTGACGGTCGCGCCGCTTCGGGCAGGCCATCCGACGACCAGCCGGGCAAGGATCGGGGCGGGGCCGGACGCATTCGTCGGCACTTGGGTGTAAATGACGGATGCCTGATAGGGAGTGAGGCCGGTCACGGGCGAGGGCACCGGATTTTCCGCGTCGTCGAGGCCTGCCGTTTCGGCCACGTTCGTGGGCAGCGAGGAGTTCAGAGCCACATTCCCCGCAACCACCGCATAGGGAAGCGGCAGGCCGAAAAGCCGGGATTTCCCGTTGTTCGAGAAGGGGTGCGTGTTGCGCAGATCGGCTTCGAGCAAGGTCAGGATTCCCGCCGCACGGGTCGCCTCGGCGGAGTCCTGGTTGCTGCCGGCACCGACCGGGAGCAGCGCCATGATGGTGACGAGCGCAAAACCAATGATGCCGATGGCCAGGACGATCTCGACCAGGCTGAACGCCGAGCGCGCGTCCCGTTTCATTGAATCCCGTCTTCCTTGCGCAAGACAGCAACGGAGCCATTGGCACCCGAAAGGCGAAGGATGAAGGGATTGCGGCCGACACTCACGGGCTGATCGAACGCGAGTTTGATGTGGCGGGCAGGCTCGTCCTTGGCCACGCGCGATTCCCCGGAAGGCGCGAGCTGGACGAACGCGGTGAATGTCACCGGCGAGCCACCCGCCGCCGACAGCTTCCGGGACAGGGAGCCGATCTTCGTGCCGCCGACATTGTCCCCCGACGGCGTCACGTCGCCGCTGGTGGAGGGCGAGGCGGCGTTGAGCGCGTCGCCTGCCAGAAAACCATCGAGGATCACCGGATGGTTGAGCAGCGGCCACTTGGCGGAATCCCCCATGTCGCTGTCCGGCCCGAGCCCGCCGCTGGCGGAAAACATCGTCGCGATAACGGTGGCGGGGACAACCCGTCCCCCCTGCGCCGGGATCTGGCCGATCGCCACCCTCACATACGTGTTATTGGCCATGGCGTATGCTCTCGCCATCTCGAGCGAACGCGAAACATCGGCTATGGCCTGATTGACCGAACCGGCAGCTTTCAGCGCTCCGGCTGCGGGAATCGAAATCACGGACAGCGTGGCGATCAAGCCCATCACCACCAGAAGCTCCAGCAAGGAGAATGCGCGCGGGAACTTTCCAACGCCGGGAAACGCCTTTTTCTCCTGGGGGATTTTCATGGGTGCCTTGTCTTGGTAACACGGTCACCATGCGCCAACGTGGGTTGCACCGCAAGGCCGGACGATTTTCAAAATTGTATATTCTCTTATCTTTTTAAGATATGTGCGCGGCCCGGAATATTTCCGGCTTTCGGGTTTGGCCCCGATCCTGTTCACTCAGGGAACAGCCATTGGGCCAGATGCACGCCCCCTTCACCGCAGATCGCAAGGCGAGAGTTCCGCGAAACTTTGTCTGAGCGCATTTTCGATTTTGGCTCTCTTTTTTCCGGCGAAATCCTCCGGCCAGCCGATGAGCGTCGCGGCGGCCGGTGCCCCGATATCGACGGGTTTCGAGACCGCGTAGATCGAGGGATGATGGGTTCCGTAGGACCTGGCGCAGCCTTCCTTGCGGGCGTCTGCGGCCTCGCGGAGGATTTTGTCTTGCAGAGCTTTTCCGGAGTTTTTCAGCAGGAACGCCCGTTCGGATGGCGGCACGGATGCCAGGAGCATGATGCCGACCGATCCGGCCTCGGCGAGGGGAATCTTAGACCCGACGCGCGACGTGATGCTGTTCGGACTCAGTGCCTCCGTGCGCAGGACGACCACGGCGCAGGCCCCCTCGCGGATGGAAATCTTCGCGGAGAGCCCCGTCCGGCGGGACATCTCTTCAAGCTGTGGCTTGATTTCGGCGAGGCGGTTTTCCAGGCCGGACCAGGACCTTGCGAGCCGGGCCAGGCCGTAAGCCGACAGGTAGCTGCCATTCGGGCGCTCCTGCAACAGATGTTTTTGCACAAGGGTGCGGAGGATGCGGTAGCAGGTTGCCTGGGGGATGCGCAGTTGCAGGGTCAATTCCTTGGCGCTGAGCCCGAAGGGGCTCTCCGCGATGGCGGAGAGAAGATCGATGGAACGCTCCAGCACGGGAATGGTCTTTGGCGACGGCATTTCCTGTTTATCATATCTGATAATTTATTTGTCAAAATTTTGTTGAAGCCGGGTGGACGTCGGAAGAATATCGGGGACAGCATTCCTGCGGCGAACCGCAGGCGAAAGCCCTTTCCATCCGATGAAACTGACTCCTTTTGATGATCCCAACAGTTACCGAAACCTGTGGGAAAACCCGGAAATCGAAAACCGGATTGCGGGAGGCATCGAGGCCCACCGCAAAGGCGACGCGGTCATCCGGGTGCTGGGGGAAGGCGGCAAACCGGCTCCGGGAGTGGAGGTGCGCGTCCGACAGAGCGGTTCCTCGTTCCGCTTCGGGGCGAATATTTTCAAGCTGGCTGGCTATGAAAGCGAAGACCTCAACCGGGCTTACGAGGAGGCATATCTCGGGCTCTTCAACGCGGCGACCGTTCCGTTCTACTGGAAGGACCTGGAACCCGCACCGGATCGGCTGCGCTTTGCGGCGGACAGCGAGCCGATTCCCCGCCGTCCGCCGCCGGACCTGGTGGTGGACTTTTGCCGGAGGCATGGGCTGCGGACGCACGGGCACACGCTGGTCTGGGAATACCTGAAATGGTCCATGCCCGCGTGGCTGCCGCGCGACCGGGCGGAAACGGAACGGCTGATCGAGAAACGCATCCGGGAGATCGCCGAACGATACGGTGATGCGATCAAAAGCTGGGACGTGCTGAACGAAGCGGTGGCGGGCTACGGGGTGGGGGACATCCATCCCATGCCGGAAAACTACGAGGGCAAGGCATTCACGTTTGCGTCCCGGTATTTTCCCAAGGATGTGCGCTTCGACATCAACGAGACGACGGGTTACTGGTATCCGCACAAGCGGCGGTATGGGAATTTGATCCGGCGTTTGCTGGATGAAGGTGCCGCAGTGGGCGGCATCGGCCTGCAGTTCCATCTCTTCAGCGACCTGGACATGGCCCGGCTCACGCTCGGGGAATTGTTCCCTCCGGCCAATTTGTTTGAGGCGCTCGATTTGTATGGCGCGTTCGGCCTGCCGATTCACATCAGCGAGATCACCCTCACCGCGCCGGGAAACACGGAGGACGGGCTCGCGGCGCAGGCGGACGCGGCGAGAAATTTCTACCGGCTGTGGTTCAGCCATCCGGCGGTGGAAGGGATCAGTTGGTGGAACGTGCCGGACGGCGGCGCGGCACCGGGCGAGGACACGGTTTTTTCCGGCCTGCTCTTCGGCGATCTTACTCCGAAGCCCGCCTATCACGCGTTGCGTCGGCTTCTTCACGAGGAGTGGAGGACAAACGTCTCCGGGACCACTGATGCGGATGGGCGCTTCGCTTTCCGGGGATTTCATGGGGACTACGCCGTCGAAGCCGCCGGGCGGGCGGGCGAAACCCTCCAACTCCGTCCGGGCAGCCCCGGCGACCTCGTGGTGAAACTATGAAAATCATCGACCTCAAAGTCCGGACAGTCGCCATTCCTCTCACCTGCCAGTTGCGCCACAATACCGGGGTGCATCCCGGTTATTTCCTCCGCACGATCCTCGAACTGATCACCGATGAGGGTCTCGTCGGTCTCGGCGAGGTGGGCGGCGGGGATCAGCGGGGAGCCCTGCTTAAGCTCAAGCCCCGCATCCTCGGGCTCGATCCCTTCCATCTGGAAACGATCAAACTCAAGGTGCTGCGCAGCATCTACTACATGTCCAATGCGCGGCTTTATGCCGCCATCGAAATGGCCTGCCTGGACATCCAGGGCAAGGCGATGAACCGTTCCCTAAGTGACCTGCTCGGCGGCAGCGTGCGCGACCGCATCCCGATGATCGCTTATCTTTTCTGGCGCTACGACCGCCCCGACGGGAAGGACGACACATGCGCTGAGGACATGGCGGATTGGTGCCAGGAACTGCACGAAACCCTCGGCGTCAACGCGATGAAACTCAAGGCCGGGGTCATGGACCCCGACGAGGAGGCGCGGGTGCTCGAACTCTGCCGCGAACGTCTCGGGCCGAAATTCGGCCTGCGCATCGACCCCAACGGCGTCTGGTCGGTGCCCACGGCGGTGCGCGTCGGTCGGCGGCTCGAAGCCGTAGCTCCCGAGTATTTCGAGGACCCCTCCTGGGGATTGAACGGCAATGCGGAAGTTCGCAGGCAAGTGCGCATTCCGATCGCATCAAACATGTATCCCGCCCGATTCGACGACCTCGCCCCCGCCGTCAAGCTGGGTGCGGTGGACATCGTGCTGACCGACATCCATTATTGGGAGGGGCCGCGCGGGGTGAAGGATCTCGCCGCCATCTGCCGCACTTTCAACCTGGGCGTCGCCATGCACAGCGGGGCGGAGTTCGGCATCGAGCTGGCCGCCATGCTGCACACGGCCTCGACCATTCCGGAAATGACCTTTGCCGGTGACGCCCACTACCACTACCTCGCCGACGACATCACCACCCAGGGACTGATGAAATACACGAACGGCTGCATCGAAGTCCCGAATGGCCCCGGTCTCGGAGTCGATCTCGATCCGGAAAAAATGGACAAATACGAAAGGTTTTTTGAGGAAAAAGGCGACTACTACGCGCGTTTCCACCAGGACCCGAAACGCCCGGACTGGTATCCGATCGTCGGAGGCATCTGATTTTTTTCGCATGAACTTTTCGCTTCAAGGCAAAACGGCATTCGTGACCGGTTCCAGCCGCGGCATCGGTCGAAGCATCGCCATCGCCCTGGCCGAAGCCGGGGCCAGCGTGGTGGTTCACGGCGTCCGCCGCGAGGCGGCCGCGGAGGAAACAATCCAAAAAGTCGCCGCCACCGGCGCGATGGCTCGCTGGGTGGAAGGCGACCTGGCGGCGGAAGGCGGTCGCGGATTGGGCGAACGCGTGCTGGAGGCATGCGGCGGCGTGGACATCCTCGTTCTCAACGCCTCCATCCAAAAGAAAGCCGTCTGGAGCGGGATCACGGCGGAGGATTCGGAGCGCCAATTCCGCGCCAACTTCCAGGCCTCGCTCGAACTCATCCAGGTCCTCGCCCCTTCGATGCAGCGAAAAAAATGGGGCCGCATCCTCGCCATCGGCAGCGTCCAACAAGCCAGGCCGCATCCCGAAATGCTGGCCTATGCCGCGTCGAAAGCCGCCCAGATGAGCATGGTTCTGAACCTGGCCCGGCAGCTTGCTCCCGACGGCATCACCGTCAACAACCTTGCTCCCGGAGTCATCCTCACCGACCGCAACGCGGAGGCGCTGGCCGACCCCGGCTACTCCGAAAAAGTGCTGCGCTCCATCCCCGCCGGATTCTTCGGAGAACCCGAGGACTGCGCCGGCCCCGCCCTGCTGCTCTGCTCCGAAGCCGGACGCTATATCACCGGACAAAACCTCTATGTCGATGGAGGCAGTGAACACTGATTTTTATGAGTATCGATACCTACAAAAAAGAAGTCGGGCTGATGAATCTCGAAAAGCTCATCGCGTCCCGGGAAGAATTCACCCGCGATCCCCTGCCCATTCCGGACAAGGAATTGCTCGCGCGGTTCGAGGAACTCTACACCGGCGCGGTCAACGACGTCCTGCGGGAGTTCTGCCTGCTGGATCAGGCCCTGCCGGGGCACATCTTGCCCCTGCGGGAATACCGCACGGTGGCGGGTTTTGCGTTCACCGTAAAGAGCGCCCCGAACGTGAAAATCTCCGGCGAGATGGCCTACAGGACCGAAATGCTGGCCGAATTGCACGAGGATGCATTCGTCGTTTGGGACACGAGCAAGGACGAAAAAGCCACGCTCTGGGGCGGCGTCATGACGGCGACGGCCAAGGGCCTCAAGGTCAGGGCGGCCTGCATCGACGGCGGCATCCGGGACACCCATCAGATTCTCGAAAAAGATTTTCCCGTCTTCTACAAATACCGCGTCTCCAACGGCAGCCTCGGCCGCTGCCTGATCACCCATTATCAGATCCCCATCAAGATTGGCGACACGGACATCAAGCCGGGCGACATCGTGCTCGGCGACATCGACGGCGTGCTGGTCGTCCCGCGCGCCCTCGCATTCGAGGTGCTGCAACGCGCCGAGGAAATCAAAGCCAACGAGAAAAAGATTTTCGGCTGGGTCGCCGAGGGCCAGAGCATCCAACAGATCACGGACAAGGGCGGGTATTTCTGACCTCAAAACACAGGCCTGAAAAAGGAACCTGAAAATCACCACAGAGAGCACAGGAAACGCTGCCCCAAATCCGCTCCGTAAGGGAAGATAACGCGAGGGAGGGCGAAGCTCCGTCCTGGGAGGGCGAAGCTCCGTCTGAGCCGTAATAAATGGGCTCACACGGAGGTTCGCCCTCCCGCGCAAAAGTGGAGCCGACGACAGGATCACCTTCAGCGTGTCTCTTTTCGATCTGGCGGGAAGCATCCGAAGTTTCTGCCTCTCAGTCTGAAGTCGCCTGCCGGAGCAAAACGCGACGAACTGGAAACGGGCACCCGACACGGGAAAACGACCGTCCCCATAATACCATTTCCACAGCGAAGCAGGCCAAATCGACGGACGCCTGCGGCGAGGCGTCCCCACCGTTGGCCGGTAGGGCGGTTTCTCCGAAACCGCCGTGGCCCGCATCCCTCAAAGGACAAGCGCCGTGCCGACCGGAGGCGGAAGAAGACAAAAAGCGGGCGGTGCCCCCCTCTCAGGTGGCACCGCCCACTACCCCCAAAAAGAGAATGCTCAGCCCTGACGCCGACGGCGGAGAACCAAGACCGTTGTCAGGCTGAACGCCAGCAGGCCCCAGGTCGCCGGCTCGGGGACGACATGGAGATAGATGTCCCCGGCGCTGGTGCCGGCTGTTCCGTCGCCAAGGATCAACTCCCCGGAGAGTCCTCCTCCATAGTTGGAGGCCGTAAGACCGCCGGTAATCAAATTGCCGCCCGTCGTGATGCCGCCCACGGTAAGGCCCGTCCAGGTGGTGGTGTCAAGACTGGTGTCGAACAGCTTGTAGTATCCTTCTGCGGTTGCCGTGCCGAGGAGGTCGATGTTGTTGCCGCCGCCGAAGGCCACGTCACCGGCGGAAGCGCCTGCGATCTCCAGAAGGTCGCTGCTGCCAGGCGTGATCGTTCCGATGCTGACGTTGGCCGTGCCAAGCTCGAACTTGAAATCGCCTCCGGCCGTCAAGTCCACCGTGCCTGTCGTTCCGAGCATCCCAATCGTGAGTTTGCCGATGCTGGCGCCGGGGGCGAGGAATGCGCCGCTGGCCACCGTAATGCCGTTTGCGCCGCCGGGATTAATGAATCCCGTGCCGCCCAGGTTGCCGCCCGCAACGCTCACCGCGCCCGTCCCAAGGCCCGACCCGCTCGTGTTGTTGACGAGGAGCGTGCCCGCGTTGACCACCGTCCCGCCTGAATAGGTGTTGCTGTTGCCGCTGAAGATTTGCGTGCCGCCGTTGTTTTTCTGAAGCGCAAGACTGCTCGCTGCGGACGTGCTGCCCGAATCTTTCAGCTGCCCCGCAAAAGTTGCCGTTCCACTGGATGCGGTCAGCGCGAGGGTTCCGCTTGAGTTCGTGCCGTTTCCAAAATCGTTGGCGGCAACAGTGCCAGCCGCGCCGGAAAGCGCCCCCACGGAGACGGTGCGCGTGGCGGCCGAGAGTTGGGAAAGATACATCCCTCCGCCACTCATCGTTACCGTGCCCGAAATGGCGGCGGAGCCGGTGACATTAAAATCAAGTGCCCCGCCGGAAATATCGGCCGAAGTGCCGGAAAAGGAATTGAGCACATTTGAAGCATTATTTCTCACCCCAAAAGACAGTCTGCCAGCACCTACTGACACAGAGCCCACGGACATATCCAACGTGTTGCTGGCGCCCTTGTAAAAATTCAGCGTACCAGCCTCGCTTTTGCTTAGCGTATCGCTGATCGTCAGCGTCGCATTCGCGCCGCTGGCAAGAACATTCTGACTGGTTGCGGAATCAAACGTCCAGTTCGTCACCTGGGGCGCGGCGATATTGAGGGCGATGCCGCCAAACTGAGCCGGCGTCACCACGCTGTCCGCGTTGCCTGGCGTGCCGGTGTTGGGCAGCCAGTTTGCCGCATCGTTCCAATTGCCGAGGCTCCCTTTGTTCCATTCATAATTCGTGGCGGAGGCGAAGGGGGCCCCGAGCGCCAGCAGGGCACCGATGGCCATCGAGAGGAGGGGTATTTGTATGGGTTTCATCGCAAGACAGCTTACGGAAAAACCGTGGCCGGAACAACCGAAAAGAGCTTCAATGTTTCATCATTGATTTCATTTTATCATCATCGCCAATGCCCTCCACGCCGTGAGCGAACTACAAGCAAAGTTTGCCAGCTGGCACCCCCCCCGCCACTTCCGCTCCCTCGCTTCCGCAGACCCGCTCATTTCAACCCCATAAGGAGTGGGCGAAATCAACGCTCCAGAGCAGTCGCCATTCTTCTTGATGGAACAGGGATACAGGCATACAGTTAGCCGTATGAAAACAACTGTGGATTTACCAAAAGAACTGGTTCTTGAGGCAAAAAAAGCGGCTCTTGCCCGAAATCTCACTCTAAAGACCCTCGTCGAACGCGGGTTGCTGCGTGAAATCCAGAATCCCTCGCCGCCGTCACTCACTCCGCTTCAAGCGTTGCGGGAACTGAACCCTTCCGTTTGGTCGGGGATAACAGCCGACGCGTATGTCGAAGAACTTCGCAAAGAGTGGCGATGAAAATTTTCTGGGACACCAATCTCTTTATCTATCTTTGGGAGAAGAAATCCTTTGTCACGGAAATGCAGGCTTTGAGCCGCTTCATCGAGGAGGGGTCACACACGCTGACGACTTCGACGCTTACGCTGGGAGAAATTTTGGTGCATCCTTCCCGGCACGGGCATCCAGAATTATTGACTCAATATCGGGAAGCCATGCAGCGGCTTGCATTGATTCCCCTGGATGTCGAGGCGACGGTTCTTTTTGCCAGACTGCGAGCGGATCACAGCGCGTTGCGCCCTGCGGATGCCATCCAGATTAGTTGCGCCATCGTGGCTCAATGCGACCTCTTTATCACCAACGACGAAAGGCTATCCGGGCTTGCGATTCCCAGCCCGCTCATCATCCGTTCTCTTCGAGAATGGGAGAAGCATTGAGATTCGGAGCCGACAAGAGCGGGCGAAAAAGCGCTGAAATTGACGCTGGCGGAAGCTACGGTGTGAAGCTGACGTTGTCAAAAGTCGCGGTGCCCAGCGTGCTCTGGGCGCTGCTCTGCGCCAGGCCGATGTAAACCGTGCTGCCCATGCTGATGGTTTGCGGCGTTCCAAGTTGTGTCCAGGTGACGTTATCGGGGGATCTGTAGCCCGTAAACGTGTTGCCGACACGGGTTACGCGCAGCCAATAAGGCGCTTGACCGGAAGTGCTGACAGCGGTGGGACTGCTGTCTCCTCCCGTGGTTGCGCGCCACCTGAAATACACTCCGACGGTCTGAGGGTTGACATGCATGGTGGCA
>Ga0172380_10001606_pt1 | contig 38489 bp, 35 predicted proteins | sample Leawe162metaG_FD_119747 | JGI IMG/M metagenome (GOLD analysis project Ga0172380, IMG submission 119747) | Leachate microbial communities from a municipal landfill in Southern Ontario, Canada - Leachate well 162 metaG | ecosystem: Engineered > Solid waste > Landfill > Unclassified | place...
CGAAGGTCCCGACATCGAAACCGACGAGATGAACTTCGATAAACTCAACATCCCGGCCGATCATCCGGCGCGCCAGGACCTCGACACGTTCTATTTCTCGCCGAAGGCCGATGGCTCGCGCCTGCTTCTGCGCACGCACACAAGCCCCGTGCAGATCCGGACCATGGTCTCGCAGAAGCCGCCGCTCCGCATCATCGCGCCGGGCCGCGTCTATCGTTGCGACAGCGACCAGACGCACACGCCGATGTTCCATCAGGTCGAAGGCCTCGTCATCGACGAGAAGACCCACATGGGCCACCTGAAATGGGTGCTGCAGGAATTCTGCAAAGCCTTCTTCGAGGTCGACGAAGTGAAGATGCGCTTTCGCGCCTCGCACTTCCCCTTCACAGAGCCGTCGATGGAAGTCGACATCGGCGCCGAGGCGATCGGCAAGCCCGGCCAGTGGCTCGAAATCCTGGGCTGCGGCATGGTGCATCCCAACGTGCTGCGAAACTGCGGCCTCGACCCGGAAAAATATCAGGGCTTCGCTTTCGGCGTCGGCCTCGACCGCCTGACGATGCTGAAATACGGCATCCCGGATCTGCGCGCCTTCTTCTCCGGCGACCTGACATGGCTCGGCCACTACGGCTTCTCGACGCTCGACGTCCCCACCCTCGGCGGTGGACTGTCGTCATAGGTAACCAGGCCAAATCGGAAGGTTCGTCTTATGGGATGGGTTAAATCTGTCGAGCTGAAGCCCGGAGAGGGCAAAATTCAACCAACTCAATTTACGGCCTTTGTAAAAGTATTCGAGCCAAAGACCGGCACGCCGATCGTACAAATCGACACCTACGGCTCGGACGAACGCAAAATTCCCGGGAAGCAGAGTCAAACACTGCAGTTTGGAAGAGAGTCCGCTTTTCAACTCTTCCAAATTCTCAAAGACACCTACGAATTCTGAGACCCAGCACATGAAATTCACGTTCTCCTGGCTCAAAGACCACCTCGATACGAATGCGGCGCTCGACGAGATCGAGACGACGCTGTCGGCGATCGGCCTTGAAGTCGAAAGCATCGAAGACCCGGCGAAGTCGCTCGGCGCTTTCGTGGTCGCGCGCATCGTCGAAGCCAAGAAGCATCCGAACGCCGACAAATTGCAGGTCGTGCAGGTCGAGATCGCCAAAGGCGCGCCTTTGATGGAGGTCGTCTGCGGCGCACCGAACGCGCGCGCGGGAATGATCGCGGTCTTCGCGCCGCTCGGAACCTACGTTCCAGGTTCGAAAATCACGCTTGAAAAGAAGCCCGTTCGCGGTGTCGTCTCGAACGGCATGATGTGCTCGGCCGCCGAGCTTGAACTCGCGGGCGAAAGCGACGGCATCCTCGATTTGCCGGCCGAATGGGCGAGCAAAGTCGGCGAGCGCTATATCGACGTCGCCGGGCTCAACGACCCCGTCATCGAAGTGAAGCTGACGCCCAACCGTCCCGATTGCACGGGCGTGCGCGGCGTTGCGCGCGACCTTGCCGCCGCCGGTCTCGGATCATTGAAACCGGAGCCGAAGCTCGCAGCCATCAAGGAAGCCTTCGACTGCGCCATTCCGGTGAAGCTCGAATTCACACCCGAAACAGCAAACGCCTGCCCGGTCTTCGCGGCGCGCACGATCCGCAACGTCGCGAACGGCGCATCGCCTGATTGGCTGCAAAACCGCCTGAAGGCGGTTGGCCTGCGCCCGATCAACGCCCTCGTCGATGTCACGAATTACATTTCGCTGGATCGCGGCCGACCGCTGCACGTCTACGACGCGCACAAGCTCAAAGGCGCGATCCACGCCCGCCTCGGAAAATCCGGCGAGAAATTCCTTGCGCTCGACGGCAAGGAATACGCGGTCGACGATACGATGTGCGTCATCGCCGACGACACGGGACCATTGGGCCTCGGCGGCGTCATGGGCGGCGAAAGCACGGGCTGCACACCCGAGACGAAAGCCGTCCTGATCGAAAGCGCCTGGTTCGATCCGGTGCGCACGGCCGCCACAGGCCGCAAGACCGGTCTCGTCACCGACGCGCGTTACCGTTTCGAACGCGGCGTCGATCCGGCATCCGTTCGCCCAGGCCTCGATCTCGCGACCGATATGATCCTGGAATTCTGCGGCGGCGAAGCCTCGAAGGCCAAGGTCGCCGGCAAGGAACCGATCGAAAATCGCGTTATCGCGTTCGACTTCGCACGCGTCGCGAAGCTGACGGGCGTCACGCTGCCCGAATCCGAAATCGCGAAAATATTGACGGCACTCGGCTCCAAGATCGCAGGCGAGCCGAGCGCCGCAAAGGTCACCGTGCCGACCTGGCGGCCCGACGTGCATGGGCCTGCCGATCTCGTCGAAGAGATCGTGCGCATCGCCGGTCTCGACCTCATCCCCTCGACGCCGCTGCCGCGCCTCGACGGCGTCGCGCGCCCTGTGCTGACGGAAAAACAGAAGCGCGCCCGCCGCGCGCGCCGTTTGCTCGCCTCGCGTGGCTTCGTCGAAGCCGTCACCTGGAGCTTCATCCCGAAGGATCAGGCGACGCATTTCGGCGGCGGCTCCGAGGCCCTCGATCTCGCCAATCCGATCTCGACCGAACTGTCGTCGATGCGGCCCGGACTGTTGCCCGGATTGCTAACCGCCGTCACACGCAATCGCAATCGCGGCGCGTCCGATGTCGCCCTGTTCGAGCTTGGCCAGGCCTATCGCGGCGAAAAACCTGAAGACCAGTATCTGAGCGCTGCCGCCGTGCGCGCCGGAACGGCACGCGTCGATGGCTCTTCGCGCCATTGGAGCGGAGCGGCAGCCCCCGTCGGCGTCTTCGACGTCAATGCCGATGTCGTCGCAGCATTGGCCGCCCTCGGCATCGACGCCAGCAAAGCCCAGATCACGCGCGATTGCCCGCCCTGGTATCATCCGGGACGCTCCGGGACGCTGCGGCTCGGACCGAAAAACGTGCTCGCCTATTTCGGCGAAGTCCACCCGGCGACGCTCAAGGCCCTCGACGTCGAAGCCCCTGTTGCGGCATTCGAAATCTTCATCGACGCCCTGCCGCCCGAGAAGAAGAAATCCCGCGCCAAGCCCGCGCTTGCGGCGTCCGATCTCTTGCCAGTCAAGCGCGATCTCGCGTTCGTCGTGCCGAAGGACGTGGCGGCGGGCGATGTGATCAAGGCCGCGCTCAACGCCGACAAAGCTCTCATCCGGAACGTCAACGTCTTTGACGTATTCGAAGGCGGAAACCTTGCCGCTGAGGGTAAAAAGTCGATCGCAATCGAGGTAACTCTACAGCCGGCAACCGAAACACTTACGGATCAGGCCATAGAGACAATTGTCAAAAAAATAGTCGCGGATGTTAAAAAGATGACGGGCGCCGAGCTTCGCTCGTAAACGCCCGCCGCCACATTGTACGAATGAGGTGACCATGACGACCGCTGCACCCACTGCCGGCACGAAGGGAATCCATAAGATCGTCATCATCGGCGGCGGAGCGGGTGGGCTGGAACTCGCGACCCAGCTTGGCAACAAGCTCGGCAAGAAAAACAAAGCCGAGATCACGCTGGTCGATAGGGCGCGCACCCACGTCTGGAAGCCGCTGCTGCACGAGATCGCCGCCGGCAGCATGGACACCGGCCGCCACGAGCTGGCCTATCAGGCGCAAGGTCACTGGCACGGCTTCCGCTACCGCTACGGCGAAATGATCGGCCTCGACCGCGCCAACAAGCGCGTGCACCTCGCGGCAACTCACGATGAAGATGGGCGCGAGATCACGCCCGATCGCTGGTTCCCTTACGATACCCTCGTCATCGCGGTCGGCAGCATCTCGAACGATTTCGGCACGCCCGGCGTGAAGGATCACGCGATCATGCTCGACACGCCAGAGCAGGCCCGGCGCTTTAATCGCCGCCTTTTGAATGCCTGCGTCCGAGCCTACGCGCAGCAAGGTCCCATAAGGCCGGGACAGCTTCACGTTGCGATCATCGGCGCCGGAGCGACCGGCACCGAACTTTCCGCCGAACTGCATCATGCAGCGCGCGGTCTCGTCGATTTTGGTCTCGACAAGATCGATGCCGAAAAAGACTTCAAAATCACGCTGATTGAGGCAGCTTCCCGCATTCTGCCGGCGTTGCCCGAAAGGCTTTCAACAGCAACGACCAACATCTTAAAGGATATCGGCGTCGACGTTCGCGTCGGAAGCCCCGTGACGAACGTTTCTGACGAAGGCGTCACCCTCGCCAACGGTGACTTTATTCCCTCCGAGCTTGTCGTCTGGGCCGCCGGCGTCAAAGGGCCAGACGTTCTGTCTAAAATGGATGGTTTGGAAGTGAGCCGCAGCAACACGCTGCTCGTGCGACCGTCGCTGCAAACAACCAAAGACGATAATATCTTCGTCATCGGCGATGCGGCTTACCTCGTTCCAGAAGGCGAAACGGCGCCTATTCCGCCGCGCGCCCAGGCGGCGCATCAGCAATCGAGTCACCTCGTCCGGCAGATCCAGCGCCGCATGCACGGCGAGACGAAGCTCGCGCCGTTCAAATATCGCGACTTCGGATCGCTCGTGTCGCTCGGAAAATATTCGACAGTCGGAAACCTGATGGGCTTCGTTTCCGGCAAATCGCTACGCATCGAGGGCTGGTTCGCGAAAATTATGTATCGCTCGCTCTACAAGATGCACGAGGTCGCCCTGCACGGACCAATCAAGGTCGCGCTCGACTCGCTGTCACGCTTGTTGACTCGGCGCACGGAGCCCCAGGTCAAGCTGCACTAGGGGGCACACCGTCATTCTCGAACGATCGAGCGTAGCGGCATTGCCGGCAGGCTCGACGAAGGAGAGTCGGCAATGCCAAACAAGATGATGACGATTAGCTCCGTCCGCGCAGCGCCGTCAGCAGTTCCGAGGTCGGATAGCTGTCCGCAGGAAAGCCGAGCTTGATCTGCATTTCCTTAACGGCCTTACGCGTTCCGGCGCCGAGCTTGCCGTCGACCTCGCCGACGTCGAAGCCACGCCGCTTCAAGAGCGCCTGCAGCTCTTTCGTCTGCTCATAACCGAGCGACGGAACATCTCCGCTCGCGCGGCTGAGGTTCGGCGCCCCCATCATCCGCGCCGCCAGATGCGCCGCCGTCGTCGCGTAGGTCAGCGACTGGTTCCACTGCGTATAAACGCGGAAATTGTTATAGGCGAGGAAGGCCGGCCCATTGCGCCCCATCGGCAATAACAGCGACGCCTGAAGATCGTCCGACGGCAGCTTCTGGCCGACACCTTCGATGCCCCACGCGACCCACTGCGATCGCGGCAGCAGCACGTTGAGATCGGCTTTGTCCCACGGCAACTCTTTCGTGACTCGCACCTGTTCGAGCCATGGCTCGCCGCGCTTCCAGCCCATCGATGCGATGAAATTCGCCGACGAACCGATGATGTCCGGAATATCGCGGATCAGGTCGACGCGCCCATCGCCGTCATAATCAACGCCGTAGTTGTAGTAGTGCTGCGGCAGGAACTGCGTCTGCCCAAGCTCGCCCGCCCACGATCCGATCATCTGATCCGCCGTGAGATCGCCGCGCTCGATGATTTTCAGCGCCGCCTTAAGCTCGTTACGGAAGAAATCGCCACGGCGGCAGTCCCAGGCCAGCGTCACCAGCGAACGCATGACGGACAGATTCCCCATGCCCCCGCCGAAGTCGCTCTCGAGCGCCCAAAAGCCGGTGATGACGGCGCCCGGCACGCCGTACTGTTTTTCGGCGCGATCAAAGATCGGCTTGTACCGCTGCAGATACGACCTACCCATCTTCTCGCGGCCGTTGGTCGCGAGCTTGAAATAGAAGTCGATGAACGTCTGCGAGAAGAACCCTTGCTTGCGGTCGCGCGCGACGACGCTCATGTCGGGCGTCATGCCGCCGATCGCGTCATCGAGGGTGGCGGCATGGATGCCGTCGGCGATGGCTTCACGTTTGAAATCCGCAAGCCAGCGGGCGAATGGCACAGTGTTCTGGCAATTCCGCTTATTGGCCGGAGGCGGCGGCGTGGCTTCCGCGAACGCCGCGCCGGACAATGCCGCAAACGCAAGCGTTGCAATCGAAAAAACCAGATATCCTGCGCGCATGAGAAGCCTTCGGAGGGTTGCGTATCGCCGCCACTGTGCCGGCAGCCCGGAATGGGTCAAGACACTATGGCCTGAATGAGGCTAACGCCTGCTTACGACAGATTGCGCGTGCGCAAACGCGCCTACGAGAGTGCTTCCGGAAAAGTGGGAACCGGTTTTCCGATAAGAAGCACGACAAAACAAAGACCTAGAGCCGATCCGCGATTCAACGAAAAGCGGAAGGCTCTAGGCGCTTCCGATCAGAATTCCGACTGCGAAAACAAGCAGGCCTCCGACCACGACTTCCAGCGCCGCTCTGAAAAATCTCGTGTCCATGAAGCGCGCGCGCACAAGCGCGATGATCCAGAGTTCGATAAAAACGACGACGATGGCGACCGACGTCGCCGTCCAGAAGTTCGGGATCAGATAGGGCAGCGTGTGTCCGAGTCCGCCCAGCGCCGTCATCAGTCCGGTAACACCACCGCGCACCCACGGACTTCCACGCCCTGAAATATTGCCGTCGTCCGCCAGCGCTTCCGCGAACGCCATCGAGATACCGGCGCCAAGCGACGCCGCGATGCCGACGAGAAACGTCTGCCAGGTGTTGTGCGTGGCGAACGCCGCCGCGAAGATCGGCGCCAACGTCGAGACCGAGCCGTCGATCAGACCGGTCAAACCGGGTTGCACATACTGGAGCACGAACGCGCGGCGCGACGCCTCTTCCTCGACTGACTTCGCTGTCGTCGTCAGCTCGACCTCGGAGAGATGCTGCGCGATGCCGAGGTGACGGTCTTCCGCCACGATGAGATCGCCGAGCAGCTTGCGCAACTCCGCGTCTGAAACGCTCGCGATGGCCGCACGATAGAAATTGCGCGTTTCAAGTTCGATCGCCTCGGCTTGCCGCCGCACTTTCTCGATGCCGAGCGGACGCACGAACCAAATCGGATCGTGATGCACGAAGCCCGACACGTCCTGGCGGCGGATCAATGGAATATGCTCACCGAACTTCTGCCGGAACAGATCGATCAGCCAGCGCCGGTGATCGTTTTCCTCGTCCCCCATTTCCGTGAAGATCTTCGCCGACGCCGGATAGTCCGTGCCGAGACCGGCGCCGGAGATGATGAAGATGAGAACTTTTCCATCATAGTTAAGGTTGATTGATCGGCGACTTAGCGCACCTTCTACGCGCGTTTCCGCTTACTAGCTCCGACCCACAGCGGGGTCGCCAAGGGATATGGTCTGCATTATCCCATGTGTGGACGGCACCCCGTTGGCAAGGACTTTCTTGCGTGTCACGAAGAGCTGGTCGGTAGCGCCCATGTGTCCGGCCTGTTTGCTCGGCGCGAACACCGATGGCCTTCATGCTATCCGCAAGATCAGCTCCCGATCAAAAGCACGCGCTCGAGGCGCCCTGGGATCAATGGGTTTTACCGATCTCGGTGGTCGACCGCTTACTGCATGACTTACCTTTAGCCCTTTCCAACCTCGTGAAGCGCGCCCGGCATGGACCCGCTAATTCCTATGCCGCTTGCGCCTCCGGTTCGCGATACGCGCCGCCGCGCGCCATCAGAACCCAGGCGATCCGCGCCATCTTGTTGGCCATGGCGACGGCGGCGATCTTGGCCGTGCGCCGCTGCAGAAGTTTGACCAGCCAAGGGCGACGCGTGCCGTGTCGCTGTGCGTATCGGATCACCGCAAGGCCGCCGACGACAAGGAGCCACCTCAGGTAGTGATCGCCACGCTTCGATATTTTGCCGAGACGCTCTTTTCCACCACTGGATGATTGTTTTGGCACTAGGCCGATGAAGGCTGCAAAGCTTCTCCCGTTCTTGAAGCTAGACGCATCGCCGACGGAGGCAACGAGAGCGCTCGCAGCCAGCGGCCCTATGCCGGGGATCGTGGCCAGCCGCCTACTCGCATCGTTCGACCTGTGGCAGACCATGACTTGCCGGTCGAGATCGAGGATCTGGTCTTGGAGCAGGCGATACTGCTCGACCAAGCACATCATCGCTCGGCGTGCCACTTCTGTGATTCGATCATCTTCGCCGGAAACGACAACTTCGATCAGTCTGTGGAGACCGATCCTGCCGATACTCTCGGTGATGCCAAACTCCGCGAGGTGCGCTCTGATCGTGTTGCCCATCCGCGCGCGATGCTTGATCAGCATCGCTCGGGTTCGATGCAGTACCAGCACGCTTTGTTGCTCGACGGTCTTCGTCTCCGCAAACCGCATGTTTGGGCGGGTGACCGCTTCGCAGATTGCTTCGGCATCTGCTTCATCGTTCTTCTGGGTCTTCACATAAGGCTTCACGTATGCGGGCGGCATAAGACGGACCTGATGGCCCATCTTCTCGATCGTGCGAGCCCAGTGATGCGCTGTCGCGCAGGCCTCGATGCCGATCAGGCAAGGCTCAAGCTTGGCAAAGAAGCTCTCGACCTGCGCACGGCGAAGCTTACGGCTGAAGACCTTCTCGCCGTTGGCATCGACGCCGTAGGCGTGAAAAACGTTCTTAGCGATATCGAGGCCGGCTGTAACTGGCTGCACCATCTGGCTTCCTCCATCTATTGCCCCAAGACCTTATCGGTCTTCGGGCCGGGTGATGGATGCCGTCCACAGCATCATAGGCAGACTTCGAGCCTCCCATGATCGACGACGTTGGAAGCGCCCCCAAACCACATCCGCTAGCTGAGGTATCGCGTCAGATGTCGCCACAGACTGACCCGCTGACCTCACGTCAGCTTTCGGACTAGATCTTTCATAGACTGGTTATCGCCCGGCGAGTTTGACCCTGAGCGGACACATCAGCGACCGCCTTCTCAGGCGCTATCAATGACGATCTTTCCACGTCGACGGAGCCGCGAAACATCAAGCATTTCGTGAGCTCGTCGAAGTTCTGCGAGATCTAAAACCGCCCCAACATTGGTTTTAAGTTTGTTCGCCTCGATCAGTTCTGCAATCGACTTTAGCGCTGCGTTGGTGACGTCGACGAGCATGAACGCTGCTTTGATGCCCAGTCGACTGGCTGCGCTTTGATCCGGCTGGGATACCGCCGAGATCAGAACTCCGCCAAGCCGCAAGGCCTCCAGCGATTGCGTTTGCGCCTCGCCTCCGACAGCGTCGATGACGACATCGATGTCTTTCAGGTCATTCGGCAGCCCCTGCGCACGGCCATCGAAAACTCGTTTGGCGCCGAGGCTTCGCACGTAGTCCGTTTCATCTCTAGCGGCGCTCGCGATAACCTGCGCGCCGGCAGCGTGAGCAAGCTGAACGGCATAGCTTCCGACGTTGCCCGCCGCGCCGAGAATAAGCACTGTCTGGTCCCGTTTGACGCCGCCACGATCGAACAACATTTGCCAGGCCGTTACCGCGACGACGGGCACCGATGCAGCTTCGATGTGTGTGATGCCTTTTGGTTTCTCAGCGATCATTCGTGCCGATGCGATCGCGTACTCTGCATTGGCACCGATGAACCGAGGATTGGTGACACCGAAGACTTCGTCACCGGCCTTGAAGTTGGTGATGCCTGTGCCGACTGCCTCGATAGTGCCAGAAAGATCGGAGCCGAGCGTCAGAGGCAAGGGTTGAGGCAGGACGCTTTTGCCCTCGCGGATCCAGCCGTCCCACGGACCGACGCCGCTCGCCTCGACGCGGATGAGCACTTCGCCTTCACCGGTAAGAGGCCGGTCGGCCTCTTCCAGCTTGATAACTTCCGGCGATCCGAAACGATGGATACGATTGGCTTTCATGGTGCGTCTCACTTGTCCATTGTTGTAAGTTGCGCATTATCGTCGGCGATGAAAATCGCGAGGAGGCTTGCCGGCTCGGTCGTGCTGGCGTTCTCGCTGACGTCGTGCTCGCTGCCGGGCGGTTCGAAGAATGTCTCGCCGGCCTTGTAGACCTTGACCGGGCCTGTCGCCGAATTTTCCGAGCGGATTTCGCCCGACAGGACGTAGGCGAGGACGCTGCCGGCGTGGTGATGCTTCGGAGATTTTCCACCCGGAGCGTAGTTGACGACGACGGCGCTGACACTCTTGCCCGGCACGTTCGGCAGCTTGCCCGCGAAGACCGCCTTCACGCTTGCTCCTGGATCATCGCCATGAGCCGTAGCGACGAACGACGGCAGCGCTGTGCCAATCGCAACAGCAGCAATCGCGACGGCGAGTGAGAGTTTCGATTTGGTCGTAATCATAGCGGTGTCCTCCTGTTTTTGACTAAGCAGATACGATCGTGGTCTTGGTCGGGTGAACGGCCCGAAAACTGATGGCGAGACGGTTCCACGCATTAATCGTGCCGATCAATACCGTGAGCTTGACCAGCTCTTCTTCCGAGAAAAATTTCCGCGCTTCTTCAAAGTCGTGATCGGGTGCGTGGGTTTCGGCGATGAGGGTCAAGGCCTCCGTCCAGGCGAGGGCGACACGTTCGCGCTCAGTGTAGAGGGGCGACTCGTGCCACGCGTCGAGTAGATAAAGTCGCTCTTCCGTTTCACCTCGTGCCCGTGCGTCTATGGTGTGCATGTGGATGCAGTAGGCGCAGCCGTTGATCTGCGAAGCCCGCGTCTTCACCAGATCGATCAGCGAATGCTCCAATCCGCTTTTCTGAATGTAGTCCTCAAGTGCGGTCAGGGCTTTGACGGCGTCGGGAGCCGCTTTGTAGGGGTTCAGTCTCGGTTGCATGGTCGTCGTTCCCTTCTTTTATTTGCGTCCGGTAGATTCGTCTTGAATCAATGGGCGGCGGCGCCTGCGAGCTTCCCTGGCTTCTTCAATAAGAGCGTGGCAAGCAGTGCGATCACCAGAGCGATACCAAGCAGATAGAACGTATCGCTGAAGGCCATGATGTTTGCCTGCTGGCGAACCCGGCCGCCGATCGCGACGATCGCCTTATGCGTCGCCAACGCATGGTCTGTAACGCCGTGGGCCTGGAAGTAGGATGTCAGCTCCTGGATGCGTTCGCGTGTCGCTTCGGAGAAGTCGGAAACCGACTGCGTCAGGATATTCGAATGAAACTGCTCGCGCTTGGTCTGAAAGGTTTGCAGCATCGCGATGCCAACGGCGCCCCCGAGATTACGCATCATGTTGAACAGTGCCGAAGCCGATCCCGCGTTCTCCATCTCGATGCCGGCCGTCGCGATTGCGGAGAGCGGCGTGAAGACGAGAGCCTGGCCGATGGCGCGGACGATATTCGGCCAAAACAGTTGGTCGCCGGCATAGTTGCCTGTCATCTCGATGTTCATGAAATTGCTTGCTGCGAAAATCGCGAAGCCTACGGCGATGACGATGCGAACGTCGAACTTTCGCATCAGCCGCGGAACGAGCGGGATCAGCAAGAGTTGCGGGAAGCCCGTCCAGGCCAGCACCATGCCGATTTGTTCAGCATTGTAGTCCTGGACGCGAGCCAAATAGACCGGCAGGATGAAGACCGAACCATAGAGCGCCATGCCGAGCAAGAAGTTGGCGACGCTGCCGAAGCCGAAGTTACGGCGGGTCAACACGCGCAGGTTCAGCAACGGCTTTGCGCTCGTCAGCTCGATCCAGAAAAACAGCGTCAGCGACACGGCGGCGATGATCGACAGGCGAACGATGAAGGGCGAGCCGAACCAGTCGTCCTTGTTGCCTTCTTCGAGAACCGTCTGCAGCGCTGCCAGGCCGACCGCCATCGTTATGATGCCCGGCCAGTCGCCCTGACGGAGCAGCGACAACTGCATCGGGCTCTTTTCGAGCGAAGCCCAAAGCATCGCGATCATCAGCAGGCCCGGCACCAGGTTGACGTAAAAGATGTACTGCCAGCCCCAGTTCTCAGTCAGATATCCGCCGATCGTCGGACCGATCGCCGGCGCAAAGGTTGCCGACAATGCGAAGAGCGCAAGGCCGATCGGCTGCTTCGACTTCGGCAACATCGTGATGATGATTGTGAAGGCCATCGGGATCAGCACGCCGCCCGAAAAGCCCTGGATCGCGCGCAGCACGATCATCTGGCCGAGGTTGTGTGCGAAAGCGCAGCCGATGGAGAAGACGAGAAATAGAAACGCGTTGGTCAGCAGGTAGAGACGGAGCGAGAAGACCTTCGCGAGCCAGGCCGTCAACGGAATGACGACGATTTCGGCGATGAGGTACGACGTCGAGATCCAACCGCCATCGTCGATGCCGGCGCCGATCGCGCCCTGCACGTCGGCGAGGGAAGCGTTGACGATCTGGATGTTCAGAACGGCCATGAACGAACCCAACGTCGAGGCGATGACGGCGATCCAGGTTTTGAGCGACGGGACTGCTTCTGCGGTGCCGGCGCGCTGAGTTGCGGCCTGTTGACCGGCGAAGTCCGAAGGCGTTGCGCTGATCGCTGACATGGCTTGCTTCCTTCCGTCTGATGCTTGCAGCATGCGGAATAATTGGAAAATTGATAATCTTGGAAAGATCGGAAGGATTATCCGCGCGGGCTTGAAGATGCCGCTACGATCGCAGGACTCTCATGTTGTGCAGCGGCTCTCGTATCTATCGTCGGTTCGACTGACATGCCGGGGCGCAAGAAGCCCTGCAGATCCCATGGATCGAGGACGATCTTCACCGGTACGCGCTGGACGATCTTGGTGAAGTTGCCCGTGGCGTTGTCCGGCGGCAGCAACGAGAACTCGAGGCCGCTCGCCGGCGACAAGCTATCGACATGGCCTTTAAGCGAGACGCCGGGGAAGCCGTCGACGGAGACTTCGACGGGCTGGCCGTCACGGATATAGGTAAGCTGCGTTTCCTTGAAATTAGCGACAACGTAAGTGGCGTGCAGCGGCACCACCGCCATCAGCTGCGTTCCGGCCGTCACGAACTGCCCGACGCGGATCGAACGGGCACCGACGGTTCCATCGACCGGTGCGCTGATCGTCGTGTACGAGAGATTGAGTTCGGCCTGATGCGCCACCGCTTGAGCCCGATCACGTTGCGCTACGGCCTGCTCGCGCTCGGTCGTCAATACGACGACTTTTGCCTCGACCGAAACACGCGCCGCCTGATCGCGCTGCAATTGTGCGGTTGTCTGGCTCTTGATCGATTCCGTCTGCTGCGCCCTTTGCACAGTACCCAAACCGGTCTTGGTCAGCTCGTGATAACGGTCGGCGTCGGCTTGGGCGAATGTCAGCGAAGCCTGCGTCGCGGCGACGGTCGCCTTGGCCTGATCGATGATCGAATTCTGAAGCGTGAGTTGAGCATCCAGATTGCGAACGGCGGCTTCCGAGGCCTTCACATCGGCCTGGGCCTGCGCGAGCGCAGTGCGAAAATCGCGGTCGTCGATGTGGGCGAGAACGGCACCGGCTTTTACCGTCTGATTGTCGGCAACGAGCACGTCGGCGATGTAGCCGGAAACTTTCGGGGCGATGGTCGTGTAGTCCGCCTTGACATATGCGTCGTCGGTCGACTGGAGATACTGGCCGGTCGTCCAGTAATCGTAGCCGTAATATCCGATCGCGGCCGCACCGAGCATCAGGGCAGCCGCGACGGCGGAACGCCTGGCAACGCTACGGGGCTTCGCCGGGGTAGCGGCGCCCTGCTCATGGACCTGAACTTGCTGAAAATTTTCAGCTCGGGGCATTTCAGCCATGACATCCTCCAGGATAGTGAGGCCGTCCCTTCGGGAGCAGCGTTGTTATGCGAGGAGAATGCGCCGTCCAATGCGAGGCGATAATCCCAGAAATATAGCACATATTATAAAATCAAAGCGGATAATCGATCGACGCCGCACGCAAAAGAAAGGGCGCTCCAAAGCGCCCCTTCTCCCGCAACCCTGGCAAAAGCCCCTTAAAGGTTGCTCATCCCTCCGTCGATTACCAACTCGCTGCCGACCGTAAACGCCGACTCGTCGGACGCGAAGAAAACGACGGCGTCCGCAATCTCGGAGGCTTTGCCGAAGCGGGCCGCCGGTATCTGTCCAAGGATCGATTTCGTCATCGCATCGAGATCGGATTTTCCAAGGCCGAGTTTGCCATAAAGCGGCGTTTCTATTGGGCCTGGACTTATCGCATTGACGCGCACGCCGCGGCCGATCAATTCACCGGACAGCGTTTTGGCCATCGACAGCAGCGCCGCTTTCGTCGCCGCATAGACGCTGGAATTCGGCATGCCAAGGTGGGCGTTGATCGAAGTATTGAGCACGATCGATGCCGGATCGTTCAGGATCGACAGCAACGCCTGCACAAGGAAATAAGGCCCCTTGACGTTGACGGCGATCGATCTGTCAAAGCCCGCTTCGTCCCATTGCTCGACGGGACGGAAATCGGCGACGCCTGCATTGATGAAAACGGCGTCGAGCTTGCCGAAAGCGTCTCCGACGGTCTTGGCGACATCCTTTTGGCTCGCGACATTGCCGGCGTCGGCCCGGAAGACCAAAGCGCTCGGACCCAACGCCTTCCGTGCCTGCTCGATATTGGCCGGATTACTTCCGGTGACGGCTACGCGGGCGCCCTCGGCAATAAAACGGGCCGCCGTCTCCAGGCCGATGCCAGTCGTTCCTCCCGTAATCAGGGCTTTTTTTCCTTTCAGACGTGACATGGCGAATTCCTTTCGGGAGCTTGACACTTGGCCGGGGGTAAGATCGGGGGACACCTCCCCTCACGCCGTTGAGAAGGAAGATGCGGCTTCAGGCCTGCCGTGGTAATTGGCGAACAAGTGAAAGGATCGTCAAGCAAGAGCGGATAATCCCATCATGGACCGTCTGACCAGTCTCACCGTATTTGGACGCGTCGTGGAATGCGGCGGCTTTTCCGCGGCGGCGCGCCGCCTCAACATGTCCGTGACGATGGTGAGCAATCACATCCAGTCGCTCGAGGATCGTTTGGGGGCGCGACTTCTCAACCGAACAACGCGCAAGGTGAGCCTGACTGAGACGGGCAAGACCTACTACGAACGCTCGAAGCAAATCCTCGCCGATCTCGACGAAGCCGACCGCATCGCCGGCGCGTTGCAATCGACGCCACGCGGCACGCTGCGCCTCCACACGAGCACGCACATCCATAATTTCCTGGCGCCCGTTATATCCGAATTTCTCACCAACAATCCGGCGGTCTCGATCGAACTGATGGTCGGCGACCGGATGATCGACCTGGTCGAAGAAGGGATCGATCTCGCCATCCGCACAATACCGCCGCCGGATTCAAGTTTGATCGTGAAGCGGCTGACACCCTGGCGGCATATTTTGTGCTGCTCGCCGGGCTACCTCGAGCGCAACTCGGCACCGAGCGCGCTGGCAGATCTCGCAGACCACAATTGCGTGCGCTACGCGTTCTATCCCTTCGGCGATGAATGGCACTTTGAAGATGCTGCCGGAAAACCTGCATCGGTGCGCGTTTCCGGCAGCGTCGTGACGAACAGCGCCGATGTCCTGAGGGCGCTCGCGCTCGGAGGGCACGGTGTTTTCCTTGCCCCGAGCTTCATCATTGTTGACGACATCAAGTCGGGAGCGCTCGTCCGTCTATTGGCCGATCATCACCCAACCGAATTCGCGATCAACGCGATTTATCCGCACCGCCATCAGCTCTCGGCCAAAGTGCGCACCTTCCTCGATCTGGCGTCGGCACACTTTGCCGAGCATCGCAAATGGATGGACCCCGACGCCTAAGGAACCCAACAACATGTGTAAGTATCATACACAACAGAGTTGTTCGAAAATGCATTGCAGCTTTTGGGCCCACGCGGCCTCAGAACCGATGGCAGGTAACGAACGACAGCGGCCGAAGCGGCTTCGCTGTAGGTTCCGGCGGTCGTATACAACAGCGGACACCGGCTAAATACTCGTGTAGTGGAGGAGGAAACGTGCACCGCTGATGTCCGCTTTCTCTGGAGGCTGTGTGATAACGGCGCCCAAGCTCAGGGAAGCAACAGCCGCTTCTGGGAGAGAGCCCTCAGATCGCCCTGAGTAGCCTCGGCACTCCGAGAACCGCCATCACCCGCTTCAGATTGTAGGCCAGCACGTGCAATGCCATTTCGGTAGCAACGTGCCTCAGCGTCTTCATCTTGAAGTGCGTTGCCCCCATCCAGGCCTTGATCGTTCCGAACGGATGCTCGACGGTCTTGCTTCGCAAGGGGATCTTGCCGGGGTCGTCGTCGAGACGCTTCTGAACGCGCTCTAGGATGTCCTCGTGCTCCCATCGCCGGACGCGCCGCTGCTTGCTCGTCGTGCACCTGCGCTTGATTGCACAGCTCTCGCAATCATTGGTCCAATAGCTGCGCAGCGTCTTGCCGGCTTCCTCGTTCGTGAAGCGGTAGGTGAGCTTCTTCCCCGCTGGGCACTCATAGGCGTCTTCTCCAGCGCGATACACGAAGTCTGCGCGGTCGAAGCGGCCGGCCGCTCCTGCATTGGAGGTGTTCGGCTTGGGCACAGTGACGGCGATGCCCGACTGCTCGCATGCAACGATCTCCTCACCCTTGTAATAGCCCTTGTCGGCGACGGCCTCGATATCGAGAGCGGCCATTACCTCACGCGCCTTTTGCGCCATCATCGATAGGGCGTCACGGTCATAGCCGTGGTTGGTCACCTCGTGTGCGACGATCAGATGGTGCTTCGTCTCGACGGCGCTCTGCACATTGTAGCCAACGACGCGCGGCTGCTTGCTCGTCGTGGCCATAGCTCGGCAATCCGGATCGGTTAGCGACACTTGCGTCTCGCCAGAGCTGTCCATACGCCGCTCGATGGCGCGGAGCGCACCAGCTTCTTTCCTATAGTGGGCGAGCTTCTTGATCGTCCGAGCCATGCGCGCCGCAACCGGATGCATGCCGGTCTTGCTGACCACCTCGTCCGAGCGATCGAGTTCCGCCATATACCGCGCGATAGCCGCATCGATCTCGCCCAGACGCCGATGCAGCTTCTCTCGCGTGAAACTCTTCGCCTTGGCGTTAACGGCTTTGAACTTGCTGCCATCAATGGCAACGATCCTGGCGTCTAGAAGGTCAATGCCGCGACAAAGGGCGATGAATTGAGCACACACTTTGCGAATGGCAGGACCGTTGTCGCGGCGGAAATCGGCGATCGTCTTGAAGTCCGGTGCCAGGCTTCCGGTCAGCCAAATGAGTCCAAGTTCCGATGGCATTCGCGCTCGAGGCTACGCGATGACTGCACCTGGTTGAGATAGCCGTAGATATAGATCTTGAGGATTGTCGCCGGATGATAGCTGGGACGCCCGGTCTCCTCGGGAATGACGCCTTCGAAGCCAAGTGTTGCCAGATCAAGCGCGTCGACGAAGACATCGACGACGCGAACCGGATTGTTTTCGCTGACGTAGTCGTCAATCGTTGCAGGCAGAAGCGTCGCCTGCGTTCGTTCCACGCCCTCGATGAATCGCCCCATTCGATCCTCCCGCTCATGCTCACGGGAATCGTACATCGGTTCGTCAGAATGCGCGCGTTTTCACACGGCCTCTCGGCATTGCCGACAGCACCGCGCAGAATGCGAACCGATTATCGCGGATAACAGTTCTCATCTTTGTTCAGCAGCGCGCAGCTTCAGAAGCTGTTTTGATTGCCTTTTTTTGATGGCGCGCCACGCTACCGAGAGCACGGAAATCCGGCATTCTCAACCGTAGCCGTTCCCGAACCAAAGAGAGAACCTCGATAGCTCGACCTTAGGCCGCTACGGTCGCGATATAAATGCCGACAGCGACAACCAAGGCAGCGAAGGCCCGCTCGAACAGCATCTTGTGGGCGGCGAGCCGTTGGCCCAGCCGGATCCCCACTATTGCCCCGCCGGCACCGCCCGCGATGAGGAGGGCGGTAAGCGGCCAGTCGACATGGCCGGACACTGCATAAGAGGTGGCCGTAGTCAGCCCGAGCGCGGTGACGACGACAAGCGACGTGCCGACCGCATAGACAAGAGGCATGGCCGTCGCCGCGATGAGGGCAGGCACGATCAGGAAGCCTCCGCCGATCCCGAAGAAACCGGCAGCAAGGCCGACGCCCAGTCCCATCGGCACGAGGCGGGGTAGAAGCACCGCAGCTGTCGTGCGTGACAGTCGCACTCCGGGATCTTCCTCACGCCGTCGCTTAAGTAGCATCGAAAGGCCCACGCCGATCATCAGCAAGCCGAACAGCATCAGCAGCCTTGTTCCGCCGACTGTCTTGCCGATCTCTGCCCCGATCGCCGCGCCGACGACACCTGCCACGGCAAAGACCAGGGCGCAGGGCCATTTGACCATGCCTGCGCGGGCGTGGCCGCCAAGGCTTGCAGCGGCATTCGCCGCAACGGCCACTGCCGCCGTGCCAATCGCTGCATGGGTGGAGCCGATGCCGACCACATAGATTAGCAACGGCACGGCGAGAATCGAGCCGCCGCCGCCTACCAGCCCCAGCACGATGCCGATCAGGCCGCCCGAGGCCAGCGCGAGCAGGATTTCCGTCGCGGTTACGATCATCAGGCCGCCATCCGCCGGTTCCATGGCATATGCTGCAGCAGTCGCGCCATACCACACCAGCCGGTCGCGCCCGCCATCATCAGCCCGGCGCCGACCAAGGCGGAAAGGGCGAAGAAGCCGGGGCCGACGAGGAACCCGAGCGCAACTCCAAGCAGCACCAACCCTCCGGCGGCAAGCTGGACCTGCCGCATCAATTCAAGCGGCTGGTGTCGGTCGGCCTTCACCTCAAGCCCGGCGCGGCGCCATGCCTCGATCCCGCCCTCCAGCACATAGCAGGGCGCGCTGGTGGCCGCCCCGAGCCGGACAGCGTTGGCTTCGGTTCGCGCACCCGTGCGGCAATGGAATACGACCGGGCAATCACCGGCCTGAAAGCGGCTGATCTCGGCCAAGGGCACATTGACCGCGCCGGGAATATGCTCACGCGCATGTTCATCAGGGGTGCGAATGTCGATCAGCTTGGCGCCGGTTTCGATCAGAGACCGCGCCTCTGCGGGGCTAACGGATTTCATCGTCATAGGTCAGTCCTCCTGACAGTAGAGCCGGTAAAGCGTGGCGAGCAGCGCCTTGGTTCGCGGATCGGCGATCCGGTACCAGAGCATCTGGCTCTCGCGGCGGAAGGCGACGAGACCCTCGTCGCGCATCCGGGCAAGGTGCTGTGAGAGGGCCGACTGTGAGAGGCCGACGTCATCGGCGAGATCGCCGACTGTGCGCTCGTCATGTTCGACAAGCTTGCACAGCACCATCAGGCGCCGGTCATTGCCGATCGCCTTCAGCACTTGCGCCACTTCGCCGGCTTTCTTCTCAAATGTCGTCAGGTCCATCGGGGGCTTGCGCATCAGAGCACCTCTTAATTAGATATTGCTAATATAGAATCTTCTAATATATAGTCAAGGAACGATTGGAGGTTCCCATGGCTGCCCAGCCGATCATCGAAGCGTTCTTCGACAAATCTACCAACACGATCAGCTATCTGGTTACCGATCCCGCAACACGCGTGGCCGCGGTGATAGATCCCGTGCTGGATTTCGATCTATCGAGCGGCGAGGTCGATACAGCCTCGGCCGAGCGGATCCTGGCGGTGGCGGAGGAAAGGGGCTGGCATATCGCCTTGGTTCTGGAAACGCACGCCCACGCCGATCATCTTTCCGCCGCGCCCTATATTAAGGCGAAGACCGGCGCGCAGATCGGTATTGGCGAGCATATCCGCGATGTGCAGAAGATTTTCCGGCCGATCTTTGCATTCGATGGCCTCAAGACCGATGGGTCGGACTTTGACCGCCTTTTCACCGATGGCGAGCGCTTTGCGCTCGGTACGCTGGAAGTGGAGGTGATGCATACACCCGGGCACACTCCCGCCGACCTGACCTACCGGATTGGCAACGCAGCCTTTGTGGGCGACACATTGTTCATGCCGGATTACGGCACCGCGCGCGCCGATTTTCCCGGCGGCGATGCCCGTCAGCTATATCGTTCGATCCGCCGCGTTCTCAGCCTGCCGGACGACACGCGGCTGTTCCTCTGCCATGACTACAAGGCGCCGGGCCGCGACGAATATCGTTGGGAGACGACTGTGGGTGAGGAACGTCGGGCCAGCATCCATGTGCATGACGGCGTGAATGAAGATGAATTTGTCGCCATGCGGGAAGCACGCGACGCCACATTGGCGGTGCCAAAGCTGCTGCTGCCGTCGATCCAGGTGAACATCCGCGCTGGGCGCTTTCCGGAGGCAGAAGAGAACGGCGTCCGGTTCCTCCGCATCCCGGTGAAGATCAAGGGCGGGATCGACATTTCGAGCTAGGGGCTGATAGGGCAAGATTAAGGAAATCTGCCAACTGATTGTTGTAGAAATTTCTTATACAATGATTTGCCAGTTCTCATCTTCATCATCTCCGGCGCGGCATAGTCGGCATAAATCCGCCCATGCTCCTCCTCCAGCGAGATAGCGAGGGCCAGAATTTCACGCTCATCGAGATCAGTGAATTTTCGCATCGAACCCGATTTCCAGGCGCAGCAGCCTGCTCAACCCTATAATTTAGAATAATTCTAATATAGGTTGATGGGATAAATCAGGCAAGGGATGGTGGACGCGACCGTGGCGCACACTCCAGCGGGTGGGCGACATCGCGGAAACGGCGCGAAATACGAAAGCGCCGACCGTCTTGCGAGGGTCGGCGCCGGAAATACGTGAACTGTGGAATGTCTAAAGCTAGCGCGAGCCGGGTTTGCCGCTGCCGCCCGACGACTTGCCCATGGTATTCTGCTGCGCATCGACCCAGGTCGACATCGCTTGCTGCCAGCCCTTTTGCCACATCTCGGCGGCCTGCATCCAGAACTGGATCGGATTGGTTGCGCCCGCGCCGAAGTCCGGCATACCCGGGAACACACCACCACCGGGAAAGCCCGACTGCCCGGAGGTTGCATTGCCGAAGCCTGGGAAATTAGGGAAATTCGGGAAGTTTGGGAAATTCGGCAGCTGGCCGGCCGCCCCGATCGACTTCACCTGCTTCTCCCAGACGTCCATCACCTGATCGACGGCCTGCAACTGCAATTTCGAGGCGTTTTGCATCTGTTTCCGGCTGAGTTCGACAAAATCCGTCGGCCAGCCCAACGACTTGGCCGCGTCCGCCATCTTGTCGAACACGGCGTTACTGTTCTTCTCGCCGAGATCCGCAAGCTCGGAACGCCAATTCGACATCGCGTCGAAGGCTTGGGTGACGGCCTTGCGTGTATCCTCGCCAAGCTTAGTGAAGGCTGGATTGGCCTCGAAGGGTGAGTTCGCCATATCGTCTCTCCGGATTTCGAACGTCTCTTGCGGGCTTCCCCAGGTTTTTCGCACACTGACAACCAAGTCGCCAGTAATCTTATAGGCCCATGCGGCGAAGCAGCCGTCGGCTAAATAGGCTCATGAGCTTAACGGCCCTTTTGCCATCAGGTTCCGGGTGCTATGAGCCCCGCCCATGACCGATATCTCACGGATACGAAATTTCTCTATCATTGCTCACATCGATCACGGCAAGTCGACCCTGTCGGACCGCCTGATTCAGCTCTGCGGCAATGTCTCGAACCGGGAAATGAAGGCCCAAATCCTCGACTCGATGGACATCGAGCGCGAGCGTGGCATCACGATCAAAGCCCAGACCGTCCGCCTGGATTACAAGGCCAAGGACGGCGAGGTCTATCAGCTCAATCTGATGGACACCCCCGGCCACGTCGACTTCGCCTACGAGGTTTCGCGCTCACTCGCTGCCTGCGAAGGCGCGATCCTCGTCGTCGATGCGAGCCAGGGCGTCGAAGCGCAGACGCTCGCCAACGTCTATCAGGCGCTCGACAACAATCTCGAAATCCTGCCCGTTCTCAACAAGATCGATCTGCCGGCGGCCGATGCCGACCGCGTCAAGCAGCAGATCGAGGACGTGATCGGCATCGACGCTTCCGATGCGATCGGCGTATCGGCCAAGACGGGCCTCAACGTCGAAGCCGTTCTAGAAGCCATCGTCGAGCGCCTGCCGCCGCCGAAGGGCGATACCGCGAAGCCGCTGAAAGCCATGCTCATCGACAGCTGGTACGACGCCTACCTCGGCGTCATCGTGCTCGTGCGCGTCATCGACGGCACGTTGAAGAAGGGCCAGCGCGTCAAGCTGATGTCGAGCGGCGCCGACTATCAGATCGAGCGCGTCGGCATTTTCCGCCCGAAGCAGGAAATGCTCGAGAAGCTCGGACCCGGCGAGGTCGGCTTCTTCACCGCCGCCATCAAGGAAGTCGCCGACACCCGCGTCGGCGATACCGTGACGGATGAGAAGAACCCGACCACCGAACCGTTGCCCGGCTTTAAACCGGCCCAACCCGTCGTTTTCTGCGGGCTCTTTCCCGTCGATGCCGCCGACTTCGAGGATCTGCGCGAAGCGATGGGCAGGCTCCGGCTCAACGATGCGAGCTTTTCATTCGAAACGGAAAGCTCGGCCGCTCTCGGCTTCGGCTTCCGTTGCGGCTTCCTCGGGCTCCTTCACCTCGAGATCATCACCGAGCGACTGGAGCGCGAGTTCAACCTCGACCTCATCACCACCGCGCCGAGCGTTATCTATCATCTGTATATGAATGACGGCTCGATGATCGAGATGCACAATCCGGCCGACATGCCGGAGGTGGTCAAGATCGATCACATCAAGGAACCGTGGATCGAGGCGACGATTCTCGTGCCCGACGATTACCTCGGTGCTGTTTTGAAACTCTGCCAGGATCGGCGCGGACGCCAGAAGCAGCTGACCTACGCAGGTTCACGCGCCATGGTGATCTATGAGTTGCCACTGAACGAAGTCGTATTCGACTTCTACGACCGGCTGAAAAGCGTGTCGCGCGGCTACGCCTCGTTCGATTATCACATCAAGGATTACGAGGAAGGCGACCTCGTCAAGCTGTCGATCCTCGTCAACAGCGAGCCCGTCGATGCGCTCTCGATCGTCGTGCACCGCTCACGCGCCGAAAGCCGCGGCCGCTCGATGTGCGAGAAGTTGAAAGAGCTCATCCCGCCGCATCTGTTCCAGATCCCGATCCAGGCGGCGATCGGCGCCAAGGTCATCGCGCGCGAGACGATCAAGGCGCTGCGCAAGGACGTCCTTGCAAAATGCTACGGCGGCGACATCACGCGAAAGCGCAAGTTGCTCGACAAGCAGAAAGCCGGCAAGAAGAAGATGCGCGAGTTCGGCAAGGTCGAAATCCCGCAGCAAGCGTTCATCAATGCCCTGAAGATGGACGACAACTGATCCGGCTGCTGCCGCAAAAAATACAAGCGGCGATCGCGTGGATCGCCGCCCCAATTGCATCTGATAAAATATGTGATCGAGCTCAGTCGTTGTCGATCTCTTGTTTGATCACCGACATGTCGGTGGCGCTCAAGTCGACGTCATACGTTTTGCCATCGGCGCCGACGGCATTGTCGACCTCCCACTTTCCGTCATCGAACTTGACTTTACCCCACTTCGTGAACCCGGCCTTGGTCAGCGCCGCAGTGACAGCGGTCGTTTCCTCAGTGGTCGGCGGACGGCCGTCGGCGAATGCCACGTCTGCGAACAACGCCGTGGAAGCAAGAATCGCGGAAGCGGTGATGTTACGGATCATGACTGAAACTCTCCTTGCGAGTGTGTCACCCGGCAACGCCGAGCGGCCCGATTTTGTTCACACGCTTGGCAGCCCGTTTACGCAGTTGGGCTTTCAACGCGGTCTGCTCCAGCCTTGCCGCCGCATCGCGCGCTGCCGTTCGCGGAATTCGATGTCGGCGGGGCGATACGAGCCGGTATCGCACCACGGATTGCCGTAGTAGCCGTAAAACCCGTTGATGGGCGTGCAGTCCCGCGTCGCATAAGCCGGCGGCACATGCTTTCGTTTATGGCCGTGCCTGACCTGAGGCGCAGCCGAAGCGGCGGTCGCGGTCACGATAAGGGTCAGCAAGACGGGTCCCAACACGCGCATTTGCAGCATCCTTCATAACGGCCACCTGGCACATCCGGCGAAGAAAGCCGCAATGCCTCTTGCATCTCAAATATGAAGGCCCCGGCGTCTCCACCAGGGCCCTGCGGTCTTGCTGCGCAATCGCTACGTCGTAATCAGGGCAGTCGGCCGAAACTGAACAGGCCGTAGAGCCATGCCGCCACGGCGCCGAATCCGGCCGAAATACAAAGGATCGGCACGATCACCTCGGCATTGCCCTCAATGAGCGGCGACGTCTGGTGCGCAAGGTACGGCACCACCGTGAACGCGCTGATGAGGCCAGGTCCGAACAGGCCGAGGATGGCGCCCCGGATCGTCATCATGCCCTGCGGCCGCCATCCCAGGATCAATCCAAACAACGCGCCCCAGAGACCGCCCGTGATCGCGGTCCCGACGAGCCACGGTACTTCGATGTCCGGAGCAATCAGGCTGCGTGTCGGCGCCATGCTCCAGGGCTCGACGTTCCATCCCGTCCAGTAGTGCACAAACAGCCAGCTGATGGCCTCTTGCACCGTCACGGCTGCGATCGCTCCCGCGATGAAGCCGACGATAATACTCTTCAAGGCATTCATGTCCGTTCCCCTTCTTCGCTGTCCCCGTCCGTCACATGTCTTGCTGCCCTGCTGCGACCAAATATTCCACGGTCGATGGGCCTGTCATAGATTTCAAGGCGCTTCTGTTGGCACACTACCACGCTCATGCGGCATCTTAACCAGCCGCCTTATTCTCGCCCACTGCTTCGCGTTTTCAGCGTTCGCTGCGTACCGGTCCATCGGCATCGCGATTGTCACGGGGGCCAGCCTGACGCGCTGAGTTCCGGACACGGCACCCAAGGAAGCTGGCGCTCGCGGCTCCCTTTTCAATCATCCAAAGACGCCCACCGCGCGAGATGCGGCCGCGGTTTCCACCCTCCTCAAGGCGTGGCCTGGCGTCGATTGGACATCCAGACATCACAACCAACACGAGGACTTCCCATGAGTAAGGGATCTTTTGCTCTGCTTTCCGTTGTGCTTGCGACTGCCGTTCCGGTGACAGTCAATGCCGCGCAATTCAGTCCCAACTTGAAGAACCGTGCGATGACCAGTCGCCACCTCGCCGCCGCATCCGGGTCGTCGATCACCTGTCTGACGTGGGAAGCGCGAGCCCTCCTCAACCGCATTCGGGCACGCTTCGGCAACGTCGAGATTGTATCGACATGCCGCCCCGGCGCCAGAATTGCGGGAACGAGACACCCCTCCCGCCATGCCTCGGGTCAGGCGATCGATTTCCGCATTCCCGGGAAAAAGGGACAGGTCGTCAGCTGGCTCATTGCCAATCACCACAACGGCGGCGTCATGACCTATCGCGACATGGACCACATCCACGTCGACATCGGGCCGCACTTTGTCGCCCTCAACCGCCCGAGCGGCCGGACCTGATCACATCGCAGGGCGGGTAAAAAGCGCCCGCCCTCGCGCCACGCCAGCATCGTAAACGTCTCATCCGAACCTCGAAATAGCCTGGATTTAAAGAGCCTTTAAGCCATTCGGCAGAGCCTCGGAAAGACTGTGGCGACCTTGCCTTTCTTAGCCGAGCAAGGCATATAGTCGCCATCGAACACGCCTTGGCTTACTCTTCGACAGCGCTACCGCCTGCTTTAAGACGTCTCCATCGCGCGATTTGATGGCCTCCGTCATACCGCCGGAGGACGCACGTTTGCTTTGGAGGCAATGAATGTCGAACGGGACTGTGAAGTGGTTTAATGGTCAGAAGGGCTACGGATTTATTCAGCCGGAAGAAGGTGGCAGCGATGTTTTCGTGCACATCTCGGCGGTTGAACGCGCCGGCCTTCAGTCGCTCCGCGAAGGCCAGAAGATCTACTTCGAAACCGAACGTGGACGTAACGGCAAGATCGCTGCCGTGAACCTTCGTCCGCTCTAACGATTTCGAGAAGACCACTTTACTCGCGCGGGGAGCAGCTCGTCTGCTCCCCGCTTTTCTTATCAGACCACAGTCACACAATCGGACCGTGAAACAGGACGTTCGGAGATCGAATGGCAAAAGAAGAGATGCTCGAGTTCGAGGGGGTAGTGGACGAGGTCCTGCCCGACGCGCGTTGCCGCGTGAAGCTCGATAACGGGCATGAGGTTATCGCGTACACCTCGGGACGTATGAAGAAAAACCGCATCCGCATTCTCGCCGGCGACCGTGTCACCGTCGAGATGACGCCTTACGACCTCACCAAAGGGCGTATCAACTTCCGTCACAAGGACAGCCGTCCTGGTCAGGGCGGTGGCGAATTCTCGGGCGGCGCACGCCCCGGTGGTCCGCCTCGTCGCGGCGGGCGCTGAACACCACCAACAGGCAAAACGCAGCTAAGCGGGTTCTCCCGCTCGCTCACGATGATCGGCGCCAAGATGTCGCGCGATCCAGATCCAGACAAGGACCAATGGCATGGCGACGGCTCCCATCGCACCGGTGGCGAACCCGAGCCCGCCACCAAGCCCTGCATAAACCCATCCCGACGCCGCGTCGCCGCCACGGAACACGACCGTATCGATGAAGTTCTGCACTTTGTATTTTTCGTCCGGCGACACCAGCGTGTAGATGACCTTGATCGCTGGATTTGCGAGCGAGAACGCCACGATGCGTTCCGCGACCATGACGGCGGCGACAACCCATAAGGCAGCGTCGAAACTCAAGAGCAGCGTTCCGACCGCTGCTGTCACTGGCAGTGCCAGCAACGCCACCGTCACGCCAAAACGTTGCAACACGCGCGCCGTGCCGAAAACTTCGATGAGAAAGGTCACGATGCTCACGACGAGATCGCGGCCCGAAAAAAATTCAATCCGCTGCGCGCTATCGTGAATGGTCAGCGCCACGAGACGCGCCTGCTCCAGGTAGAAAAACGTTCCGACGACATTCGCGACGAAGATGAAAATCGCGATCCGCGCGAACATCGGCGTCCGGAATACCTTGATCGCGCCGTCGAGAATGCCACCGCCCGTCGCGTCCATCTCCGGCCCGGCGCCGCCGGTCTTGAACCGTCTGACGGCAAGCCCGGCGATCATGGCCGCGATCAGCAACGCCGCCGACACGAGCAGCAGATTGACGGGGTCGACCAGCCGCACCAGCCCTTGCGTCAGCAGCGGCCCGGCGAACGCGCCTGCCGTGCCACCCGCCGAGATGAACCCATAAAGCCGCTTCGCCTCCGTATGCGTCCAGAGTTCCGCCATCAGGCTCCAGAACAGCGACACGACGAAGAGATTGAAGACGCTGCCCCAGACGAAAAACGTTCCCGCGACCCAAACGTTTTTATCGCCCGATTTCATCGCCAGCCAGAAGCCGACGAGATTGAGCGCGAAGAAGATATAAATCGACGGCAGCACAAGCCGCCTTGGAAAGCGTGCCGCGACAAAGCCGAACAGCGGCACCAGCGCGATCATGACGAAAAAGACGACGGTGAACAGCTGGTGGAGCGCGTCCTTGCCGAGGCTGACGCCGATCTCGTCGCGAACCGGTCGCACGATGTAGTAGGCGGAGAGCAGCGCGAAAAACATCGCGAACGAGGCGAGCAGAGCGGCGACCTCGCCAGGCTCGACATTGACGAAGCGCTTGAGCCACGGAACCGGCTGCGCCGCCGTGGGAGGGGGCGTTTCGTTGCTCATGAGTCTCCGGGCAGCAGGGCGCTAGGGAATGCCGTTCAAAAAATCTGTTTACTCTGAACTGAATCCTGCTCTCAACCGTTCATAAGACCCTCTCCCCTTGGTGCGCCGCAGCGGAGAATCGCGCTCAGATGAGGTCGCCCGAAGCACTGTACCTTTCTCGCACCTTTCTTGCATGGGTGTGCTTTAGCATTAGGGAAGCAAGCGTTTTCTGGATTGTGGCAAAGTGCAATCGTTCTATACTAATGCAATGCAGCAACAACATGCTGCTCTGCGATTTGGAGATACGAGCCGGAAAACGGCGTAAAATCAAAGGATTCCAAGCGATATGAACTACTACGCCTATGAAATGGCCCACGCGTTCATGTCGCCCGTCCGATTCGGTGTTCAAGCTCTCCGGAGCACCCTCGACTGGCCCTTGAACCCCATGGCCTACACCGCAGCCGGCAAAAACATGATGGCCGCCTGCGAGGTTTTCGAAAGCATCACGCGCCGCTACGGCAAGCCCGAATTCGGCATCAAGGCCGTTTCGGTGGCAGGCGTGGACGTCCCCGTTCACGAAGAAACCGCGCTCGCGCTGCCCTTCTGCAACCTGATCCATTTCGTCCGCGACGAGGCGCAAGCCGGCGGCAAGCGCAACGATCCCAAGGTGCTTATCATCGCGCCGATGTCGGGGCACTACGCGACGCTTCTCCGTGGCACGGTTGAAGTCATGCTGCCCGAGCACGACGTCTATATCACCGACTGGGCCGATGCCCGGAACGTTCCAATCGCGGCCGGACGCTTCGATTTCGATGACTTTGTGGAATATCTCACCCACTTCGTCCGTCTTATCGGCGCCGACACGCACGTTCTCGCCGTCTGTCAGCCCGCCGTTCCCGCGCTTGTTGCGACGGCCGTCATGGCGGCGCGCAACGAAGAAGTGCAGCCCGCCTCCCTGATCCTGATGGGCGGGCCCATCGACACCCGGCGTAATCCGACGAAAGTCAACGAACTCGCCGCCCAGCAACCGATCTCCTGGTTCGAGCAGAACGTCGTCATGACGGTGCCGTTTCCGCATGCCGGTTTCATGCGCCCTGTCTATCCGGGGTTCATGCAGCTGACGGGCTTCATGACGATGAACCTCGAACGCCACATGAACGCGCACGTCGAGCTATTCAACAATCTCGTCAAGGGCGACTGCGACAGCGTCCGTCAGCACCAGACCTTCTACGAGGAATACCTCTCGGTCATGGACCTGACTGCGGAATTCTATCTGCAGACCGTCCAGACGGTGTTTCAGGACCACCTCCTGCCCGACAAAAAACTGATGCACCAGGGCGAGCTTGTCGACTGTTCAGTCATCGCCAAGACGGCCCTCATGACGATCGAAGGCGAGCGCGACGACATCTGCGGCCTCGGCCAGACGGAGGCCGCGCACGACCTCTGCACATCGATCCCGAGCGACGAGAAAGTGCATTACGTGCAGGCCGGCGTCGGTCACTATGGCGTCTTCAACGGAACGCGCTGGCGCACGGAAATCCAACCGCGCATCCGCGAGTTCATCCGCGACGTCAATTACAAGCACCGTTCGGCCGACGGAACGGCCCGCACGCAGCGCCCGCATCGCATTCTGCAAGACGCGCTCGACTCCTCTCCTGACTGGCGGAGAACGGTTTCACCGTTGAAGAGCGCAAACGGCAGCCGCACCCCCGAAACCACACTCGCAAAATAGCAGACGTCGAAGTCCGTTGCCTCGGCGGTCAGTGAGCCTCGTCCCAGTTGCTCGCCGCCTTGGCGTCGACGTGGATCGGAACGGAAAGCTTGAGCGCAGGTTCAGCCGCCGTTTCCATCACGCGACGCGCCGTCTGGATGAGAGCCTGAGTTTCGTTGTCCGCGGCTTCGAAAACGAGTTCGTCGTGAACTTGCAGCAGCATTCTGGCCGATGCGAGCTTGGCATCTTCGAGTGCCACCGGCATCCGGATCATCGCCCGGCGAATGATGTCGGCGGCCGAACCCTGGATCGGCGCATTGATCGCCGCCCGCTCCAGAAAGCCGCGCATCGACGGGTTCTTCGTGTTGATCTCGGAATAATGAATGCGCCGTCCGAAGATCGTTTCAACGTAGCCATGCGCGTGCACCTGCTTCTTCGTCGCGTCCATGTAGTCGCGAATGCCCGGAAAGCGCTGGAAATACGTCTTGATATAGTCGCCCGCCTCTTCACGGCTGATGCTCAGCTGATTGGCGAGGCCGAACGCCGAAATACCGTAGATGATACCGAAGTTGATCGCCTTGGCGCGGCGGCGCACGTCGGATGGCATGTCCTTCACCGGCACGCCGAACATTTCCGACGCCGTCATCGCGTGAATGTCGAGACCGTCCGCGAACGCTTTCTTCAGCTGTGGAATATCGGCGACGTGCGCGAGCACGCGCAGCTCGATCTGCGAATAGTCCGCTGAGATGAGCTGCATCCCCTTGTCCGCGATAAAAGCGGTGCGGATTTCGCGACCTTCCTTCGTCCGGATCGGAATGTTCTGCAGGTTGGGATCGGACGACGCGAGACGGCCCGTCGTCGTCGCGCCCAGCGCGTAGCTCGTATGGATGCGGCCTGTCTCGGCGTTGATGTACGCCGGCAGCGCATCGGTATACGTCGACTTCAGCTTCGTCATCTGCCGCCATTCGAGCATGGTATTGATCAGGCGGCGTGCGTCGCCATCGAGTTCCTCGTTGGCGGCAAGATCGTCGAGAAGATTGGCGCGCGTTTCCCACTGTCCGCTCTTGGTCTTTTTTCCGCCCGGCAGCTTCAGCCGGTCAAACAGCAATTCGCCAAGCTGCTTCGGCGATCCGAGATTGAACTTGTGCCCGACCAATCCGTTGATCTCTTCTTCGAGGCGCACCGTGCGTTGCGCGAACGCGTGCGACAGCCGCGAAAGAATATCCCGGTCGACCTTGATGCCCGCATGCTCCATTCCGACGATCACCGGCACCAGCGGCCGTTCGAGCGTTTCATAGACGGTCGTCATGCGTTCGGCGGCGAGACGCGGCTTCAACGTCATCCAAAGCCGCATCGTCACGTCGGCATCTTCCGCCGCATATTCCGTCGCTTTGTCGAGCGGCATCGCCGCAAACGTCTTATCCGATTTCTTGGCGCCGGGTGCATGACCCATCGCCTGTGCGAACGTCATGCACATATGACCAAGATGCCGCTCGGCAAGCGCATCCATGCCGTGCTGCCCTCGTCCGGCATCAAGCGCGTAGGACAGCAGCATCGTATCATCGAACGGCGTCACCTCGATGCCGTGCCGCTTCATCACCAGCATGTCGTACTTGATGTTTTGCCCGATCTTGAGCACGCTCGGGTCTTCAAGCAACGGACGCAACAGCGCCAAGGCTTCGTTCGCCGCGAGCTGTTGCGGACGATTGTCTTCGCCTCCAAACAGATCGCCGCTCGGACCCGTATGGCCGAGAGGGATATAGCAGGCGTCGCCCGGCGCGATCGCAAGAGACAGCCCGACAAGCTCAGCATCGAGCGCATTGAGATCGGTCGTCTCGGTGTCGAACGCGACATGGCTCGCGCCACTCGCCCGGCGAACCCACTCTTCGAGACGTGCGCGCGTCGTAACGGTCTCGTATTTGCTGCGGTCGATCGGCTGCGCCCGTGCCATCGCGGCGCCCGCCGCAACAGCCGCGGCGGGAGACGCATCTTGCGGCGCAGACGCCTCGATGACGTCAAGGTTCGCCTGCTGCTGCGGAGCCTTGACGCTAAACCCAACGGACACCGCAAGCGGCGGCGGCGCTTCCGCGCCCAATCCCTCCGCGATGCGCTTCGTCAGCGTATTAAATTCCATCGCGCGTAGAAACCCGAGTAGCGCGTCCGCCTGCGGATCGCGCACGCCCAGCGCTTCGATTCCCGTTCCGAGCACGACGTCGTCTTTGAGCAGCACGAGACTGCGTGACACGCGCGCCTGCTCCGCAAATTCGATGAGTTTTTCGCGCCGCTTCGGCTGCTTGATCTCACCCGCGCGTGCGAGCAGCGTATCAAGGTCGCCATAGGCGACGATCAGCTCGGCGGCGGTCTTGATACCGATGCCCGGCACGCCCGGAACGTTATCGACGGAATCGCCCGCAAGCGACTGAACGTCGACAACCTTCTCCGGCGGCACACCGAACTTCTCGATTACTTCGTCCCGGCCGATGCGCTTCGATTTCATGCCATCGAACATCGTGACCCCGGGGCGCACGAGTTGCATCAAATCCTTGTCGGACGAGACGACCGTCACGTCGCCGCCAGCGTCGACGACCATCCGCGAATACGTCGCGATGATGTCGTCCGCCTCAAAGCCATCGAGTTCAACGCACGCGACGTTGAACGCCCTGACCGCATCGCGAATGAGCGGAAACTGCGGAACAAGCTCTTCCGGCGGCGGCGGCCGCTGCGCCTTGTACTGCGGATAGATCTGGTTGCGGAACGTTTCGCGCCCCGCGTCGAAAATCACGCCCATATGCGTCGGTGCTTCCGACACCTTGCTTTCGCGCAGCAGCTTCCACAGCATTTGGCAGAAGCCATGCACGGCACCGACCGGCAGCCCATCCGACGGTCGCGTCAGCGGCGGCAACGCGTGGAACGCGCGGAAAATATAGCCCGAGCCGTCGATGAGATAGACATGACTGCCCTTGCCCACCGGGACGTTCTCTGACAGCGCCACGGAAGCCTGTTCAATAGCTTGGTCTTTTTTCGATTTTGTCGTCATGCACCGCACTATAGGGACATCGCCCGCCCTGACCAACGCCCATGCGGGAAAATTGCCCCACCCCGCGATCTGTGGTGTCGAAAAGTACGGGCGCAAATCGCACACTATCCGATCATTCCGCTCGCTACGGGTCGCCTCCGTTGACAGCATCCGGCGCGCATGGCTGATCTGCCCGGCGTCGGCAAGGAGCCGCCTGCCAGTCGGCACCGCCACACGACGCCATTGGATGAGAAGGGAGTTACGATTATGCGCATGACCAGGAAACTTACGGTTGTATTTCTGGCCACGGTTGCAGCCGGGTTGGGGACCGTCGAAGCGAGCGCCCTGCCGCGCTGCCGGGCGCCCGTGGAAGGCTTCGCTACCGCAACCGGTATCCTAGGCGCCGGATCGGAGAAAGCCCGCATCGAGGCGAGGCACAATTGGAGAGCGACCGTCGCGCGCCTTTACGGACCGCGTTATTCGGATTTCCGCAACGCTCAGGGCCTCCAGTGGGACTGCAAGAAGGGCGCGATCCTGCTCGCGAAATGCGTCGTCGTTGCGCGCCCCTGCCGTTACTAGGCGATCGATCCGATTGAGCCATCACGCACGTGGGTGAGGCGACGAGCCTCACCCTTTTATTTGTGACGCCCGGGATCTCCCAGCGTGAGCATTTGCGGGCCGGCGGCGAATGCGGTATCAGTCTCGCGGCTCAAGCACCCGTAGCTCAGCTGGATAGAGTGTCGCCCTCCGAAGGCGAAGGTCGCAGGTTCGAATCCTGCCGGGTGCGCCATTACTGAATTGTCATTTGAAAACTCCTGCAAAGCCGCAAAAAGCTTGGTGATCTGAGGGGTTCGAAGTCCTTCGGAAACCGCGTATTGGACGCGACCACCAAACAGGAGACGGAGCATCTTTCGGCGGTGCTCAATACGCCCGGAAGCCCATAGAATTCGGGGGTTTGCGAGGAAGGCAAACGAGGTTCGAAAACTTTCCTCGAAGGTCTTCTTCGGACGGCTCACAGCGGCGCATTTTTCCGTCAGCAGATTCTTCTGATCTTGCAGTTTTTGAAGCTGCGCTTCATAGGCGCTGATCACGGCACGACTGTCCGTCTCAACGAGACGCGCGATAAGCTGCTCAGTCTTGCGCTCAATGGCCTGCCGCTCGCGCGTGGCGTGGGATGCTTGCTCCTTGGCCCGCGTCTCGCGCTGCTCCCAAAGCACCTTGAGCATGGCATGGGCGGCGAACAACAGCTCCTGCGTAGGCCGCATGGAATCGATCAGGTGCTCAAAGTCACCTTCCAGCGTCGCCTTGCGGATGTTCTTGCGCGCCATCGCGCAGCCTTTGGTGAAGCACCAGTAATAGGCGTAACGCGTGCCCTTGCTGCCGCGTGCCCAGGCCGCCGTCATGGGCCGGTCGCAGCAGGCGCAGTTCACGAAGCCGCGCAGCGGGAAATCATCGCTCAGATCGGCGCGATCCGGCGCGACCGGCTGGCGTCCATGCAGCCGCTCATCGATTTTGAGGAAGGTTTCATAGGAGATCAGCGCCTCATGCTTCGCGGGCACGCGATACATGCCCCATTCCCGCACGCTCATGTGTCCGGCATAAAGCACTTGCGTGAGAATCTGGCTCACCTTCTGCGAATGAACCGTGCCGAAGCGGTTCTTCGGAAAGATGGAGTTGTTCTGCAGGAACCGCTGCACCTCGGCCTGCGTCTCGAAGCGGTTGGACGCGAATCCTTCCAAAGCCTCCTGGATGACGCTTGCGAGCGGTTGGCGGGGCACGAGCACCTTGCCGCTATGCCCGGCCACGCGGTCATAGCGATACCCGATGGGCGGTGAGAATCCCCAATAGCCGTTGGTCGCGCGGGCCTGCATACGGTTCTTGGTCTGCTCGGCATTCTTCTGGCGCTGATGCTGCGAGACGGAGGCGAGAAGGTTCTCGACAAGCATGCTGTCGGAATCCTCGCCAAATTCGATGGATGGCGATTCCAGCTTGCCGCCTGCGGCGCTGATAGCGGTGCGAAGCTGGATATGCGCCTCAAGCCCGCGCGCAAGGCGGCTGATGTCATCGATTATGACGACGTGCGTATCAGTGCGGCGATGCTTCTTGAGGAAAGCGAGCATGGAAAGCATGCCGGAGCGATCAACAACGCTGCCCGATGTGCCTTCATCGCGGAATACTTCCGCCACGTCATAGCCCTTGGCGCGCGCGTAATCGCGGCAGCGCGTTTCCTGCGAGCCAAGGCCAGAGCCGCGTGTGACCTGCTTAGGGTCGGATACGCGGCAGTAGATGACGGCGCGGGGGTCGAGGCGAAGAATGTCATCCCCTCTCGTCCATAACAAAGAACGGGCGGCATCAATGACGGCTGTCTTGCCAGCATCGTTGGGGCCTACAAGAATGTTCAGGCCCCGTCTTAGTTTAAGATCGAGCGGGTTGGCAGGACCAAAACAGCGGAAGCCATTTATATGAATTTCTGAAACATACACTGCGGTAAAACCTAGATTAAAATGATAGAATCTTGAGTTGTAACGATACTACCCCGATGAGCTTTCCCTTGGGAGCAAAGTTGCAATTTTGTAGCGGGATAAGCGTGGATTGAATCGCAGCAGCAAGCTGACTCGTACCAGACTCACCCTTTCGGAGCGTATGGCGAGAATCCGAAAGACGGATACCCGCCCTGAGATTATCGTGAGGCGCGCCGTGCACGCGCTCGGTTTTCGTTTCAGGCTGCACCGGCGTGATCTGCCGGGCTCTCCCGATCTTGTTCTGCCGAGGCATCGCAAGGTCATCTTCGTGCATGGCTGCTTCTGGCACCGGCACGATTGCCGGGATGGACGCAAGCTTCCGAATTCCAGACCGGAGTATTGGGGACCGAAGCTCGCGCGCAACGCCGCCCGAGACTCCGCTCAACTGTGCGCCCTGGCCGAGAGGGGCTGGGATGCACTCGTACTTTGGGAATGCGAACTCAAAGACAGGGAACGGCTGATCGCAGGACTCAGAAAATTTTTACAGTGTCCTGTGGATGCCCGTCTTCAGGCGAGCCAACTAGATCAAGCCAAGCGGCGGCCCCCGAAGGCGAGACCTCTAGCGCCACGAGCCGCGCGTAGATAAGAGCCGGAAGCTGGGCCAGTCCTTCGATCTGCGGTGTGGGTGCCCAATAGAGCACCTGCGTGACGAGATCAGCCCAAGTTTTAAAGACACTCAGGGCCAGCCCGCGTTCAATGGCCCAAGAGCGGGCTTCGGCTAGCGGAATATCCTCTTGGCCGCCAGCAACAGCAACGATGGCAACTTCCGCGATCCCGGCATCGCGGCACCGCGTGATGAATAGGAGAAGATCCTCGCGCGATACTGGCTTGTCGCGAACCTCGAAGACACGCTCCCATTTTTCGGGATCATCTACCGAACGCACGGCGACATCTCCCGGCACTGTTCGGGACGGATCGTTGACCCTGCCAACATGCACGCGGTCTTCGCCCGCGAACAAATTCATAAGAGCGGCAACAATGGCTTGCGCCCGGCGTCCGCCTTCAGAGGACTCGGCGACAAACTCCTCGATGGCCGCAATCAACTGCTCAGCGGTCAATGCCGATGTAATACGAGTTAGCGGAGCGTAGCGCTGGCCATACCGCTTGCGCACGGCGATGAAGGCGCGCAGGGCCTGTCTTGCCTCGGCTTCGGATTTCAACGCTTCCAGCTTATCCAGAAGCTGGCAGAGCATCTCGATGACGGGGCGCACCGGCCCACGCACTGGCATATCGCGGCTGACGCGCTGCACCCGGAAGTAGGGCTGGTTGTTTAGCGGCTCTTTGCCCGTTACCCCAAGATTGATGTCGATCTCCGGCGCATTGGGCACAAGCACGTTGTGACACAAGCCGCGCGCTGAGTAGGCACGATCGCTTTCAGCTTCTTTGACGGCGAAGGCATCGAAGCGCACGTCGATACACTTGGCCAGAATCGCCGTGCCCAGAAAGGCGATATGCGTGCGAGAGGAGTTCTCACAGGCTTGGGAGAAAGTGTCGATCAGGCGTTCCCATACGGGATCGATAAAGCCTGCGCCTGCACGGGCCGCTTCCTCAAACAGGATGGCCTTCGCACGGGCTTTGTCTATGCGTGGATCATCTTCGCTCATTGCCCCCGCCTTGGTCAGTGTCGAGCCTCAGTAATTCACCGGGCAGGCAGTGGAGAGCAACACAGATTCGCTCGATCGTATCGAGGCTTGCGTTATAGCTTGATCGCGTGGCCATTGATTCGATCGTTGAGCGCGAGAGTTGAGTGCGTGTGGCAAGCTCCCCGTAGGTGAGGTGCTCCCCAGTACGCGCCTCGTAGGCGTCCATCATCTCGCGCAGTCGGATCAGCATCGTATCGGCATCTAAGTTATTGGAAATATCCGAGTCATCCATCACCACGACATTGTCTCAAATAAATTTAACAGTGTACAGATCTTGGCACGTGCTGTACTCTTGTATTGACAGTACAAGCAAATCGTTCCACGTTTGTTCTGGGTTCAGGATGGGGGCACATACGTGAAGGTCATCAGTCTTTATACCGGCGTCGGAGGCCTTGATTTCGGTTTCGAAGCGGCGGGCTTTGAGACGCGAGTGGCAGTCGAGCTAGACGCGGTATGCTGCGCCACCATCAGGCTGAACAGGGACTGGCCAGTCCTTGAAGGCGATATTCACAACATTTCATCCAAGCAGATCTTGAAGGCTGGCAAACTTAAGCCCGGCGAAGCCGACGTGCTTATTGGTGGCCCTCCGTGTCAACCGTTTTCCAAGTCAGGTTACTGGGCGCGCGGTGATGCGCTCCGGCTCGACGATCCACGTGCAGATACGCTGTCTGCATACCTACGTGTGCTTCGCGACACTCGACCCAAGGCGCTGCTGCTCGAGAACGTTTATGGACTGGCCTACAAGGGCAAGGATGAAGGCCTTGAGCGCATACTGAGTGGGATCGAGCAGATCAATCGCGAGACCGGCACGAATTATCGCCCGCAGTGGTGCGTGCTTGATGCGGCAAGTTACGGTGTGCCGCAGCACCGGGAGCGCGTTTTCATTATCGCCGGCCGCGATGGCCAGCAATTTGAGTTCCCTGCGGCCACCCATGGACAGGTGGTAAATCTTTTCGGCGATGCTAAGCGGTGCGAGCCGTTCCGTACGGCTTGGGACGCACTGGGTGATCTGCCTGAAAATCTGAACGATCGAGATTTAAAGATGGGCGGCAAATGGGCTGACCTTCTGCCGAGCATCCCCGAGGGTGACAACTATCTGCACCATACGCCGCGCGGGCAAGGCAAGCCGCTATTCGGTTGGCGCACGCGATACTGGAGCTTCTTGCTCAAACTCGCCAAAGACAGGCCTTCTTGGACGATCCAGGCGCAACCCGGATCTGCAATCGGCCCGTTCCATTGGCGCAACAGGAAGCTCTCGGCGCAAGAACTCTGCAGGCTCCAGACATTCCCTGACGGGCTGGTGTTTGAATGCGGCAGAACGCAGGTGCAGAAGCTGCTCGGAAACGCCGTCCCCTCGCTGCTTGCTGAAGTTCTTGCACGTGAGATTTCTGCGCAGCTTCTCGGAAAGAAGCCGAAGGCTAAGCGGTTAAAGTTGCTACCGCCGCGCAGGAAAATTCTGCCTGCTCCAGAGAAAGTGGCAGCTGTTCCTCGCAAGTATTTAACGCTGCAGGGCGACCATGCCGCGCATCCCGGCACGGGTAAGGGCAATCGAGCTAAGGCCAGAGAAAAGGCGGTTGCCTAACCTCTAGTTCTGATCGTCTGTCGTCGAGCCTGAGTGGCGAAGCCATTGCACGTAGCGCAGCCAGACCTCGTTCGATTTGAGCTAGGGTGCACCAACGTGCGCCGAAACGGCGATCACAGCATCCTTGGCAGAAATATTGCCTTCAAGCACAGTTTCACGATGTGCCACTCTGTGAATGCGTCCAACTCAGGGGCGGCTGGTTCCGAGGCAGTAATATTCATAAGGGGTAAGGGTTCAGCGTGAGACAGCGACGACAGCGCACCGGTTGCTAATTGCTCGCGCATCCATGCACAGGCGCGCTCGTGCTGTTCTTCGGATTCCTCCCACGACGCGTGTCAACGCCGGAGAGAATGTGCAGCAGATTTCCGGAGCAAAAGTGCAGCACCGACGCCAGCAAGAAGGCCCCCGATATCGGGGGCCTTCTTGCTTATGGAGCCTTATTGCTGCGCGGTTTC
>Ga0172380_10001607_pt1 | contig 38482 bp, 95 predicted proteins | sample Leawe162metaG_FD_119747 | JGI IMG/M metagenome (GOLD analysis project Ga0172380, IMG submission 119747) | Leachate microbial communities from a municipal landfill in Southern Ontario, Canada - Leachate well 162 metaG | ecosystem: Engineered > Solid waste > Landfill > Unclassified | place...
GAAGATTTATTGGATAAAGTACGAGAGTGTATTAGTAAAGAAAATTGTCCCCCACCTTATGCAAACTGTGCTATACAAATGTATGGTTCTTGGACAAAAGCTCTAGAGGCTGCTGGAATATCGGGTAATCCTGGAGGCAAAATGCTTAAGGGCAGACTTACCACAGTTTATTTATTATATTTTACAGAACTTGATATATACAAGGTAGGAATTACACAACAACAAGTACGTAGTAGATTTGCAGGTGCACCTAAATACAAACTATTAGATAGTTTAACTACTTCACTAGAGGAAGCTTTATATTTTGAGAAAGAATTACTGAAGTCTGTAAAAGATTGTGCTAGATTACCTAATCATGGTTGGTTTTATAGAAATGGTAGAACCGAGTGCTTTTACAAACAAGGCGTAAAAAGTTTAGAGGATTTATTATAGAGGGGGTGGTCTAAATTCTCAAATTGCCTAGTCTGTTTTTAGGGGGACGATTATAGTCTGGTTTAGCTAATATGTCAACACTCATTTCACATAGACGCGAAAAAGCCTCGAGCGTCAAATCGACGACCGTGGCGGGTTGATTTTAGTGTTAGTAAGATACACCTCGGGTATACTGAGGGGCTCGGATGGCTATTTTAGTAGCCACTCTACTCATCTCTATCATATCGCTCGCCGAACCCGACTACTAAACACTACTAGAGCATGTGTACTTATATGTATATCTTCGATAAAGTTGCCTCTATCTTCAAATTTCCACTACCTCCCAATAATATGGGCAGCAGAGCCTGCAATCGCCTCGGGTGCTGGGGCTAAAGTGAGGTTTTGATCGACCTCCTCCTTAAAGTGTTCATGAATCAGTATAAGGATAACCTGATTCTATAGCCGTAAGGCTTTTCTAGTCTTAAACCAAGTACCATTGTTGACTCCGCGAGGGAGGCTCAGGCCATCATCTGCTTACTAGCTTCTTGTCGTCAACTTTATGATTCTCTCCGCGAAATTATGCGTTTTCAGGTATTTTTCTGTTGTAGCCAGAGCCCCTCAGGGATAGTATTAAGTCCTCTCAACCTTTCTGGGTCCTCCAGCGTCGAGCATACCGCCACTACAATTACTTTATACGTTCATGTACTTTATACATAAATTATACTCGATTTTGACCTCGGTGTCAAGTCCTAAATTATGCGAACCCCAAATTTGCGCAATCCGCTAGCGAAGCTAGCAACATGCGCAAGACGGGCAATAACCCACCGCAACTTAACATAAGCCAACCCAAAAACGAGGGGGGTGGTCAAATTTCTGAAAGTGCCTAGTCTGTTTTCGGGACGATTATAGTCTGGTTTAGCTAATATGTCAACAACCAAATTGCGCGCATCTGCCTCAGCATTCCGAAATTTGCTAGCAGGAGGCCAGTTCAGCGGTCTTTTGCTTGACGTAGCTTGCGCCCAAAGCAATTATTTGCGCCTATTTTGAAATAATTGTTGTAGGCCACCCCCAGTTGAACCCGTCTTTTCCTTGACGTCCCCGCTAGCGCACTTCGTGCGCAACTAGAGTGGTTGAATTGGCTAGAGTAGTTGAATTGGCTAGAGTAGTTGAATTGACTAGAGCCCCAGTTGAAGCCGTCTTCGGACAGCTACGGGGAAACTAAGGCGGCTTGCTGAAGTCGTCTGACATCCCCGTTAGCGCGCTTCGCGCGCAATCGTTCACAAGCTAGAGTAGTTGAGTTAGCTAAAAAAATCCCAACTAGAGAGCATTATCCACTAGAAAAGGCGTTGGGCGGGTCATCGTAGTTAAGATAAAAAGCTGTAACGAAAAGCCAAAAAAAGGGTCAAAATGCCATGCCCACTTTTCATCTTAAAAAGATATGGCTGTCCCTCAGATCGAAATAATTAACATAAGTAACTCTCCGCCACTAGAGTCAAATACATTAAAATAAAAAGTCTTTCACGATTTTTCCATGGTCTGCGGCGATGCCTCAGCCCAATCAAATCGTCCGCCTTTTTATATATTCGACTCGTGTGGCGGAGAGTAAAAACAATGTCTAGACGATTTAAATTATAAATAATTATATCACACTTTTATACAAATGTCAAGAAAAATATTTTAGTTAAAAGAAAATAAGGAATTTTTTAGGAATGTAAAATTTAATTATTGACTTACTAGCTTATTTTTAGTATAATACTACTGTGGTTAAACAAACCACAATCTTACAATTCAACTTTTGGAGAAAATAAACAAAATGTATTATTATGCAAATGCAACACTAAAGGCCGGAGATAGAATCTTTCTAGTATATGATAGGGAAAGTGATGCTAAGAAATTAGCAGATGGAAAACCTTATGATACTTTGAATGCCCCTCGCTACTGCTCCCCTACAAAAACTTTAAATTTTTCTAATGAGCCAGGAGATTTCATTTATAGAGGGCATATTTTATTTGAAAAAGATAAAAGAGATCATAGATTGGAGCTTTGGTTGAAAGAGAATGAGGACAGTGAGTGGAAATCCTCAGGTTGTACAGCCCCTACTTTATCCACTATAAATTCTATAGCTAAAGGGCTCTCAGGTTATTATTCCGCAGCTATTCTAGAAAAAATACCTGAAGCTTCTCCCCCATCTTCTTTAATTATGGAAGAAGTATAAATGCTTCGTAAAAGAATATACGGTACAGGGACTTGGGTAGTTAAAAACTGGCCCGATGTATCTCTTCCTTATGTAGGAGAACTAAGTATACAAGGATTTCCGGTAGAGCGAGCATTTCGCTACGGTGGTGATATGAGTATTAGAAACCCTGAGGGTAGGTATAAAGCTTTTATCAGCTCCGATGAGAAGACCTGGAAAGATACCGAAATTCAAAGTAACGATATTCAAGCTTTGAATAACCATTTCTTTCATGATAGGCCTATGGGAGTCGTAGGTATAGTGGATACCCACAGGTCTAGCTCAGCAGAGGACTTGCTAGATGCTGAGTTTCTTAAACCTGAGAAGGTTTTTGAAGAGATCCCTAACGGAACTATTCAAGCTGAGGTTTTCGACCTTTAGTTCTTGACAAAGTATCTCCTTTAGGCTATAATAAGGGCTTAAAGGAGATATTACACGCTCTAAATTAATAGCTCTGTATTCGACCCAGTATGCACTAGTAAACGCAGTGAAATCCTTAGAAGCCATCAGGCCTAAGAAATGGGCTGATTGGAAAAACCTAAGTTTGAAATGTTTATAGTTACTACCTCTGTGCTAGAGCGACTGCGGTGGATAGAGCCTGCATACACTAAGTGGTGTGATGCGACTGACTTTACTGGTACTAAATTTATAGTTGACAATAGTGTGGACTTATGGAGATTTGCCACAGACGAGGAAAAAGCCCGAAATACAGAGAGGGATTCTAGCGGGGTAATTCCAGGTTATTATCCCGGTAGGCCTGTGTTTAATGAGACTTAAAACTGTCGTGGCGGGAGCCTATTTTAAAAATAACTGGAGGTTTTTTAATGATTGATGAACTGGCTTTAATGGATTTTGCCCGAACTTTTTATGTTCCAGAGTCTCGTGGGATACTTACAACACTTTAGATCTTCAAAGAATAGTGGACCTCACCCTAGCCATAATCTTGAGTTTAGTTTTGATGCTTCTAGTTACGATGAATATTGTACTAAGTGTGGTTGCACTGACAGACTTGGTAGTTGGGGTAACTTAGTTTATCCTTGTTCTGGAGATTGAGCTATGTTAGATGAACTAGATATTGCTATAGAGGCAATTAAGATTGAATGGGTTGAATACTTTAAGAATTATATGCTTAGATTGGTTGAACAAGATCCAGAACGGTTTGAGAAATATAAGGATTTTATGGAGGAGTGGCATAATTATGTCTCGTAAAGTATGGGTTTTAACAAGTGAAATTGATGAGTGTAACCAAAAGGGTGAATACTTTGAGGCTGTATTTGCCGAAAAGCCCTCAATTCTAACTCTAGTAGGTTATTTTGCTGCTATTGAGCTTCCCATGAGCTATATCCAAAAAGATTACCTGTTAGACTTAGCTAGGCACATCCGCGATGGTGGTGGGCCCCAAGGCAGCACGGAGTGCAGCACGGAGTATAAGTGGTATTGGCTACGGGAGGTAGAATGTTATTAGATTTTCCTGAGATTGAATATGTAGGGTTTAGGTACTGGATTGATTTTGCCCCAGATGGCTCTCCTAGAGCAGCTATACCTTTTGAAGGGCAGCATAAAGCCGCTAGCAAAGATAAACACTGCCGAGCAGCATTAGAGGAGTATATAAATGCATTGGTATCTTGATTGTGAGTTTGACGGGCACACAGGCCCTCTGCTTAGTCTAGCCCTTGTCTCAGAAAAGACTGGATTAGACCTTTATTGTGTAGTTACTGGTGTAGAAGCTTTAGATTCTTGGGTGCTTAAAAATGTTATACCAAACTTATATTATAGAGGAGCTCATGTTAAATTCTTTGAAGTACCTCTTCACCATGTAGGTGATATACTACGACAGCAAATACAGAGTGGTGATACTATTATTGCCGACAGTCCCGTAGACATCTATAGATTTTGTCAAGCACTATCTACAGATAGTGATGGATTATGGGCTTCAACAGATTTTCTACGTCTTAACTTTGAAGTTATTAATATAGATTGCTATCCCACAGATTTAGGAGGTGCTATACAGCACAACGCTTGGTGGGATGCTCAAGCACTTAAAAGGAAACTTACATGAAAATAACACAAGAGACGCTTGATAAAGTCCAAGAACTTGTTGAGGAAGAAAACAACTATAATAATGATTATCAAAGAGTATTCTGGGCTTTTGCCAGATATATGCAAAATCAAGACCTCAATACTAGAGCACGAGAAATCTGTATTAAGGAAATGCCAAGTCACAAAGAATCCTTTTCTAGTGGAAAACTAGACGATACACCAATAATGCGCGCAGTAAGAAAGGCACTTGAACAATGAATAAATTTCCAAAGTGGGTTTATAACAGAGTAGATGAATTAACTTCAGAAGAAGACTATGATGGCACTGAATGGAACACTAGGCGAGCGGTTGCTTTTTGCCGGTACATTCTAGGCCATGAAAAGCCGCCAGTTAGCAAGATCACTATTAAAGCGCGAGAGCTTTTTAAAGCTTTTGGTGCTGATGAGAAAATGCAGGTAGAAATAGACGCTGGAAAATGGGATAACTCCTATGAGCTAGATTTGATAAAGTTAGGGCTTGAAAATGGCTAGAGAATTTCCAGAATGGGTTTATGCTCGACAACAAGAATTAGGTGACCTTGAGAAACTGGGCGCGAGGATCATTAATCCTTGGGCATGGCGTCAATTTGATGCTGCGGTTCGTCCTTTTGACGAAAATAGGGGCGCACAAGATCCAGAAGGATTAGAACAATTTTGGTATGCGCTCACTTGGGGAAACAGGGGGTATCGAAAGAGCCATGAAGTTCGCAGGTGGTTTCTTGAAGAAGAGCTACTAGGAGCTGAACCTCTTGCGATCTTCGCTGTTCGTGAAAGTCTAGAAAAATCCCGTACATATCTTGCCGCCATCCTTCCTCGTGTCGAGGAATTGGTGGTGAAACACGCTTAAGCAAAGTGGGGGTGATGTTCCAAACTAATATAACAGGTAGAGAAGGCCTCACATCTGGCGTCCGGGCAGAAGCCTTTGCCAAGTACCTCCTCGCCTCGCAGCAATGCAGGGGAAGCTTTGTTCGGCATGTTTATAGAATTTAATTCTTGACTTTCTATATAATCTAGGTTATATTAATTTCATAAGAAGAAAGGATTTTTAATGATCGATAAAGACAAAGCGCTAGGGGAGCCAGACGCTTGGATATACCCGGACGATCTCGACGAGATGCGCAACAACGAAACGAGCTGCAAGGTGTGGTCCCTCGCTATGTCGCACCCTCAGCGCGGCAATACTGTTCCTTTATATGCGCATCCCGCAGCCGCCGACCTCACCGCCGCGCACAAGCGGATCGCGGAGTTGGAGGAGGGGTTACGTCCATTCGCATATGAAACCGCCATAGCTCATGCGGCGGGTATGGAAACAATGCGCGTGAAAAAGCCTCTAGCAGCTTTCGATAAAGCCCGCGCCCTTCTGGAGAACCGAAATGGATGATATCCCGAAAACAACCTTAACTGATGGATCGCCGGTAACACCCGATCATCGTGAAATTGATCCTACAACCGGCATGCAGAAAGCCTATGTCGTCTTAAGTGAAGAAGAGCGAGCCAAGGGCTTTGTTCGTCCTGTGCGACAATCCTATGTGCATCTCAAGTGCGGCGTTGTCACCAAGATGGGGTTAGCACTGGCGGAAACATATGCACGCGATCCATTCTTCTACAGCGGCACATTCTGTTGCGGATGCAGTGATCATTTTCCGGTCGGAGACGACGGCGAATTTGTATGGGATGGCACTAACGAGAAGGTGGGAACATGAAAGCTGGGATTGCTGTCGATAACTGGAAGCTGCCCATTTTTTGTAAGCGGCTCACCGAGGCAGGTTACGATTATGTGGACGGTGGCGCACTGACCGCCGATGCTGTCACTGATTATTTGATCGAAGATTTGGCGAAACGAAAGCGCGCTGAGTTACTCGATCTTGCACAAGAGCTGGATGAACTTCGCGGCACTTTGGTTGATCAGGCGAGGATAAACAGCTTCGCTTTGCTGGATGACATTCTTGCCGCCCGCCAAAAGGAACCCAAGCCATGACCAGCCAGCACGCACGAGAGGCGGCTGCTTCCATTTTTGGTTATCGTTCGTGGGCGGCAGCTATGGAAATTAGTGCTGGCGGCGAAAGGCTCGCTATACAAAAAGCTGCCGAAGTCTTCGCTCGCTTCGAAGCCGATACACTGGATCGGGTGGTGGTACTGATTGAAGAACTGTCGAAGCGACCAACAACGCAATGGGGCGAAGTCAAAGCTGCAATCCTCGCACTAAAAGGAAATAAATAATGAAAATTTGGGAATGTAAAATAGGTACTAGAGAGGACATCGAGCTCCCTAGAGGCTCTGATTGGCCAATGCGTAGAGCTGTTGAACAATCTTTTAAAGACCTAACAGGTCTAGAGGCAGAGTTTTGTTTTTCTGGTTGGGGAGCTTCTCTAACCGAAGGCGAACTTGCTGTAGTCGAGGATAGATAATGACCACTATTTTAGTATTGGCCTACTTAGTTATAGCTTTCGCCACATCTAGCCTATAATTTTATGTGTAAAGGAGAACATACTTTACCTTATATTATACCTGGTATATTTTGGCCTGTAACCTGGTTATTTTTACTACTACTAATACTTATACAATATATTACCGTTTATTTCGAATTTTTACTAAAATTAAAGGAATCTAAATGAAAAAATTAATTACACTATTACTTATGTCGGCTTCTCTAGCTGCTTGCTCACGAGTAGAAACAGGTGAGGTAGGTGTGCGACAAAACTTCAGTAAAACCATTGAAACTACAGAGCTTCAACCAGGGTCTTTTAATCAAACTATCATTGGATCAGTACTGCTTTTTCCTGTAAAAGATGTAGGGGTTGATATTGTCGATCTTCATCCATTAGCTAGCGATAACTCTACTGTTGCAGATTTTGATATGCAAGTTATTTATTCCCTTAATCCACAATCTGTAGCTGAGATTTGGATTGAGAAGTCTCGTAGCTTTCATGCTCAAGACCAGGATGGTCGTAACCTTCTAATGTATAATTATATATACCAAGTGGGCCGCAACGCGGCCTATAAGGTAGCCCGTAAATATGAATCTCTTAAAATGAATGATAATCGGGCTCAAATGGAGCAAGAGATTATGCAATCTATGCAAGGCTCTCTAGCTAAAGAAGGGCTTGGAAACAAAATTATTCTTAGTCAGATTCTTATTAGACAAATCCTTCCTGCACCCCAGATCGTAGACTCAGCTAATCTTCTAGTGCAAGCTCAAAACGAGCAGAAGCGTAAAGAAGTAGAAGTAAAAACTGCTAAAGCAGAAGCTGAACGTATTGCTACTCTTAATGCTAATAGTGGTGCTATTGAATATATGAATGCAATGGCTCTTATTAATATTTCTGAGGCAATTAAATCAGGCCAAGTATCAACTATTGTAGTACCTTACGACTTTAAGGGTATTGTAAATGTAAAATAACTTTTAAAGGGCTTCTAAGTTAGTTATTGACTTAGAGGCTCTTTTATTCTATATTAATATCATGAAGAATTTAATTAGCAAATTAAATAGCAATTGGCCTATATCTAGAACAGATAAGGCTTTAATTATTGAGATTTTGATAAGATATCAAAATCTCAATATCCGACTTAATAAATCTGTAGTAAAAGCAAAGGAACTCAGAACTAGTGTCAAAAAACTCAGAGAAGTATGCTAAAGAAATGCAAGCACGGGCTATTAGAGACGAAGCAAAGAAAGTTCTAGCAGACCTAGTATACTTTGATAATCAGTCAGATGAGTATCCAAGACTAGTACAAAAGATGGAGTTTTATCTAGATGAGTTTTTCAGGTTAGTACGATGAGAGTATTCTTCCAAGATGGCCCGCGAGCCGGGCGATGGGGTTATTTTAACCTTGATAACATTCTCAGGGTAATAGAAGAAACCTCGGAAGATACTTTTAGAGTTGGAATTTATTATATAGTTAAAGAAAATCAACAATATATGGGATTATGGCAAGGATGGGAAGAGTAACTTTAACCATACATTATAGAGATGATAGTATTTGTGTCAAAAATCTCTCTAGTAAGAGAGATGCCATTTGGTACGCCTATATGGAAGGCGACCATGTGCTCAGATACTGGATTAGACCATGCAATTAATTTTTAGCTTTTTTGTACTTTTTATACTTCTTTATATTCTCACGAGTTTTATAACTCATGTAATAGATAACATTTTTAAGTAAGCCTTTTTTAGTTATTGACTTTACAGCCCAAATCGAGTATATTAAATACTCAATATAGGGAGATATATGTGAAGCCTTCAAAACCTAACCTTATTGGTAAACTTAAAAATGAAACAGGTCTAATTGATGTAGCTTGGGAAAAACTTACTATAGCAGATATAGAGAAGATCCTTAAGTTTCTCGAATTTCTCTATGCCGAGATTGAATATGAAGCGTCTTAAGAAGCAAGCTAAGCTATTCTCCAAACTTCTAGATATTCCAGAAGATACTTCAATTAATATCAAATTGAAAAATATTAAAAGCGGTTATAGTGGAGAAACTATCCAACTTGGGGAACTATTCTACCGAGTGCTTATCAATAAAAACCTATGTAAGCATCAACAAGCAAAAGTTCTAGCCCATGAACTTGTTCATGTACGTCAATATATCGGGGGAGACTTGATAGACTTGCCTGGAAAAGACGGTCTATATAAATGGAAGGGTGATTTAATAAAAATTGAAGAAGGATCTATGGATGATTACTTTCTTAGTCCTTGGGAATTAGAAGCTAGAGCTTTAGAAGATTGGCTAGTATATAGATGGGAGGTGCGATGACAACTTATAATCAAGAATTAACAGAAAAGTTAAAGGAGGCTTATTTAGCTAATCCTTGTCGTGAAACCATTGATATTCTAGCTGCTGAAAACGGTAAGTCATTTAGATCTATTATTGCTAAGTTAAGTTCCTTAGGGATTTATAATAAGCCTCAGCGTTTAACTAAATTTGGCGATACTATTCTTAAGAAGCCTGATATGGTGCAGGAGATAGAGTCTTGGTTAGGCATCTCCGTGCCAACCCTTCAAGAGACTGGTAAGCTTGATCTCAAAGTACTTTATGATCGCTTAAAGGAAGATTATGTTAAAGATATTTGAGTGGCTTATATTTGGTCATGTACATAAATGGGACTTACTTAACTCAGGTAATGTTGGAAATAAGCGTGGAGATACTGTAGGTCGTTGGTATGAATATCAATGCTCTCGTTGTAATAAAAGGAAATATACTCAATGCTATTAAGTAAAACTCAATTCATTGCTAAACAGCTTCCAGAGTATAATGCTGATGATATTTATGATGTTCTTCTAGGTAATATTACTAAACCGACGGATTTTGTAGATGAAGTTATGGCTGCGGCAGACTTCTATGATAGCCTTCTAGAGAAAGGAATTAATCGTGACAACTCGTGAGGAAATTTCAGCTTGGTTCGATGAAGGAGCCAAGCTAGGATCTGACTATATGATAGTCATGACAGATACTTTTGATTGGGATGATTATCCTAGTTATTACTCTGGAGACAATATTACTAGACATGTTGCTTCTAAGAACTTTAACATGCAAAAAGTAATGGAAGTGTATGATCTTAGACTTGATCGAGAATCTCAATTAAATCAACATCGTTGTAGGGCTGACTTAACGTGACTATTGTTTATATTTTTCTAGCAGCAGTTTGGTTTTCTATTTTTGCTACTCTTTTTAGGCTACAATTAATCTTTTGGATTGACTTAAACCATAAGTGGTATAGTTTCCCCTCTTATGTATTTACAAGTGCGCTATTAATCGGGCTTGCTATTTATACTCCAATAGTAGTTTTTGGTTAATGAAAAGAATTAACGTAGTAAGCTGGGTAGACTGTAAAGTATTAACTAAAAAATGTTGTGCTCTATTAGAACAGCTTGGTGAGTATGCTCATAGAGGCTATGAAAAAGATGGAATCTATGGTGATTCTAATCTTATAATAGCTTTAATAGATATAGAGACTACTATAGGTAAGCTGCGAGACAAGTCAAAACAAGCTAATCAAAAATAGTTCTTGACTTTTACCCCAAAGTTTGGTAAATTATTGTGTAAGGATGACAATATATCAGCAGCAATGTATAAGTTACAAACAGATAATATTAAACTTATAGAAGTTTTAAATTTTATTAGAGATTTTATTCCTAGTAAAATGACTGATGAACATATTAATATTATTCAAATTAAAATTAAGAAAGCTTTAGAGCATAAGTAAAAATAGTTCTTGACTTTCAACCCAAAGTTTTGTAAAATAATTTCATTAAGTCGTTAAAGTAAAAATGGGTGTAGGGAACGCGCTAAAGCAGGAACCCAAAATTCTCCATCATTGCAAGGATGAAGAGAATACTTAATACCTCGGCTTAAAGAAAGGTGTGCGCGGCAAGCACTTAATTCCCGCCATTAGGGAGCCAACATAGGAGAGGCGAAACTCCTTAACATCACCCTCAAGACCTAGAACGAGTAGCGCTTAAATCCTCTAGGCCAATTTGTGACACTTTTGATAAAGCAGAAGGTTAGTACGTCCGATATGGGAGATACGGAAGCCATTGAAAGTAAGATGGTTTATTAGTTTGTGGTTGACTAATAACGGGGAGCGTACCTCGTCAGCAGGTTTTACGTGGAAGCGAGTTATATAGGGATCGCAGAGGTAGTATTGAGGTTGACTATTTCATTAGGGCTTTGGTAGCCCAGAGAGGTGCAGCGTGGTGCAAATCCCCAAACCGATAGGGTTCGAATCCCAGGGTGCAAAGAGCAAAACCTCTCATCAGTTTAGGCTCTAGTTAGGCCTTTAGATAGGAAGATATGCGGTACACTTTTAAGTGTATACTGCCTCTACTTCTCCTAAGAATTAGTTAGCACAATCCGAAGTGATATATCGGAACTGAGAAGTAATTACTCTCGGCCATTAATTGGAGGTTAGATGACTTTGGCCTTAATCAGAGAACAGTGATGCCCACTACGTATAGGGCGGCTTAAGAAGATTGCTAAGGGCTAAACGAGCAATTCTAGTTGCTGAAGACTTGCTTCAGGGGAGTACTAGTGCACTGTAGTACGGTGTTGATAAGGGATGGCATATTCAACAAAAAAGCCTGCTAGGATTAATTTCCTAGCAGGCTATATTTTTATTTATAAAACTTATGTCGTCCTATTGTTATTGTATATTTCACATTGCGCCACGCTGGGCGCACATGAGTCGCATGGAAAAATCTAGCACCTCCTGTAGGGTCAATCCCCGGATTTTCCGCTATTTTTAGCGCTTTCTCCCAAGAAGGTCCATTATACGCTTTTTTAAATCGAAAACTAAACTGTCTAGGCTCATGGATAACTGCACAAGCACTTATACCACGACGTTCACTACGATTGATAATAACGTGAGCAACAGCTCTCTGACCTATTTTAGGCTCCCCTCTAGCTTCGTGCCATATTGCCTTAGCAATACAGACTATATCTGTTGGTGGTAAATCTAACATAACAAAACAGGCTAGCTAGGCCTAAATTTTTCTCCTTTCTCAATGAAAAGGGCGCTTGCGCGCCCTAATTATGATCTTGTTGAAGCTTCTCCCTATCGTAGCGCTGCTGCCTAGCTATTGCAGCTCTCTTAACTCGTCTGCGCTTATCTGTGGGTTTCTCATAAAATCTTCTTTTTTGTAATTCTTTGAATAAGCCATCTTCAATAAGCTTTCGCTTAAGAGTTCTTAACGCTCTATCAATATTATTACCACGTACTTCAACTAACATTAATTGCCTTTTCTATGTTTGGTTCTATAAAGTTAGGGCCTTTTAATATTTTTCCGTCGGCCCTAAGGATCGGATTTCCCTCGTTATCCAGCTTAGTCATGTTAGAGGCGTGAACCTCTTTAAAGACTTCACTAAGATTATAATCTAATTCAATAGCTAGGCCATGATTTACATAAGCTATATCAGCTTGAGCGTCCGCTATTCCAGCTAAGTTTCTAATACCCGTGCTACTTAAAGCATCTTTGATATTGTAATATACATTCTTACCTGTTAAATAACTTATATCTAGAGTAATGTTGAATCCATCTTCAAATAACTCTTTTAACTCTTCGACTAATAAGCCAAGTCTCATAGCTAGCCTATCATCTGTAATCGTATCTACATTAGTGTTAGGAATTTTATTAACTTTGTGGAAAGTTAAAACCATGTCACGTTCTGAGCCATTAAGAGAGTTTACAATATCATAAGGCATGTTACTCTTTACGTAATTACGCGCGTCCATTTAACGTCACCTGCATTAGTGTCATAATTGTGGATGTCTCATAAAGGAACTTATCTGAATTAACATCGACTCCTTGAGCCTCTGCTAAATTAATAAATTGTTCCATAACTTGCTCTAGGCCGGTAGGGGCCACTAGAATTTCTTCTTCCTCTTTAAATAGAGGTACTACATTGCTCATTTAATCTCCAAAAGTCCAATTTCGTTTTCTTAAGTATCTTACCTGATTATATATAGATGTTTTATCCCTACCAGGTAGAAGAGTCATAAGGTTATCTAATGGGACTTTTTTGTAATATTTTTTCAAAATTAATCTTTCTTCCCTAGACCATTGACTCTTCATTTTGATATTATAGTAAATTTCTAATCAAAAGTCAATAATTATTTTAGGTCTAGGTATTTAGATGTTATTGATTTATTTGTTGACTTTGAAACCCTCTTGTTGTATATTCATAAAATGGAATTACAAGAATTTACAACATTTTTACGCGAGAAAATTAGGTCTTTTGATAAGGCAGTTAGGGAAGATGTGGCAATACCACCTCCAATGGATTTAGAACAATGGATAGAGGATTTTAAAGAATGGATCAAGTAACAATTTGGTATATTACAGCTAATAATGGAGATGGCTCATCCTCTACTCATTTTTTTGATAGCTTTGATTGTATAGAGTATTGCTGCGACGAAGACAATGGACTAGAAGAGTATTGGGATGGTGATGGCGGTTCATATGGTCACTTCTTAGTACCTATAGGTACTGAAATCTCTGGTATTAAAATATATAGTATCGACTCACTTAAAGCTTGGAAGGAATATTAATGATTATTGAAGAATCTGTTGCTATTGGGGTTCTTATTGACCTTGTAGAGCTTTTTGATAGTAAGCAGGGTATTAACGATCATTTTAATAAAGTAAAAAATCGCATGGAACCTAGTGAGGATATTCAGCGTATTATAGCTAATGCTAGGCGTTTAATTCCGGAAAAAATGAAACCCGCTGAGGCTGCTCGTGCTATGGAAGTAATTGAAAATAGAGACGACCTTATTAACTCTAGCCCAAACGTAGTTAATATGCGAGCAGAATTTAGTAAGCGTGTAGCCCTTAATGCAGGAGCCAGAGGTATTTTAGCGGCTTTGGTTACAGACCCTCAGAGCGAGGAAAATTGGACTATGGCTCAAACTTTTATTAATGCAGAAATTGGAGAAGAAACCTTTGGCGAGAAATGACCGTGTAGAAGAGGCTAGAAAAACTTTAGAAACTCTTAAAGAGCAGATGAGAATTTTGTCTGAAGAAAATTTTTATACTTTTATGGATTATAAAGATTATAATGTAATACATACTATATACTTATCTCAATTTCTAAGTTTTAAGTTAAATGCATCAAAAACGGAGAATTATTAATGCAAGAAGCACATCAACCAACTATTCTAGCAAAGAAGGTTCGTAAACCTCAACCAACTAGGCAAGAGCTAAAAGACTCCCATAAAGCGCGAATGGCTGAACGTAGACGTATGTACCGAATTACCTGTGCTACTCAACCTACTACACCTCATATTTTTGCTAATATTTCTAAACATCATGAATTTTACGGGGATACACCAAGTGAACATGAAGCCCGTAAAATTCTGTAAAGATTGTAAATATCATAGCTATGAAAGTAATAGTCACTATTGTTTACATACTAAAAGTATAGAAACAATTAAACCTACTACTACTTATTTAATATATGGGCCTATAAAAGTACAGTTAAGCTGTCAAGCGGCTAGAAGGAGAGTTAATATATTAGATTGGCTATCTTTGGGGGTTTACTCTACCTAGCTGTGGAGTGCATGGTAAGCTTTGGGAGTCGAAAAATAGTTCTTGACTTTTAGGTCAAAATCGGCTATAAAAGATTATATCTTCATGATCTGGGATACGAAATCGTACATTAGCTAAGATGCGGCCACTTGGCTGCAACGCAGGTATCAAATCCTGCTGGAGAAATACTTCTAGGCTTTGAATACTGCTCTAACGGTATGTAAGCCGAAAGACTTAACAGCTAGTGGCTTTAGAGAGCTGCTGATAGTATTACTAATCTCATAAATTGGTGGTGTGGAAGTAGCTGGAACACCTTGGCGTGAGCCATGTCGTATAAGGAGTTTGAAGTTGTGATTAAAGTTATATTAGCTCCATTTAAGTGGAAAGAAATATTTACTGCCGGAGTTTATTCTTACCAGGAAAATTCCGTAACCGGAGACAGACGAGCTATTAGAATAATTAAAGGTGGTTGGTCGCCTCTAGATACTAGATGGCTTGGAATTAATTCAAATAGTCCTTTTATAAAGGATTAAAATATAGTCGCTGACAGCGAACAATAAAGGCGGAAAGACACGAGGGCAGTACTCGTCGCTTCCACCATGAATAGTGAGTGACGCTGTGAAAGGCAGCATCCGTTTAGGTATAGGGTAAATCTGCTTCTCACTATTCTTTACGGGAGCGAACTAGGATCGATTTTCGTGAAATAGGAACGTTCGAGACTATTGACTGGCAAAGTGCCAAAGAAAGTAAAAGCAGCGAATGATAACGATGCCGTTGAGTACGCCCTAGCGGCCTGACTCAACTGCGCCCGGCGGAGCGTAGAAACAGAATCCGTCACTACCTGGAGATTAAATATGTTTAAACTTTATCAATTTCAAAATGAAATATTATTTTTTATAATAGAAGATGAATTTACTTTTGTAAATAAGTTTAAACAACGACGAAATAAAGAAGACCTTGCTAGAGAGCAAGAATGGCGCGATTATATAGAAAGTATTTTGTGATGTGGGTAAATCCCGATATTGAAATTGTACCTGTTGTACAGGATGAAATGGAATCTTGGAAAGCTCATGTAGGCCGGGGCTGGCACCCACTACTTGATTACTTTGCTAAGAATATTGACTATCAGGTTTCTAAAGGTGATATGCCGCCTGTTAATATTAGTCAAGTTAAAGAAAAATATGGAGGCCTACGGCTCTATACTAGTGGTGGAAATGATCTAACAGATATTCTAGCAGCTTTTTGTGAGGATCTTTCTTATAAGTACTGTGCAGAATGTGGAAAGCTTGCAGAAGCTACAGATAAAACGGGTTGGTGGCAAACACTTTGTGAGGATTGTAAATAATGTGTAATGAAAAGACTATAAATTATCCGGCTGGAAGAGCTTATAAAGCTCCGTGGCCTACAGACTCATTATATAATAATGATGTGCATCAAGCTAATGGACCTTTTAAAGCTCCGTGGCCTACAGACTCATTATATAATAATGATGTGCATCAAGCTAATGGACCTTTTAAAGAAATTTTAGAGGTTAGCTATAACTTTGTAACTTGGTATATAGATATGCCGGGTATAGAGCCCCAAGATATAAGCGTTTATACCTATAGAGATATGATTTTTGTATCTGTGGCGGGAGAAGAAAAAACTTATCTTAAATTAGAAGAAGTTGTAACTCTACAGTATGCCGAATATGATCTAGGCGTGCTTGAGATATCCCTAAATAGACCTTATAACGTGGAAATGTTACATGTGGACATTGTTTAAAGCACTACCAACAGCGGTCAAGTTGGGCTGGATTATTGGTTTGCTAATTTCTATCTCTGCTATTATTGGTGGAACTTATTATGCAGGCTATAATAAAGGTGTTAATATCTCTGCTCTAGAGATTGAGGAGTTTAAAACAAAATCCGTTCAACTTCAAAATCAGCTCGATAATGTAGTTACTAAAGTAGATACTAAGTATATAGTTAAATATATAGAGAAGAAGGTCTATATTAAAGAAAAAGCAGATCAATTAGAACAAACAATTGAAACTGTATTTGTTCCTACCTCCGAAATGACTTTCGGATGGGTTCATGGATATAATTCTTCCATTAGTGGAGTAGATGTAACTCCAGCAGATATTGCCAATACGGCCCCTAGCGGATTTACAGATAAAGATGTATTACTTGTAGCTACCTCTAATAATAAGATCTGTTTAGACTATAAGAATAATCTAACTAGTCTTCAAGACTTGGTAAAAGAAAGGGAGAAAGAGCTTGAAAAGCTTGATAACGTTACTATTAGTAATTAGTCTGTTAGGAGCTTGCAATGAGCCTTCTTTACCTAATCCAGAGATTAGGATTAAACCTATCCCAACTGAATTGCTTCAATCTCCAGAGGATTTAAAGAAAATTGAAAAAGCAAGATAAATATATAATTCGTGCCGGAATTCTAGGTATGAGTGTATATCATGATAATATAGATGCTCATATTCAGCTAGTTGATATAGACACTGGGGAAAGCTTTTCACTACCTGTGTCTAAAGGCTTTCTAGAAGAATATTGGCACGATTTTAGTAAAGGAGCTAAAAAGCTTGAGTTGGAGGTACGTATTGTATGATTGAGCAAGTATTAGAAGAGCGCGGAGCGCGCTATGGAAAATTCATCGAACATGCTACTATTGCGCAGGGTATTCAAGATGTTATGCGTCAAGCCCCTAACTGGAAATTCCTAGACCCTGATATGAAGCAGTCACTCACTATTATTGCGGATAAGATTGCTCGTATTCTTAATGGGCAAAAAGACTATGACGACAACTGGGTAGATATAGCAGGGTACAGTACTCTTATTGTTAATAGGATACGCGAGAATGAACTTTTGTAACGAAGCTAAAACTAGAGCTGAGGTTTACTATAGACATAAAAAGCGAGGCTCTAAGTATCTTTATGTAGATGAGTTCGAGCTAGATTGGCCTTATGTAGAGGGAGATTGTTTTTACTACATAACACCTCTTACTGAGGTCGAGGTAAGTATTCAACGATCTACAGAGTATAGAGGGCCTGTGGTTATTTACATGGATATTGAGAATTATAAACTTTACGCTAGACCTAAGATTGAGTTTTTTGATGGACGATTTGAGAAAGTAAAATAATGCAACAGTTGTATAGAATTAATCATTATGCTTGTTTTAAACCTTGGAGATATAACTCTGTATATTTTATTACAAATAAAGAATTTTTTGATAAGCTAAAGCCTTATGATGGTGGTGAAATGGAGACTAACATCGACTTAGGTGAGTTATCTGAAGAGGATCAAGAACGATTAGATGATGTTGGTATTTGGGAGTTTATAGGTAGCGAGGATATAGAGCACCCACATGTAGAATATCCTATCATAATACTAGATGAAATTACTATATGGACAGATTAATTGAACCTATTTATTCTAGACAATGATTTGACTCGGTGTGCGCAAGCCCACTTCGATTCTCATATAGGAAAAATACAGCTAGAAGCCACACAGCTTCTAGCTACTACTATTTGGATAAGTCAAGCTATAGGTTTTGTACCTAGGCCCTTATCAAAAGAAGAACTTAATGCTATTAAAGAATACGCTAAACCAGCTAAAGGTTTATCTATAGATTCTAGAAATGATGCGGGATTCGTTCGTTATCTTCCTAGCCACCCAAACCATCCTTGCGCGGTGTGGGCTCGTTCTAGTAAAGCTAATTTTGCTTGGATAAAAAACTATGTAGAGGCATTAAATATTGAGTGTGTATGGCGTGGTTATAAATCTCACGCCGCTTGCGCCGAATCAAAGAAGTTAGATTGTCCTGATTGTATTACGTGTGGGAATTTAACCTCTTTTGCTCAAGCAATGCCAGAAGAGTATAAATCATCAGATGTGATAGAGTCTTATAGAACCTACTATCACTGTGAAAAACAACATTTAGCGAAGTGGACTAAAAGAGGAGCACCAGATTGGTGGAATTAGGTTATTGTAAAACGCATGGAGTAGTAATCGCTGACGAGGATGGGTTCTTAGGTACATTTTATTGTAGTATGTGTTCCAATTTTGTCAGTCCCGTTACCAGCACTCAAATAGAAGAAGAATTAGAGGCTTTGGTAAGGTCTAAACAAACTTTATTAAGGCTAGAACAGAAATTACAGGCTACCAAGCCTTATTTGGAGAATTTAATTAATGTGTGTAGTTAGTACTGTTGGAGTAGATTTATCGGAGATTTTTACAAAGTGAATTGTAGATTAATAGCCATAACCGAACCTAAAATACCTGAATGTAATACAGCCGAGGAGCTAGTAGCCTATTGTGCTAGGGTTAGTAATCCTACTAATCAGGCAAATAAGGAAACTGCAAGTAAACTAGTGAAGTATTTGGTGGACCATCAACATTGGTCTCCCCTTGAAATGACTCATTTGGTTATTGAAATTGTAACAACAAGAGATATTGCTCGTCAAATCTTACGACATAGAAGTTTCTCTTTTCAAGAGTTCAGCCAAAGATATGCAGTAGCTCAGAACTTTACAATTAGAGAAGCTCGACTACAGGATCAAAAGAATCGTCAGAATTCAATTGAAACTAACGATGCTGAGACCTCCGATTGGTGGACTAAGGAGCAGGATAATCTTACTGACTACGTGCAAGAGATTTACGCAGCAGCTCTTGAGCGAGGTATTGCTAAGGAACAAGCTCGTGCAGTTCTTCCAGAAGGACTTACTGAATCTAGACTTTATATGAGCGGAACTCTTAGAAGTTGGGTACACTATTGTCAACTGAGGATGCGTAATGGTACTCAGAAGGAGCATAGAGAAATCGCCGAAGCTTGCTGGAATATTATCTCAAGAGAATTTCCCAGTATTTCTGAGCTAGTCCTATGAAAATAGACTATAGTTATATACTACTTGAAGGTGATAGGCTTATAACAGGTTTTATAAGCTCACCAAAGCCAAGTACTAAAGACAAGCAGCAAGCGTTAGATCTTCTAGCGTACATATTTAATAAACCAGGAGCAAAATTTACATATGAAAGCCAGGTATAGGCGTTTTGATGGTGCCAATGGCATTTTTAACTACCCCGTTGTAGATGTAGAGGGGCATGAAAGTTCAGGAGGTTTTATCCTTTTAGGTTATGATAGTTATGAAGAAGCACATAACGAAAATCCAAGTGCTGCTATTGCGGATGTAGTGGAATTTCATATAGAGGAGGAGAGCAAAGTTGAAGTCGGTTTTGGAACTAGACCCAATTGAGGGCACATATTTAATACGATTACCCGATTATATTGTAGAAGACCTAGAGTACTGGGATGAGGGAGACGAAGTATCTCTAGAAGTTAATACTACTAGACATGGGGACTTAGAGCTTAGGGTTAGCCGAATTTAGTTCTTGACTTTTAGGCCAAACTACGCTATATTAAATTTCAATTAATGGAGATAATATGGCTATTAAGAAAAAAGACCATGAAAAGCTAGATGATGCTAATATTGAACGAGTAATTGCTCTTAGAGAGGCTGAGAAGCCTATTACTATTAAGGCTGCTTGTGAAATTCTTAATATTGCCTCAAACGGTGCTCGCCTACAGAAAATCATTGATGAGTATAAAGAGAATAAATCTCTTAGCGAGAAACGCAGGGCTGCTAATAGAGGTAAACCTGCTTCTGAGTTTGAAATTCAAGCCTGTATTGAAGGCTATCTAGATGGGGATTCTATCTCTGATATTGCAAAAAGACTTTATAGATCAGCGGGTTTTGTAAAACAGGTCATCGAAACCATCGGTGTTCCTAGCAAGACTATGGGTCACGATTATTTTCATCCTCAGCTTTTGCCTGATAACTGTATTGCTAGTGAGTTTGATATAGGACAGGTTGTTTGGAATACTAAGTATAATGGTATGTCTATTGTGCTAGGTAAAACTTCTAGGCAAGATAGTTATAAAGTTTTCAATATTGAGCTTATAGAAGAAGTATCTCCCTATTTCCCTAGTATTGATGGGTATGGGGGACATCATGCAGTTGTACCAGCTTTTGATCTAGGAAATCTGGAACATCTGAAAGAATATGGTATTGATATTTACAAGCCTTATAGGAGTTCATTTCCTAGATGGCTTGCTGGGAGATAAATGAGAGTTGTTACGTCATGAACATCTGCTAGTAAGGGCAGAAGTAGCTAATCCACCTACTTGCCCAAAATTTATAGAGTCTTGGCTAGCAAACCTAGTGCGTTCTCTTGGTATGAAAATTATGATTGGGCCTATAGCAGAATATTCTAATGTTGTAGGTAATGAAGGGGTTACAGGAGTCGTTGTTCTTAACACAAGCCATTCGTGCGTCCATGTGTGGCATTTAGATAGTCCTGCTGTAGTTCAACTAGATGTGTATTCTTGTGCAGCTATTGATAAGCAACTTATCTTTAACCTGCTAGAAGAGTTTAGACCAACACATATAGATTATAAGTTTCTAGATAGAGAAAAAGGATTTAAAGAGATTTTATGAAGATTTTAGGTATTAGTTTGGTATTCCTAATTGTTTTAGCTTGTATTTTAGTTGGGCCGATTATTTCGATTTGGGCACTTAATACTCTGTTTAATACAGGTATTACCCTTACGATTTGGACTTGGTTAGCGGCTTTCTGGTTTCAGTTTTTGGTTGGTCTTATAACTAATCAAAGCAAGTAAGCTTATTCTCCCTTCGTCTAGCGGTAGGACCCAAATTTTTGGTATTTGAGAGTGAAGTTCGAATCTTCAAGGGAGACCCAATTTAATTGTTGACTTTGTAAGCCTTTTGGCTTATATTGTAAAAATGGAAGGTTAACTGAGGTGGCCCTCAGCCTAGTCTTGAAAACTAGTGGTACGGAAACGTATGGAGATCGATACTGCCAGCCTTCCTCCACACAATAAGAAGTAGCCGACCTACAAACTACCATTATGGATCTGAAAAAGCAGGTAGACCGGTTTTATACCTGTGAAGTACTTCTAACTTGGAGATGTAAAGGCGCGAAATCACGACGGCTAGCGTGCGGTGAGAGTGGAATACAGTAGGTGAGTGTGGAAATTTTAGGAGACCTCTATGGAAGAGCTTGGCGTCTCATTCGCGCTAAAGAAGGGTTCGATACCGTTGTCTCCTACCAAGGACATGTTTGTATAGTAGGCCGAATACACCGGACTCTTAATCCGACGGCGAAAGCCCACCGTAGGTTCGAATCCTGCCAGGAGTACCATATTTGAAAGAATTATTAAGAAGTTGTCTGTTAAAAGAGAATCCTAACGCTGAAAACATTTTTTATAAGATGGTGCCTACCGCTTCTTTTGAGGACTTTTTAGATATAATAAGCAGAAAAACTTATAATTTAGCTAAAGATCTAAATTTAAATACTAATAAAGTTTCTAATTTGCTGACAGCTTTACTACCTAACAGACCTAAAACTACTAGTAGGATACATAGATACTTATTAGAATTAAATGATATTAGATTCTGTACTAAATGTGGTTTAAAGTTAGATAAACACAAGGATTTTTATAAAAATAATAATTGGTGTAAAACTTGTCAGAATAGCTATTTTAAAAATTACTATATTAATAATAAAGAGAGTTGGCAAGTCTACAATGCTGGCAGCGCTGTAAGGTTAGTTAAAGCTATACCTAAATGGGCAGATCTATTAAAAATAGAAGAAATATATAAAAATAAACCAGAAGGTTACCACGTGGATCATATAATACCTTTAAAAGGTAAAGAAGTTTGTGGTCTACATGTAGAGAATAATTTACAATACTTGACACCTTTTGATAATATTAGTAAAAGTAACACATTTAAAGAAGAATATTTACTTGAGGCCACAATTGCTAAAGAATATAAACCTGTATTAAATCCTAATAAAAAGTATTGTAAAGTCTGCTCTAAAAAACTACAATCTCGTAATATTACAGGATATTGTAGAGAGCATTTACCAAGAAAAGAAATATCTATAGAAGATATAGAATATTGGGTTAAAAATTATTCTTGGGTTAGAGCCTCAAAAGAGCTAGGTTTAACAGATAATGGTTTGAGAAAGAGGTATAAGACAGTTACAGGACGAGACCCTAAAAACTTAGCAAAGGAACCAATAAATGATTGAAGATGTAATTAACGGACTACAGATTATTCAGAAATATATGCCAAGTTCCTCACTTGAAGTTGAAGATGGTATTCTTTACTCGGAGCTTACAACCCCAGATATTAAAGCTTCATCTCAACTCGAAGAGTTTGATTGGTTCTGGAGTGAAGCGAAAGGTTGTTGGGTATATCATGTCTAGACAATTACTAGATAAGCTTGAATCTGCGCTGATAGCAGCCTGGGTCTATGATACAGACCTAGCTCACCAGGAAGATTATATTTCTGGTGCACAAATGAAAAAAGCTGATGCTTTAATGGATAAAGTCTACGCTTTAAAACAGGAATTACTAGGGATACTTGAAAATAGTTCTTGACTTTGACTCCAATTTTATATATAATGAGTTTATCAAGAGAGGAAATGAGCCTCTTTAGGGCAGTTAATACTCTTGATAACGTCTTGTAGCGCGTAAGCCTACAACCGCTGCGACCTCGCGGATATGAGATCGGGGCTGGTTTTCCGTTACTTGGTGCCAGTAGGTGATAAGAGGGATGGGACTTATCACCATATAGTTTATGGCGGAGAGGACAAGATGGTTAGTCGGCTGTCTCATAAGCAGCAACTCTGGGAGTTTCGAGCACTTCCTCCGCAAGGAGATACTTAATGAAAGAATTATTTGAGATAAAAGGATTACCTGTTGAATACGTTATAAATAAGCAGGGACAAATATTTTCTTACTTTTCTCAAAGATTCCTTACAGAGTTTACTAATTCTAAAGGGTATAAATATTATACCTTATCTATAAATGGAAAAAATAAAAATTATCTAACTAGTAGGTTATTGGCTTTTGTATTTTTAGACCTTCCTTCATTAGATTCTGCTTTAGAGGTAGATCATATAGATTCTAATCTAGAAAATAATAAGTTAGATAATTTACAGGTTTTAACTGCTGTCGATCATAATAAGAAAACATGTAAAGATCTAAATTATAAAGTTCATGATAAAAAATATTGTAAAACATGTAATAAATTATTAGATAGTAAAAATATATCTGGTTTTTGTTTGCAACATTATAAACCAGAGACAAAAATTATTATAAAAGCCGAAGATATAGAATATTGGGTAAGATCATACTCTTGGGTGCGAGCTGCTAAAGAGCTAGGTTTATCAGATAATGGCTTAAGAAAAAGATATAAGAAACTTACAGGAAAAGATCCAAAATCTATAAAAGATCAGAAATTAGCTCAATTGGTAGAGCGCTAGCCCTGGGAGCTAGAGGTTGTGAGTTCGAGACCCACATTTCTGACCATATAATGCTCCTATAGTGTAATGGTTAGCACACGGTCTTTATACGGCTGTACGGGCAGATTACCCGGTAGTATAGGTTCGAATCCTATTAGGAGTACCACCATATAACTCAGTTACTAGTCTAGGCTGTCGCAATACTGAGGTGCTGTAATTAAACGTGCGTTACAGCTTTTTTAAAGGAGAATAAATGATTAAAACACTTATGATTGCTACAGCTCTTGTGGCTACTACTCCCGCACTCGCGGCTGATAACTCAAATTTCACTGGAGTACGTATCGAAGCCACTGCTGGTTACGATAATGTCCTAGGCGACTTTGATAAGACCGATGTAGTATATGGCGCTGCCGCAGGTCTCGATATCCCACTAGGCTCTAGATTTACTATTGGTGCCGAGGCAAATACTTCTAATGTATTCGAGGACCAGCGCAAAATCGGAGCCGCTGCGCGCCTCGGCTTCGCGCTCTCCGACAATCTTCTAGTGTATGCTAAGGGCGGCTATGATAACTATCGTAACAGCTTCAGTAAGTCCCTTGATGGAGCCACTTTTGGCGGCGGTCTAGAATACAAGATTGGTAAGATTACCTATATTAAGGCTGAGGGTCGCTACAGTGACTTTGCTCAGGGTACGGGTTCCGTAGCTGCTGTGGCTGGAGTTGGCGTTAGATTTTAATGTGGCGACTTTGGTGTAAGGCCTTAGGTGAAAAAGCCGGAGGCTCTAACACTGAGGCAGATAGAATTGCTTGGATCAGAACATTTTTAATAATCCAAGCAATTATTACAAATGTGTTTATTATCAGTAATGCTTTGCATCATTGGTAAGGGCTTGGCAGCCATCAAAGCCAAGCCGACAATTAATGGTCTCGTGGTGGAATGGCAGACACGCTTGCCCTAGGAGTAAGTGCTTAATAAGCATGAGAGTTCAAGTCTCTCCGGGACTACCAAACACCTGCTTGAAATAACAGCAGACCTCTCTAGGAAGGCTAGAGAAAGCGCGGTAGGTTCTCCTACGCGGCGCTTCTAGATTTAATTGTTGACATTGAAGCCAAAACGGAATATAATGGCTTTAATAAGACGGAGAAACAAATATGCATCGTGATAATAATCCTTTTGCAAAGTATAATAACCCCTTGTACAAAGATAATCCTTTTGCTCCTTGGAATAACCCACTCAAGAAGAATGATCCATTTGCCTGTTGGAATAATCCTTTTGGCCACGGATATTACAAAGATGAGGTAGATAAGTTTTAATATCCCTATAGCTCAACTGGACAGAGTACGGGTCTTCTAAACCTGGTGTGAGGGTTCGAGTCCTTCTAGGGATACCAAGACGGGGACGTGGAGAAACGGGTAAACTCACAACACTTAAAATGTTGCGCTTATGGCTTACGGGTTCGAGTCCCGTCGTCCCTACCAGATTAAAGGAACTATAATGTATTTAATAATCAGGCCTCCTTGTTTAATGGAAGACGAGGGCAGAACTGAGTTTTGTGGTTCTTACGCCACCCTAGAAGAAGCTACTGAAGCTGTTAATAGATTATCTGACAATGATAAAGGCTACTTTAAGCGCTCTAACTTTAGGATTGTAAAATATGAAAATTACTGATGTAGACTATTTTGAGAATGATGCTTTTCTTCAGATTGAGGATAAAAAATTCTACTTTCAATTTAAAAACGATCCTACTATTGGTGAAGCTTTGGATAGTTTATTGATTGAAGGTAAGTTGACCGCTGTTACTATTGATGGAGTAACTTATGAAAATACTTGAAGCATCAGAAGTTACCTCTTGGATTATAGAAACAGACGAGACATGTTGGCCCACCTTTAGGCGTAACGGACCTAATAACTGGGAACAGCTTATGGGCGAAAGCTGGGAAGGCGTATACTTTGAAGAAGCTAAATTAGAGGGACTTTTTCAAGATTTTCTAAGGAAACATACACTATGAAGATTGGTTATTTAGTACGAGATAAGTCAGACCAAGAAGAAGAAGATGATTATAATCCTTGGCACTTTGAAAAGGAAGAACCTTATAAGCCTTGGAAAGAAGTTCGTAAGATCATATATGATTTTATTGAAGAAGATTAATGGGTTGTACGCCTGAGTGGACGGGCACCACTCTGTAAAAGTGACGCGGTATCGCATGCTAGGTTCGAACCCTAGACAACCCACCAGATAAAGGAGTTTAAGGGTGGAAGATTTTTTAGAAGAACTACAGACTTTACTAAATAAATATAGTATAGATAACTTATGTAATACTCCTGATTTTATATTAGCAAAATATCTATATGATACTATTCTGTCTTACAAAGATACTATGACTCGTAATATCGTTTGGCAGGATTGGGGTATTGATTAAAAGATCGGCAGCGTGGAGTCGTATAGGGACACGCACTTGGGCTAGGCCGGGTAAAGAGCAGCGTGACTGTCCTAGCAACATCCTCTCCTATTGGAGATAGAGACGGTAGCTCTTTAAGCACGTCACGAGAACATATAATATGACACAACAAACAGTAGGTACTTCAAGACTCGCACAGCGTACAGCAGGTGCAGTAGTTAATGCAAATTTCGATGAACTCTATGCCCAACAACTTCTAGTTGAGGTTGATAATGCTGTAGTAGCGGGATCTTTTAGTGTTCCAGCCGGTTATGTAATTGAAAGTATTGCTATTTTCAATAACACAGCTAATGCTATCACTGGCGGACTTAAGTTTGGTACAGCAGCTGGAGGTACACAAGTTATCACAGCCCAAGCAGTCGGTGCTAGTGCACTTCTAGTAGTTGCGGATTCTGCGCTTACTTTAAGAGCTTTCAGCACTACAGCGGCTCAAATAGTTTATTTTGATGCTGTCACAGCTTGGAACTCCGCAGATATTGATATTCGTGTTTCTCTAAGAGAAATGTGGGTTCAATAATATAAGTTACTAGTGTTTGCCGAGCTAGTCAATATCGGCTTTATTCATGGTTTAGGTGTGGCGGAGGCAGAACAGGCTGATGCGCAGGCTTGTGGTGCCTGAGATAGTGGATTCGAGTTCCACCCGTCACCCCTAAGCTATGATTAAGGATTCTAACAGCAACTCAATTTAGCCTTGTAAGCTCGTGGTCATAGGTTCGAGTCCTATACTTCCCTTAGAGGGGCGGTTAGCTCAGTTGGTAGAGCACGATAAAATGAATCCTGTTTTTTAATAGAAAGATATATTTATGTCAGTTGATTTCTTTTGGACTCGTATGCAGCGCGCACTTATGATGGACGCAATAAATAAAGAATTAGGCAAGCCTCAACCTCATACTAGAGAAGCTATGGAGTGGGAAAGTGCTTATAAAAGTACTCTTAGCAAAAATCAACTCGATAAATATAATAAAGAGTATGCCAAGCTAGATAAAGAACTGGAGAAATGGTAAATGAAAACACTACAACCCGCCGATATTATTGCTAGAAACCTTATGGAACTTCAGAAGTTTTATTGGGATCAGTTTAAGGGTGAAGTCACACCTATTCTAGAGAATATTAATAAAGCACTTTATGAGGGGTTTCCTGAGTGGATCATAAACAAGAAAACTTAGAAACTACCCAGATAACAAATTCAGTGGTTATGTACAGCATCTCAATTTTTGGCATAAAAAACCTCGAAAGAGGCATAACCAGTTAATCTTTTTAGGTTACTCACAGCAAATCAAACCGCTAACTTATGGATGTCTAGCGACACAAAGTAACCTAATGTATTCTAACAGCAACACATACAAATTTCTTACCATACTCAAGAAAGGAAAATGAATACAGTGAATACTTTCGTAAATACAATTAATCAGACAGCCCAATCCAGCCTATCAGCTCGCACAGCCAATGGTATGAGAGCTAGGGCGACCACATCAGATGCTTGTCTTGATCTCTTTTCTAGTGTAGGGGCTATGCGCGGTAAGGATATTATTCCTGCCTTCAGTCAAGCTCTCGCACAAAACGAGGATCTTGCCTTGCGTATTGCACAATGGGCTAGAGATATTCGTGGTGGTGCCGGTGAGCGTAAGCTTTTCCGTGATATGCTTTTATATGTTGAAAAGGTAGCTCCTGATCTGCTTGTAAATTCTAAACTTCTTGATAACGTACCTAACATTGGTCGTTTTGACGATCTTCTGATTTTTACGGTGCCTGCTGTTAAGTACAAAGCTATTGGCATTATTGCTCAGGCTCTTGACGCTAGAAATGGTCTTGCTGCTAAGTGGATGCCTCGTAAAGGTCCAATCGCTGCTGAACTTACAATGCTTTTCGACCTTTCTCCTAGAGAGTATCGTAAGCTTATTGTGGGACTTACTCAGGTTGTTGAGACACAGATGTGTAACCGCGAATGGAATGCGATTAACTTCTCTCATGTGCCTTCTGTGGCTATGAGTAAGTATATGACGGCTTTTCACAGGAATGTGCCAGAAGCTTTCGAAGCTTATAAAGCAGCTCTAGCTCGTAATGATGGTACAGCCAAGGTAAATGCCTCCGCTGTGTATCCTTATACTATTATCAATATGCTTGGCGGAGCTAAAGATCTTAGCTATCATTCATATTATGGGAATGCATCGTGGCGCTATGAGGATAATGAGGTTGCTACTGCAATGTGGGAAGCTCTTCCAGACTATATGAATGACCAGAATGTTATTGCAGTTGTAGATAACTCTGGCTCTATGGGCGTTAAAGTCCACGGTAGTAATACTACCTGTGCCGACGTCGCGGCAAGCCTGGGAATGTATGTTGCTAGTAACTCTAAGGGTGCTTTTAGTAATCTTTCTATTAGCTTCAACGATCAAGCTAAGTTCATCAGGCATGACCCAAACAGCCTTGCCAAGAGCCTTCAAGCTGTGTGTTCAGCGGCTTGGGGTAGTACAAATCTTCACTCTGTATTCGATCTTATTCTAGGACATGCTTTGAGGTTTAATGTACCTGCACAGGATATGCCTAAGATTGTTCTTATCATGTCTGATATGCAGTTTAATCCTTGTTATAGCTTTGATGACTCTGCACAGCGTATGATTACTAGAAAGTATGAAGATGCTGGATATGAACCCCCTGTAATTGTTTACTGGAATCTTGCTGATTACGGCAACAAACCAGTTAAGTTTAATGAGCAGGGCGTAGCTCTAGTGTCGGGATTTTCTCCCGCTATTATGAAGTCTATTCTAGCCTTGGATTTGGATAGTATCACACCTCAGGCTCTTATGCTTAAGGCTGTGAATATTGAACGCTATGACTGGCAGTGATTGGATGAAAGACACCCGCTTAATTAAGCGGGTGTCCATTAATGGAGAGACTTTCGTAGCTAAAGCTAGTTGGTTTATACGAATAGAATATCCGGGCGAATACTGTATGACTCCTTGGTTACGTATTGTAGATGTAGTTAATTTAAGAGACTTAGAATGCCCAATACATAAATTAGACCTAATCGAATATAGTTGTTGACATTGTAACCCTTTTGGGTTATATTAATATTTCAAGAGCGGAGAAAGATTATGAAGTATTTTGAAGTTGAAATCCCAGTTCACGGCGTTGCTTTAATCAATGTAGATACTACAGAGTATGAGACAGCTAATGAAGTTCTAGAAGCTATTATGTCGGGAGATATTGACCTTAGTGTATCTAAGAAGGATATTTTTGAGTGGGATATTGATCGGGATAATATTCAGGTTTTTGACGAAGATTAATCATTCTTTGCGGGTGAGCAAGTGAACACGGCGGTTTGTTACACCGTTATTGCTACGGGCGGTACGTAGGCAGGGAGCCAATATGTTTGATCCAAATGAATTAACCCATAAACAGCTTATTCAAGTTGCTTATAATTATCTAGAGCTTGCTAAAGAAGTTAAATTTCTTAGAGAAAAGAATATTGAGTACTCTTGGAAGCTTAATCCCGATACTAGTGGCGGAGCCTTTACAGATCAAGAAGCTAAAGATCGAAAGTTGGGTTATTATTGATGGAAGACTTTATAAAACTTAAAACAGAAGAGCTATTAGCTAAGGGTGCAGAAGCTTGTTTAGCCTATCTTATAGATCTAGGTATTCTAGACCTTAATGGAAACTATCCAGAATTTAATCAAGAAGAATTTGATAAATCAAATAATCCTTATAACTATGAGCGCATGGGTATTGTAGGTAAAGTTTTATGAAGCTATATAAAAATACAGCTGAAGAAACTATAGGATTACATGGAATTTTAATATATGAGTGTGAAAACTATATAATAGTACAGTTTAGTACTTTAATAGGGTTATATAAATATGAAACTATTCTGTAAAATGAAAGATGGCGGATTAGAAAGTACTGTAACGGGTTACTGGCTAATTGAATATAAGCCTCTTATTTCTATTGTACTTCTTAAGTTTGAGGGTCAAAGTCGAGAAGCTTTTCATTCCCATGCTTTTAATTGTATTAGCTGGCTTCTAGCAGGTTTTTTACTTGAAACTTTTATAGATGGAACAAAAAAGTCTTATGAGCCTAGTGCTATACCTTTTATTACACGTAGAACAGATTTTCATCGTGTAGATTCTATAGGTACTTCTTGGGTATTCTCTATTAGAGGGCCTTGGATTGATAAGTGGCATGAGAAGATTGGCAATAAATTTATAGGATTGACACATGGCAGAATTGAAGTTTAATGAAAGAGGCTGAGCTTATAGATGAAGTATTTGAACAACTAGAAAAACATTACTACAGAGAAGAAGATGGAAGCTTGACAAGTACTCTAGAACGAATTGATCGGCTTAGCTTTCTATGTGTTCTTGATACAGCTTTAAATAATATTTTGGCCCCATAGTTTACGGTTGGTTAGAATCCTGCCCTTTCAAGGCAGAGAAACGGGATCGTCGCCCATTGGGGCTACCAAAATAAATTACTATTAAGTTATAAAATCAAAGTGTTACAACAGTTTGATAGAATATTTCAAACATAGAAATTTATTCTTCTTAATGATTTGTCCTCTGCAAGTATACTAGTAGAGAAGGCGTGTAAACGAGCCTAAGAGAGGTTATTCTAAGTATGGTATTACCAGCGCAGTACTTAGACGTTTAGTAGAGTTCGTTAAACTACTTAGTTTTTATGCCGGTTACGTTTTAGACGGCTCTTTTTGTAGAGTAGGGAGCATTGCCTGATACCGGCTACTAAATTTATGGACGGTTAACTCAGCGGTACGAGTGCCTGCTTTACACGCAGGAAGTCATAGGTTCGATCCCTATACCGTCTACCATATACTTAGGAGTTTTTTATATGACAACAGCAATTACTATTGATGCGCATGCAGGTTGGGATATTGAAGTCCAAACCCTTACAACAGAACCTAACAAAGAGCTTCTAGAGACTTTTATTATTCCTGCGGGCACTAAAGAAGTTGTCTATATTTGGCACGGTAAAGAAATTGTCTATATTGCGGAGATAGTTCCATAATGAATGAATACGTTGGTTGGTGGTTAGCTATTTTAGCTTTTGTAGTCTTAGTATTTCCTGTACAGTCTTGTACAGAGCATAGTGTTACAGAGCGTACTAAACAAGTACAAATAATGTCAGCTCATTGTGCTTCTCAACATAAAACCTTCAAAGCAGAAACTACAGAATCCTCAGATGGAATGTGTATTTAAATGCATCCAATTAGACTAGCAGATGAGACTCGATATATTGGACCTCCTGAAGGTTGGACAGAGAATGAATGTTCTTTTCTTTCTATTTACGATCATGAGGTAGATGGTCATAATGTAATGGTTTCAGCTTGGATGCCTTCTCAGGAAGATATTATTAAAATAAATGCTGGAGAGCCTATTTATCTTCATATTTATGGCACTAGGCATCCGGTAGTGGGTTTTAGCGTTTAATAAAAAAGTTATTGACTTTGAAGCTAAAATCGCCTATCTTATACCAAGAAAGGAAGATATATGCTTGGAAGAAAAGTTATGGTGCCTATGTGGCTAGTGCTAGTACTTGGTTGCGCGGTTATCACTATCGGTACGATTGTGTTGTTTATTTAAGCCTTTGTAGCTCAGCAGGTGGAGCGGTAGTTTGAAGAACTACGCGTCGGAGGTTCGAACCCTTCCAAAGGCACCACAAATAAGGAGTTAGTATGGTATTATTTAATGAAGTAGTTATTACAAGTAAAAAGACACTTAGAAGTCGATTAAAGAATTATCTTGTTGACCAAGGTACTATGGATATTAGTGGTAACATGCTAGATGATATAGTGAGGGCTTTATGCAAATCTTAATGGATTTATACGAAATTACTAAGTTCTGGACACGTAGCCTATTTGGTAAAGGCATTAGCTTGTCAAGCTAAAGATAGTGGGATCGTAGCCCATCGTGTTCGCCAGCCTCTAAAGCATAAAAGGTGATGCAGGGCTCTTGTAAAGCTCAGAACTGAGTTCGATTCTTAGTAGAGGCACCACTTAAAAAAGGTATTATAATGATTCCTCAATATAAAACTTTATATTTTAAGTCAAAGAATGAGTATGACTCTTTTATGTCTCTTTGTTCAATGAAAATAGTAGATTATTTAGACTTTGTTGCTTATGATGATAAAGATAAAATCATTGTAATTAAGTGTAGGGGTTCAAGCCCTGGTACTTATAATCCTAAAGAACTAGAATACGTCTTAGCGCATAGGTTGCTGCTTAGCCTGCAAAGCTAAGAAAAAGGTTTCGAACACCTTCTGGGACTCCATATAAAGGAAACTTCATGTATAGTAAAGCAGAGTTGCAAGAAATTCTAAGTAAAAATACAGTTAGTGTAGTTTTTACCAAGAAAGATGGAACAGAACGTAATATGTTTTGTACCTTAGATCCTCAGTTCCTCCCTGCTATGCGTGAGGATACAACTGTTTCGGACTCGAAGAGACCTCCGAACGATAGCGTAGTAGCAGTGTGGGATTTGGATATAGGTGCCTGGCGTTCTTTCCGTCTTGATAGTATTAAGGCAATGGAATATGAGCCCTCAACAAATAGTGAGACTGAAGATCCTCAAGATGGATGAGGAACTAAGGTTTTATAAGAGATTTTATAATGAAATAAAAAAGGTTTTAGATACTGAGCGGTTTCAAGAGATTGAGCTGAGGTGTTTAAATCCTTAAGGGGAACGCACGTTGGGGTGCATCCAACTTTTGCAAAGTAGGCCTGCTCGGATCGTCACCGAGGTTCTCCACCAGAAAAATTAATAAAAAAGCCTAATTATATTAAGTAATACTCCTATAGTTAAACGGTATAACACGCGACCGATAATCGCCCATTGGAAGTTCGACTCTTCCTAGGAGTACCACGTTGGTGAGGTCAAACGGTTAAGACGCGGCTCTCCAAAAGCTTGAGGATAGGGTTCGACTCCCTACACCTTCGCCATTAAAGGAAAAATCTTATGATACCAGAAGCAGTTGCACAGATTCTAGAAATTCTTGAGCGTGAACTTGATCTACAGGATCTACAAGCAGATTTTATTGCATGGGAAATTTATAACAAACTAAAGCTCTGTAAATGCGCACAGTAATATTTGGTAGTCGGGATTTTACTAATACTGCACTACTAAATAAAGCCCTAGACCAACTCCATGAGGTATATAAGTTCTCTTTAGTGATTGATGGGGTAGCTCGTGGAGTCGATACCCTAGCACACAATTGGGCGGTCAGGAATTGCATTCCAACCGCGCGCGAACCAGCTCAGTGGAATAAATACGGAAAAGCTGCTGGACCTATTCGCAATGAGCTTATGATTACAAAATACCACCCCGAACTTGCTATAGCGTTTCCTGGTGGTAATGGTACTAGACATATGACTGGCCTTTGCCACGAATACGGACTTTTAGTTAAGACAGTAAGGCCTCGATAATGATTGAAGAAGCAAAAGCAGCTATTATCGCCTCTAGTAAAGAGTCTAGTGTTTATATTGGCTGCGACTCTATAGTATTTACTAAAAATAAACGTAAATTTGCTAAATATACTACGGTTATTGTAGTACATAAAGACTCTAAGCACGGCTGTAAGATTTTTCACTTTTCAGAAACTTTACCAGAATACGGGTCCCTTAGGCAGCGGCTTATTACTGAAGTTAGCTACGCTACTACAGCTGCACTAGCAATAACTGAAGTTTTGGGTGAAAGACATTTAGAAATTCACCTAGATATTAATCCCAACCCTAAGCATAAGTCTAATGTAGCTGTTAAAGAAGCTCTTGGGTACGTTATGGGAACTCTTGGATTACAGGCAAAGATTAAGCCTCAGTCATGGGCTGCTACACACGCCGCAGACCATTGTGTACGAGGTGGGCTTGGGTAAGTATATTAATAGGTATTAAATACCTAAGGCTCTGTAAGCCCTCTGTCTTCGAAACAGTAGAAAGGCTAACTGGAATACATGTAGGTTCGAACCCTATCAGGGCCTCCAATAGGAGACAAAAATGGAATTACTACTAACTTTGTTAGGAATTGCTTACTTAGTTTTAGCTATTATGCTATTTATATTTATAAGAGTTGAAAATAGAGAGCTAGGCTATGATAAGGTAGCTGCGTGGGAAGTATTTCTTCCTCTAGTATGGCCTGTATGGTTACTTTGGTATGGTGTCAGTAAAGTATTGAAATGATTGAGCATTTACAGAAACGAGGAATGAATACTTCATTATATCGTTTTTGGTGCAATACTGAATCTGCTACTTTCCCTATATGGAATATATTTGGACAGATGACAGGCTATCATAGGTATACGCCATCTCTTACTAAAGATGAGGGAAGATACTATACTTATGTTTCTAAACGAACAAATACTTTGTTAGGTCTTGAGTATAAAAGAGGTTCAGAACCTCTTTATATTGTAGAAGGTTTATTTAAAATGGCCACCCTACATAGATTAGGTTTTAATACCTTAGCAGTATTAGGTGCTACCCATAAGCAAACTAAAAATCAATTCGATTTATGGAATTTAACTCAACCAGTACTAGCTATTGGAGATAATGATAGTGCCGGTAAGAAACTAATTAATATAGTAGGTAGAGGCTTTCAATCACCTAAAGATTTAGATGAAATGAGTGATAGCGCTGTATTGGATTTAATATATGAAAATAGAGTATAGATACGGAAATATTCTAAATACGGATACTAAGTATATTGCTCAATGTGTAAATGCACAAGGTGTAATGGGCGCAGGACTTGCTAAAGAACTACGAGATATTTATCCTAAGGTATATGAAGTTTATCTAAATAAATATCATACTACGGGATTAAAGCTTGGACAAGTAATACCCGTTGATTGTGGCAAGCATATTATTGTTAATATTGTTGGGCAAAAATACTACGGCTCCGATGGATCTAGATATGTAGATTATCCAGCTTTGCGAAAAGGGTTGCAGATAATGAATCGTCATATCACGGAGCCAGTTAGCTTCCCCCTTATTGGGTGTGGCCTTGCGGGTGGAGATTGGTCAATAGTTTCAGATATTATTGAGGAAGAATGTACTAACTTCCAACCTATTGTTTGGAGTTTAGATGATGAAGTACCGTATTAAAACTTATAATAATTTAATGAGTCGTCTTAGAAACCAAGCTTTAAATGTAGAAGAAACGGGGCATCTAAATGCAGCTAGACTTATGAGAGAAGCTGCCGCATTGCTAGATGAGTTAGTAGAAAAGCAAATAATCGTACTGGAAGGTTAAGCTAATCAGTGTTAGTCTCCGTTTGCTAAACGGAAGGTACTCGAAAGAGTATAGGTGGCGGCAACCTAGCCTTCCTCCAGAAATACTGCGTGCGTGGTATAAATAGATGTGCCCTAGGCTTCCAACCTAGAGATGCCTGAGCGTTACGGGTCGCACGCTCCAAAATATAAACTGTTCTCGCCCGGCGGGTTTGGAAAGCCTGGGACATGCATGGTACTCTCTGCACTGAGTCGTTAAGTTTCTACAGTTTATAGAAGCCACCAAGTCGCTCTTGGTGGCTTCATTTTTAACCTCGCGCCGACCACCCAAATCTACCGTTGCTTAAGTTACGTGTTGACAAACGTGCTTTTTGAAAGTATAATAATGGCTTAAAGGAATTAGTTATGTCAAATGTATTTTTTTGTTCAGATCATCATTTAGGCCACCAGAACATTCTAAAGTTCACTAGAGCTGATGGTAGCACGCCTCTGCGTGCTTTTGACTCTATTGAGGACCACGACGAGCACATTATCGCCCAGCACAACTCCGTTGTAAAACCAGGCGATACCTGCTGGTTCCTTGGCGATGCGGTTATTAACCGTAAAGCTCTGAGCCAATTCCACCGCTTTAATGGACGCAAGCGTCTTATTCTAGGAAATCATGATATTTTCAAGAATAAGGATTACTTTAACGCAGGTTTCGAGGACCTACATGCCTTTAAGAAATTTGATAAGTTTGTAGCTACTCATATTCCCGTTCATTCAGCTAGTATTAGTGCTCGGTGGTTTCATAATGTTCACGGACATTATCACGCTAACAGGGTAATGCTTCCTAGAGGTGTAGATGCTAAGACGGGTGACGTGCTTTATAGTGACAAGCCAGACCCGCGATATACCTGTGTATGTATGGAGCAGCTAGATAACTACACACCAATTAGTCTAGAGGACTTAAATAAAAGGATTGATAATGCGTATTCAACTCGTCAGTGACCTACATCTTGAATTTGCCCCTATCGAAATTCGTAATGCGGGGGCTGATATTCTTGTTCTCAGCGGAGACATTTGTGTTGCTGATTATCTAAACCGCTCAGAAGCCTCTCCTTACTATAAGAAGGGTCAAATCGCACGTGAGTTCTTTAATCAGATCTCACAAGAGTTTGAAACTATTCTTTATGTAATGGGCAATCATGAGCACTATGATGGTACTTTTGAAAAAACAGCAGCTACTCTACGCTGCTGGCTTCCTAGCAATATTAGGCTTCTTGATGATGAACTTACTAATATTAATGGGATCAACATCTTTGGTTGTACCCTTTGGACCAACTTTGATAATAACCCTCTTAATGAGCAAGTAGTTCAAGGAGCTTTAAATGACTTCAGACTAGTAAAACGCGCTAATCGTAAGATGAGAGCTTCAGATACTAGGATCGACTTTTACAAATCTCTACGATATATTGAGACCTTGCAACCTGATATTGTTATTGGACATCATGCTCCTAGCTATAGAAGTGTTGGGGATTACTATAAGGGTTCAATTTATAATCCTGGGTATGCCAGCCATTTAGATGACTTTATTCAGAGCTATTTGCCAAACACTAAGCTTTGGACTCATGGTCATATGCATAATTGTAGTGACTATATGATTGGTAATACACGAATTGTAGCTAATCCTAGAGGTTATAGAGATGAGAATCCTGAATTTAATTCTAATAAGGTAATTGAACTATGAATACTTGGCTATTAATTATGCTAATATTTGCAAATGATCCGGCAGTGGAGCCTATGTATGTTTATAAACTTTTTCCCTCTGAGCAAATTTGTGAGCAGCAACTGCTCAGAGCTAAAGTGGCTTTTCTAAGTGATACCTTAACTACTCCGACAGAGATAAGACAGCATGGAAGATGTATAGACATATCCAGTGGGTTAAAAAAATAGTTCTTGACTTTGAGGCTATTTTATACTATAATTAATTTTTAAACGATAAGGAATATATAAATATATGTGGACAGATGAGCTTAAAGCCCAAGTAATTAAATCCTATCAGGATGCCGAACCTACACCTGAAAACTCTGTAGAGATTGTTAATGAGATTGCAGAGGAAATAGGCGCTTCACCTAACGGTGTGCGTATGATTTTGAGCAAGGCAGGGGTTTATATTGCTAAGGACCCTAAAGCTGCTAAAGCTAAGTCGCCCGCTAAAGCAGGTACTTCAACTAGAGTTAGTAAGGAAAGTGCTATTCAAGGTCTTCGTGAAGCTCTTGAAGCCGCAGATAAAGAAGTAAATGAAGAAATTATCAGTAAGCTAACAGGTAAAGCTGCCGTTTATTTTACTGAAATACTAAAGTAAAACTCGATAGCCTCGAAAATATTATTTTCGGGGCTATTTGTCTGACATAAATAAGCCAACCTGCCAGACCAGGAGTTTCAGTGAATAAACAACAAGTAATAGACTTAGTAACAGAGTATGGTGATGCAACTATAACCTATAGAAGCACAGAATCAAAAAAGCTAAAGTATAATGTATGTACTTTAGATTTTGATAATGAGCATATTAAAACGAAGCCTACCAGAGCGGAGGAATCAGAAGATAATGTTCTAATGTTTTGTTGGGATATAGACTCGTATAGGTTACTTAAACCCGCCAATATATCTAGTGTGGTCCCCTTAAATAATGTATTAAGAGAAAAGAATGGAAAATGAAGATATTTACTCTAGAATTATTCA
>Ga0172380_10001608_pt1 | contig 38467 bp, 34 predicted proteins | sample Leawe162metaG_FD_119747 | JGI IMG/M metagenome (GOLD analysis project Ga0172380, IMG submission 119747) | Leachate microbial communities from a municipal landfill in Southern Ontario, Canada - Leachate well 162 metaG | ecosystem: Engineered > Solid waste > Landfill > Unclassified | place...
ATGGAGCGTTTCTTTAGAAGTTTGAAATCTGAGTGGATACCCGTAAGTGGTTATGGGAATTTTACAGAAGCAGATAAAGAGATCACAAATTACATCACTGGATATTACAGTGAGACCAGACCCTATCAATATAATGGTGGGTTAACGCCAAATGAGTCAGAACGTTTATATTGGAATGACTCTAAAACCGTGGCCAATTTTACTTGACCGCTACACCGTGACATAAAGAGTTGACCAAAAATCAATGCGACTATCTTCACTCACTAATAGTGAACGACGCTCACCCCCTGAAAAAATATAATCGACAACCTTCATTACCCCCCTTTAACTATAAAAAATATAGCAGCAATACTAATTTCGATTATCAACTCTTATTATACAAAAAAACCTTGAGATTTACCTTAAAGACGTGAAAGTCAGTAAGAATAAGAGCTCAAGGGGTTTTTGTTTACAGTTAGATCTACATTATTAGATTTACTGTGAATTAGAACGGAATATCGTCATCCCAGCCATCATCCAAATCTGGAGTGAAGTTTTGCTGTGGTTGTGGCGCTGGACGCTGTGCCGATGCTGCAGGCGCTTGATAAGCTGGTGCTGGAGCGGCTTGTGGCTTAGGCGCATAACCACCTTGTTGTGGTTGTTGAGCCTGTGGCTGACCATAACCTTGCTGCTGGGCAGGTGCTGGCGGAGCATATTGTTGCTGAGCTGGCGCTTGGTAAGCAGGTACTGCTTGAGGCGCTGGCGCATATTGATTTTGCGCAGGCGCGGCTTGTTGTGGTGCAGATTGATAACCTGCGTTTTGTGGCATGCCGCCCATTGGCGCGCCTTGTGCTTGTCCACCTTGACCACGGCTACCTAGCATTTGCATGCTACCGCTTTGGTCGATAACCACTTCAGTGCTGTAGCGGTCTTGACCACTTTGGTCTTTCCACTTACGAGTTTGCAGTTTACCTTCAAGGTAAACCTGTGAACCTTTACGCAGGTATTCACCGGTAATTTCAGCTAATTTGCCGAACAGAACCACACGGTGCCATTCAGTACGCTCTTGCTGTTGACCCTGTTGGTCTTTCCACGATTCGCTAGTCGCTACTGTGATGTTTGCGACTGCATTACCGTTTGGCATATAACGCACTTCTGGATCTTGTCCCAAATTGCCAACCAAAATTACCTTGTTAACACCACGACTGGCCATTGAAATCTCCTGCGATTCTTTAAATAATCTATTAATTCAGTATGTTGTTTATCTTTATTGCCATAGAGGAAAAGCAGCTTCCCCAAATACCACACGGCAGACCAGATATTATTGAGCAGAGCCTAACACAGCTCGTGCTTCTCTTAAATCGAAATGCTCGTCTACCTTGAGATAAGCTACTTTCTCGTCCAGTACGACTATGGCTTCAACAACGCCCATTAATTGGGATAACTGGGTTGCCATATCGCGCGCTTGCGCCTTGTCTTTCACTTCAGCTTCTAAGGTGTAACTCTTTAACAACACAGGATTTTGCATGCCTAATGTCAGGAATAACCAAATAGACATTAAGATCACGGCAACAACAAATACCCCGACTGCGCCCACGAGCTGGAAAGCACCGCCACCGAGCATACCACCACAAAAAGCCCCTAAAAACTGGCTAGTTGAATACACGCCCATAGCCGAACCTTTTTCGCCGACGGGGCAAAATTTGGCAATCAAACTAGGCAGTGAGGCTTCTAAATAGTTAAACCCAGTAAAGAAGAGCACCACGGCAAAACTCAATACCCAAAGATTGCTCGCAAATGCGGCCATCGCCAGCAATGCCACTATCATGATCACGAGGGCAATTTGGAACATCGCCTTAGTATTTTTGCGCTTAACCCCTATGATGATTAACGGCACCATCAAAATAAATGCGCCCACAAAAGCGGGGAAATACAGCATCCAATGTTTTTCTTTCACTAGACCCGCATCCACCAGATCCAGCGGTAATGCCACAAATACTGCGGTGAGCACTAAATGCAGGATAAAAATCCCAGCGTTAAGCCTAAATAATTGCGGCTCGAGGAACATACGTTTGAGCTTAGCGGGCGTCGCTAGAGTGTCTCCCTTCGGAGCCTGAGTGATGGGATTAGGCACTAAAAACTGGATCAACAGCATACCGACAATAGCCAATACCGCCGTTAACCAAAACAATCCAGTCAACCCAAGATGTTGCGCGACGATAGGTCCCATTAGCAAAGACAGGGCAAAAGATAACCCGATACACATGCCAATAATCGCCATCACCTTAGTGCGCTGCTCGTCGCGGGTTAAATCCGCGGCAAGCGCCAGCACGGCAGCGGCAATCGCGCCCATACCCTGTACAGCTCGACCAAAGACAACGCCATAAATCGTATCTGCGTTAGCAGCGATAACACTGCCAATAGCAAACAACACTAAGCCACCAAGAATAATCGGCTTGCGACCATATTTGTCAGATAAAATCCCCATAGGGATTTGCAGCACGGCTTGAGTCAGGCCATAGGCGCCGATAGCAATACCCACCCACAGAGGCGAAAAGCCTTCGAGATGCTGACCATAAAGTGCAAAGACGGGCATGATCATAAACAAGCCCATCATGCGCAAACCAAATACACTGGCTAAAGAAAACGCGACTTTTTTCTCAGTACCCGAAAGTCCGTTGTTACCCATGATTTTGCCCTGGATTGAAGTCTTTTAAGGGGCGCATGTTACCACACCCAAAAGGATTTGCTCAAAAGGAAATAGTGGCCTAAACCACTGACTATACACTTAGCTTTTATCCCGTTTATCACGGACCTATATTGACTGTGTCTGAGTTAACATCTTTATTTTTAACGCTCAGGCACAGGGGAATGAGTCTAACATAATGTTCACAATTGTCCTGTGAGTCAGTGCGCAACAACAGTATTAATCTTAGTTAATCCATTCCATCCACAACATCCCGCAAAGCAGGTCGACTTAAAGCCAGTGCCAGCCCTAGGATTGGTGCAGATCACAGAATCAACTAAACTCAGCGGCGGAACTGTGCGATACTTGTGCTCATTTTTTTAAGCATATGGCATTAGAGCGATAGATGGATAAGATTGAAATACGCGGCGCACGCACCCACAATCTCAAGAATATCAACCTGACTATCCCAAGGGATAAACTGATTGTCATCACGGGCTTATCGGGATCTGGCAAATCCTCCCTCGCTTTCGATACTTTATATGCCGAGGGCCAGCGACGTTATGTCGAGTCCCTATCTGCCTATGCTCGCCAATTTTTGAGTTTAATGGAAAAACCCGATGTGGACCATATCGAAGGCTTAAGCCCGGCGATATCCATAGAGCAAAAATCCACCTCCCATAACCCACGTTCGACCGTGGGCACGATTACCGAAATTTATGATTACCTGCGCTTGATGTTTGCCCGCGTGGGTGAGCCGCGTTGTCCGACACATAATCAACCCTTGGCGGCACAAACCGTCAGCCAGATGGTCGATAAAGTGTTGGAAATGCCCCAAGACAGCCGCTTGATGCTGCTCGCACCTGTAGTCAACGCCCGTAAGGGTGAACACGTTAAATTGCTCGAAGGTCTATCGGCGCAGGGTTATATCCGCGCGCGTATCGACGGTGAAGTGTGTGACTTAACCGATCCGCCAACCTTAGACTTACACGTTAAACACACGATTGAAGTGGTTGTCGACCGTTTTAAAGTGCGTGACGATATTAAGCAACGCTTAGCGGAATCCTTCGAAACTGCACTAGAACTCTCCGGCGGCATAGCGACCGTTGCCAGCATGGAAGACGACACGGGTACTGGTAAAGCAAAAGGCGAAGAACTGATCTTCTCGGCCAACTTCGCCTGTCCGCACTGCGGTTATTCGATGGCGGAATTAGAGCCAAGGATCTTCTCCTTTAACAATCCCGCTGGCGCGTGCCAAACCTGTGATGGTTTAGGGGTACAACAATTTTTCGATCCTGAGCGCGTGATCACCAATACCGAGCTTTCACTGGCGGGCGGTGCGATTCGCGGCTGGGATAGACGCAACTTCTACTATTTCCAAATGCTTAGCTCACTCGCCGAACACTATAAGTTCGATGTCGAAGTGCCCTACGAGCAGCTTAGCGAAAAAGTCCGCAAAATCGTACTTTACGGCTCAGGTAAAGAAAGTATTGCCTTTAAATACATTAATGACCGCGGTGATGTGGTGGTGCGTAATCACCCCTTCGAAGGCATTCTAAACAACATGGACAGGCGCTATCGCGAAACCGAAAGCAACTCAGTACGTGACGAATTAGCCAAGTTTATCAATACCCAAGCTTGTCAAAGCTGTGGTGGCTCGCGCTTACGCGAAGAAGCCCGTAACGTATTTTTAGGTGATATCAACCTGCCACAACTCACCACTTGGTCGATTGGCGAAGCCTTAGACTACTTCGAGAAAGTCGAGTTTAGCGGCCAAAAGGCGCAGATTGCCGAGAAGATTTTAAAGGAAATCCGCGATCGCTTAGGCTTCCTCGTCAACGTGGGTCTCAATTATTTGAGCCTATCGCGCTCAGCAGAAACCCTCTCCGGCGGTGAAGCCCAACGTATTCGACTCGCCAGCCAAATTGGCGCCGGACTCGTCGGCGTAATGTATGTGCTCGACGAACCCTCAATTGGTCTGCATCAAAGGGATAACGAACGTCTGCTGCAGACGCTTATCCACCTGCGGGATTTGGGCAACACTGTGATTGTGGTTGAGCATGACGAAGATGCGATCCGTATGGCGGATCACGTGATCGATATCGGCCCTGGCGCAGGTGTACACGGCGGCGAAGTGATTTGTGACGGTCCAATTGAGAAGATCATCGCCTGTGAAGAATCGGTCACCGGCCAATATATTTCCGGTAAGCGCAGCATTCATATCGATACGCCGCGCATTCCATTCGACAAAACTCAAGTGATTGAGTTGTTTGGCGCGCGCGGCAACAACCTGCGCAATGTGGATTTAACCATTCCTATTGGCCTATTCACTTGTGTTACGGGCGTATCGGGTTCGGGTAAATCGACCTTAATCAACGATACCTTCTTCAAGATCGCCCATAGAATGCTCAACGGAGCGACTGTGGATGAGCCATCACCCTATGACCGTATCGAAGGGATGGAACTGTGCGACAAAGTGGTCGATATCGACCAAAGCCCGATTGGCCGCACACCGCGCTCAAATCCGGCCACTTATACAGGCATCTTCACCCCAATTCGCGAGATTTTTGCCGGAACCCAAGAGTCACGCACTCGCGGTTATCAGGTCGGCCGCTTCTCCTTTAACGTTAAAGGTGGCCGCTGTGAGGCTTGCCAAGGCGATGGCTTGATCAAGGTAGAAATGCACTTCCTACCCGATGTGTATGTGCCCTGTGATTCCTGTAAAGGTAAGCGCTACAACCGCGAAACCTTAGAAGTACGCTATAAAGGCAAGAATATTCACGAAGTACTGCAGATGACAGTGGAAGATGCGCGTCAGTTCTTCGATGCCGTACCTGCCATTGCCCGTAAGCTACAAACCTTGATGGATGTAGGTTTGTCCTATGTGCGTCTCGGCCAAAGTGCAACCACACTTTCGGGCGGTGAAGCCCAAAGGGTGAAACTTGCCAAAGAGCTGTCTAAGCGTGACACGGGCCAAACCTTGTATATCTTGGATGAACCGACCACGGGTTTACACTTTGCTGATATCCAATTACTGCTCGATGTATTGCATCGTCTTAAATCCCACGGCAACACCATTGTGGTGATTGAGCATAATCTGGACGTGATCAAAACAGCGGACTGGATTATCGATTTAGGTCCAGAAGGCGGCGGTGGTGGCGGTATGATTTTAGCCACAGGCACGCCGGAAGAAGTCGCCGAGCATCCAACCTCCCACACGGCACGCTTCTTAAAGCCACTGCTAAAACGGGATATCGAGCTGGCAAAGGCCAATAAAGCTAAGGCTTAACATTCGGCTCATGCCGCAGTTGGTCTGAATAATAAAAGCGCAGTCGCCCTAAGCACTGCGCTTTTTTTCGCTCAGCAATCCAATATGCTTAAGCTATCGCATACATATAGATCTCATTGAATTAGAATCGGATTTAGGCAAAGATGATATTCATCTTCTGGCGAAGGCTTCAGCGATAAGGAATGTCCATGCGTGATAGCACTCAATCCCCAGTGACTCACCTTATATTACCGAGGCAATATCAATCACTTTTAAGTAAAAACCTCAGTGACATAAACCTCAGCGACATAAACCTAAGCGCATCGACTCTATTCAACCACAGTCGTATCGGTCAGCGGCTCGCCAAGTTCAAGATCACGCACCTTTTAAGACATCAATCCCAAAGACTGGGCTTATTAGCACTGGCCTGCGTTGTTGCAACGACCCTCACTGGCTGCGTTAACTCAGCCGAAACCTGTGCACGTACTGAGCTAAAACTCACTTGGGCTGAGCCCACAGAGTTACAAGCGACAGTCACAAGATTAAGCTCAGATGAATTCGAAGGCCGTAAAACCCAAACCCAAGGTGCGGCAAAAAGTCTTGACTATATAAAGCAGCAATTTCAGGGGCTAGGTTTACAGCCTTGGGGAGCAGACTTTATCGTGCCCTTTGAATATCAAACCTTCTTCACCCAAGAAACTGGTGCCAACGTGGTTGCCACCGCGATGGCGGCAGAACCGACGAATCGATGGCGCATTATCGTCGCCCACTATGATCACTTAGGCATGAGCGGCAGCAAGATTTACCACGGCGCCGATGATAATGCCTCCGGCGTCGCTGCTATGCTCGCCATTGCCAAACATTGGCAACAGCAATTTGCCCTACAACCCAATATCTTGCCTAAGGTAAACCTGATGTTTGTGGCAACCGATGCCGAAGAACCTGGGCTCTATGGCAGTATCGCCTTGGTAGAGCAACTCAAAACCCGCCTGCCAGAAGCGACTTTTGAGCTGATGTTGAATTTAGATATGGTGAGTCACCCCGGCAGGCCCTATGCGATTTACCTCGAAGGAAGTCGAAACTTCACTCAGTTCAATCAATTTAAACCCCTACTGAATCAACAGAACCGACTTTGCATTAAACTCACGCACCCTAAACCCGTTGGTCGAAGCATACAAAGTACCGATTGGCTGCGGGCGTCGGATCATTACCCCTTCCACAAAGCGAATATCCCTTGGCTGTATTTTGGTGTGCCGACCCATCCCCAATATCACACACCAGAGGATACCGTCGCGACAATCGACATCACTTTTCTTGCGGCAGTGACAGAGTCAGCATTCGAGTTACTTCAATTAAATGTTGAATATTTAAAGAATTAATGGGAAGTGGCGCGTTTCTTGCTCAGTTTTAGCGAAAAAAATGCAGAAAACAGGTTAAATAGCGTGACTCTGATTGGTAAAGTGGCCGCCATGCTGCTATAATCCGTCGTTCGCGGGAAATCGACACGGGGTTGATTTTCTGTCTGTGAAACTTTAGCGCCATTTCGCGCGCGCATCCACAAGGCTACAACCCAATGTCATCCGATGAAAGAACTTTCCGTGAACTCGGCCTATCCGAGAATTTGTTGCGTGCTCTTGACGAGCTAGGTTATGAAAAACCAACGCCAATCCAATCAGCCAGTATCGATCCACTTATGGCTGGCAAAGATATTTTAGGTCAAGCGCAAACAGGTACAGGTAAAACTGGCGCCTTCGCGTTACCACTATTAAACAAAGTTACCAGCCAAACGACACCGCAAATTTTAGTATTAGCACCAACACGTGAATTAGCCGTGCAGGTTGCCGAAGCGTTCAGTAGCTATGCCAAATTTATGAAGAATTTCCACGTTCTTCCAATTTACGGCGGCCAAAGCATGCAACAACAGTTGAATGCCCTGAAACGCGGCCCACAAGTTATCGTTGGTACGCCTGGTCGTGTTATGGACCATATGCGTCGCGGCACCTTGAAACTCGATTCGTTACAAGCCTTAGTGCTCGATGAAGCCGATGAAATGTTAAAAATGGGCTTCATCGATGATATCGAATGGATCCTTGAGCACACGCCAAGCGAACGCCAACTGGCGTTATTCTCTGCCACTATGCCAGAGCAAATTAAGCGTGTTGCTAACCAGCACTTACGTAATCCTGTACATGTTCGTATCGAATCAAGCCAAACGACGGTTGAGTCAATCGAACAGCGTTTCGTACAAGTATCACAACACAACAAACTTGAAGCCTTAGTACGTGTATTAGAAGTTGAAAACACTGAAGGTGTGATCATATTCGTCCGTACTCGTAACTCATGTGTTGAGTTAGCTGAAAAGTTAGAAGCCCGCGGTTATGCTTCATCACCACTACACGGTGACATGAACCAGCAAGCCCGTGAGCGTGCAGTTGACCAACTGAAACGTGGTAAGTTAGACATTCTGATCGCGACTGACGTTGCGGCCCGTGGCCTTGACGTTGAGCGTATCGGTCACGTTGTGAACTACGATATTCCGTATGATGCCGAAGCTTATGTACACCGTATTGGCCGTACAGGCCGTGCTGGCCGTACTGGTATGGCGATCCTGTTTGTAACGAGCCGTGAAATGCGCATGCTGCGCACTATCGAACGTTCAACTAACAGCCGCATTTCACCAATGAAAATCCCAAGCCCAGAGACAGTTGCAGAACGTCGTCTGTCTCGCTTAGGTGAGCAATTGGCTGAAACAATCAACGGCGATTTAGATTTCATGAAAGAAGCTGTTGCTCAATTATGCCAACAGTTAGAAGTCGATACCGATCTGCTAGCCGCTGCATTATTACAGCAAGTTCAGCAAGAACGTCCTTTGCAATTGCCAGCCATTCAAGAACGTGTTCGTGATGAACGCAGTGAGCGCACTGAACGTAGCGACCGCGGAAGTGATCGTAATGACCGTGGTGGTGAGCGTGGTGAACGCAGAAGTCGCGAACCGCGTCCAATGCCAGCCAGCTTAGGCTCAGCTGAAGCGTTGAAAGACAACCCAGATTTGAAAATGTGCCGTTACGTGATCGACGTAGGTCGTGAGAATGGTGTAGGTGTGGGTAACATCGTTGGCGCTATCGCGAACGAAGCTAATATCGACAGCCGTTACATTGGCGCAATCCAACTTTACGATGCAGTGACCACTGTTGACCTGCCAGACGGCATGCCAAAAGACGTGTTACAGCACCTACGTAAAGTACGTGTTTGTGGCAAGCCATTGAACATCCGCGAAGCTGGCGATCAAGTATTTGTTGATTCAGGCCGCAGTGCTCGTTCAGACCGTCCTGCCGGTGACCGTAAACCACGTGGCGATCGTCCAACAGGTGACCGCCCAGCGGGTGATCGTAAGCCTCGCGCTGCGTCTACTGGTGATAAGCCATTTGCTGACCGCAAACCTCGTGCAGACAAACCTGCCGGTGAGCGTAAGCCACGTAAACCACGTGAAGACTAATCTAGCTTAAGCTAGAGACTAAAAAAGGAGCCTAGGCTCCTTTTTTGTTGGCTTAACATCGCACTAGCTCAAAGCACACTGGCCAGTTGATATTTCAAGCTGATATAGTCAGTGCAAGAACGCCTAGCTTAAGGATATAAAATGGATTTTTTAGCACTGATCACTTCCCCATTTACCTCGGCACTGCCTGAACTCGCTAAGTCATGCCACAAAGATAAAACGTTATTAATCATGGTACTTGTCGGTTGCACTCTGTTTGCGGGCTTTATTGGAATGTTAGTCGCAATGGCAAATTAACTTGCAGTTAAGCCAACATGTCTATTAGTGTCGACTTAGTCTTTAGCAACGCACCTAGTGTATTTCGATGAAAAAAGCCTTTAACGCCGGCCTGTTATCCGCCTTTGTCGCCCCCGGCAGCGGCCATTTTTACCTAAAACATAAACGCTCGGCACTGGTATTTTTTAGCTTAGCGGTCGTGAGTCTTGTGCTGTTGCTCATGCAAATCTATCAAGTGGCGCAAGTCATCGCCTTAGATATTCAAAACGGCACCTTACCGCTTGATATCGGCGTGATTTCTGCCGAAATCACCCAACAAACCCAGACCACAATTGCCAATGCCAATGAGCTGCTCTATGGCTTTTTGCTCTGCTGGTTAGTGGCATTACTCGACAGTATTCGGCTTGGGCTTAAACAAGATAAGCTGGATACACAAAGTAACCGCTAAATATCTTTTGACTCTTAGCTAGGCCGTAGCGACAAAAGCGATTTTGATATTGACCGAATATTTTTAATCAATTGAAATATTTGATATTAGTTTTTAACTGCTGCGGTAATAACACCATAAACAGTCAAGATGAGTAACGATATGTTAGACAATGAAGAACGCGATTTTATTCTAAACAAAGTGTCACAATCCGTGATTACCATTGCCCGCGAGGTCAATTTTGCCGAACGCTACGCCTCCATGTTGGCGCGCTTTCCTAAACTTCCTGGCGATTTTAATCCTAAGGTGCCGTCGGAACGCAGACAAGCATTGGTTGCCCAGTTCCCTTACCCGATCCGCTTTTACAAAAGTGAGGGGGGATATTACAAGCTAAATGCGAAAAAGTTCGCCTACCCGCATATGACGCTTATGATGGAGATGCAGCAGTGGGTAGTTTTTAACTTTAACTTGTGGCGTGAAGATAAGCGCATCGGTGGCGGCTCCTATCAACAGATTGCCGTTGCAGAGCGGTTAGCGCGAAATGAAGAAATTGACTGGGATAACGACTGGCGTACACAACATCAGCCATGGTGCTATAACGAAGATCAATTACAAACGGTGCTAACGGAAAGTTTTGCACTATTTGATGACCTTTGTAAGCAATTACCTAAGTAGTCACAGGAGTTAATTGAGATATATGCGGCTAAACAGGTTAACCGCATAGGCATAAATTATTTAGGCCATGCTTTAATCAGGCTGTGGTAGCAAGAGACCAGTAAATCAGCCGCTTGGGCATAGTCGGGCACGTCTTCAGGGCAATAGAGGGCGCAGTGACTACCCGCATTGCGCGCAGTTTGCAGATCAAACAGATAATCGCCCACATACAAGATATCTGCGGGCGCGAGTTGCCACTGCTGGCAAATAAGATGAATACCTTCGGGATGCGGCTTAGGCTGCGCATCGTAGCGCGTTAATACCAGTGCGATATCTATGCCGAGTTTATCGATAGTGATTTGCGCCGCTTCTGGCATATTGCGAGTCAAAATAGCCAAGGGCAGTGACTTGGCCCGTAGGCATTCGATAAGCTCCCTCGCGCCATCGATCCAACTGGCCTTGAGTGAACTTTGTCTCTCGTACTCATGGACAATGTCTAACGCCTTAGCCCGTGCTTCATCCGTACTCAGACTCTCGACATGGGCCAAGATATCCGTACCAGAATGAATCCCCAATTCACGCCGCAACCCAGCAAAATCGGGATTAGAATGTGCTAAGGTGCCGTCGAGATCGAAGATGACACCACGGATATCCTGAAGTTTTAACTCGCTGAGTCTAGTGATCACTGGCCTTTCCCATGGATAAAATGTATGCGTTAGACAGCCTGCAAACGCTTCGCCTGACGATTACGGTACATAGGCAGCAATTGCACCACCATCACAGACACAATAATCACGCCAATCCCCAGCAGAGATAAACCATCTAATTCATCAGCGCGGAATACTTCTGGCCACCAGCCAAGACTCACCACTAACGCCGTGGCACTAAAGCTAAATACTGGCGTTAGGGCCAACATGGCACTGACCTGCGCCGTCGGCCAATACTTCATCGACTGGCCAAAACAGCCATAGGCGATCAAGGTATTGGCGGCGCAAAACAGTACTATCTGCCAATCGAAGCTGTCCATACGGACAAACTGACTAAAGTCGCTAAAGGGAGCCATTACGAAAATACCTAAGCCATAGATCACTAAGAGCACGTTCGCGGGCGACAAACGATTCAGTAAGGATTTTTGCAATAAGGCATAGCTAGTCCACGACAGTGCTGAGAACTGGATGATCATCACCCCAATCCAAACCTGATGATTATTAGCCCCAGAAAAATTTAAATTAGGATGGAAAAACATCAACATACCTAAAGCTAAGGTTGCAAAACAGCTGAGTTGCACCGCATTAAGCCGTTCCTTAAAAAACAACACACCACCAAACGCAAGGAAAAAGGGCGAAGTCTGGAAATTCAGTTGGGCGGCGCCCGGTGCGAGGTAATCGAGTGAATAAACAAAAGACACATAATTGAGCATCAAGAAGATGCCAGCAAGCACTAACCTTAACCAAACTTTGGCATCGAGTGCTGCAAATTGCTTAAGACTACCTGCGCTCCATTGGATCACTATGCTGACTAAAAGCGCGACCAGAAAACGAAACCAAGTAAGAGTCACGGGATCGATAAAGGCCGCCGAGAGCTTTAATGCTATAGGTAACATGCCCCAAAATAAAACCGCAACTGAGATGAACAGGAGCCCGAGTTGAGCATGATTATTTGCCTGAGGGGCGTTATGGCTAAGGTTCACGGAGGAGTCCAGTAGAAACCGCAAAATGGACAGCCATTCTGGCACTGAGCCAACACAATATCTAGCGGATCATCATGGAAACATTCGCGTTAGCTTGGATACTTTAGCTGACACTTATGTGAGGCAAGTTTCAGCATCTTACGATAATTGGAATATTGGCCGCACTCTTGATTCAACTGCAGCAGATTTACCCCGAAAGCCAACATTGGCATTTCCCGCGTTGCCAATAACCGAGTATATTTGGCCCATAAAAATGGCTTCTGCCACACACTCTCTAGGCCACTTCTTTTTAAGCTAACGCTTTAAATAGGAAAGTTAATGTTATCTACCGCCACGATCGAACAAGTTAAAACGCATATTAATACCGCAGCCAAGGAATTAGCCGAGCGCCGCGCAGCAGGCACGAGCGGCGATTTACTGATCCCAGAACTAAGGCCAACCAGCTTCGAACAGGCCTTCGCTATTCAACAAGCCGTAGCAGAAATATTTAAGGCAAGCGACAACAATCCTATCGCGGCGTGGAAATGCCTAGTACCCACGGCGGAAAAAACCGTCGTAGCGCCTATTTATCAAGATGATGTGTATCAACAATCGACCACTTGCCCACTCTATCCATCGACTAAAGGCCTCGCCCGAGTCGAACCCGAACTCGCCTTCGAGATTGCTCGCGATTTACCGCCAAGAAGCACGCCTTACACAGAGGCTGAAATCGACGAGGCCTTAGGTGACATTCGTTTGGCGCTAGAATTGATCAAAAGCCGCTACCACACACCCAGTGAAGCGACGCATTTTGATGCCCTCGCCGATGGCTTAGTCAATCAAGGACTGTGGTTAGGGCCAGTGCTAAACCCACTAGCAGATTTAGAGACCAGCTGTTTTGAACTCAGCGTTGATATTGCCAATGGCGAGCACCAGCAAAGCGACACACTGCAAAAATCCGCCATTCATCCCAACGGTTTCCCTAAGGCGGGACTCTACTGGTTAGTTAACTTTTTATCCGCCCAAGGCATTAGCTTAACTCAAGGGCAATATGTGATCACAGGCTCTTACGCTGGCGTCCTCGATCTGCCATTGGCACAGGTCTGCAAATTTGAATACGGCGCGCTTGGACAGTTCGCCGTGACTTTCACAGCTAAGTGATTGTGGCTAATAGAAGTCATTACGGATTATAAAACGACAAGGCACTGATAAATAAGCGAACTCAGTTTCAGCTGGGCTCGCTTATTTTCAATCTCAGTTCTCAGTGCTCAATTATCTGCATTCCCCACAAGCATCATTAACAAAAGCCAAACTAACTTGCCTCAAAATATACACCTATGTATCATCTAAATTCATAAATAATAAGGATATATAGAATGTCGCACGGAAAAATGCTGCCAATCGCCTGTCTTCTTGCCCTCACTTTAGGCACTTCTCTTAGCGTGCATGCCTCAGAAAATAGCTTTACCAAAGCCTATAGTGACTATCAAGCCGCCGTAGAAAAAGGCGATGCTGCAAATATTGAAGCAAGCGCAAAAGCCGCTTATCAACTCGGCGAAGCTCAATATACCAAAGACAGCGTTGACTTAGCTAACCTAGCCATGAACTGGGCCAGCGCGATAGAAAAGCAAGTTGCACCTTACCCATTTACAGAAAATAATCTGCCAAAAACGGCTAAGGCGAATGAGTTGTATCAACTCGCTCTGGCTAACTATAAAGTTCATTATGGCAAAGAAGCGCTTGAGCTTATCGATCCCTTACTGGGTGCTGCACAAACCGCCGTTGAAGCCAAAGATGCGAAAAATGATTTGCTTACTGCTATCGCAATTGCTGAAAAATCCGATAAAAAGAAACTGCTCGCCGATGTAAAAATGGCCGCCTTCAACCGCTTATCAAATACAGAGCTATACACCAAAAGCGTAAGACGCTATGCCTTCGATGCCTATGATATTTATAAAGAGATTTTACCAGAGAACGCCATAGACAGAGTCAAGGCAACCTATGTGGTGGGTGCAGTTGAGTATGCAGAAAAGCATGATGACAAGGCGATGCCATTGCTTTTAGAAGTCGTGAAGCAGTTTGAAGCCCTTAACTTTAGCCATCCCTATGCCTTAAGTGCCCACGCTTATTTAGTCGAACTCTATGAGCGCCAAGGAAAGCGTGACGAGTCCACCGCCCACTGTATTGCTATCGGCAAAATGCGTCCTTGGGCCGACGCACAGGAACAACAACCTATTTTCCGTATCGTACCAGACTATCCAATGTCCTATGCTAAGCAACGTAAAAGTGGCTGGGTTCAGCTTAAATTTACTGTCGATGAACATGGGTTCGTGAAAAATCCTGAAATTTTAGCCTCTAAGGGTGGTGCTTTATTTGAAAAAGAGAGTATTGAAACCTTAAATAAATGGCGTTACGCACCCAAGTTTGAAAATGGTATAGCCGTGGAAGCACAAACTAGCGTGCAAATGGATTACACCATAAACTAATAGCCCGCTATTTCACCTCATAACCTAGCCCGTCGCTCACACTCGATGGGCTTTTTTCATCCTGCTCTGCAAGCTGCCCCAGACTTAACCCCTGCTTAAGTTGGATTAAACAAGCTTGGCAAATACACGCATCGGCAGACGGTAAAATATGGTTGATGACCCCTAGCGGCGAATCTGATGCTTGCGCTTGCAAGGCGGCCAAAGGTGGAAATGTTTGCAGAGCGCACCAACAATCCTCAATACCCTTACCTAAAATCACAGCACATTGATTCGCGCCTTGGCACAAAGGGCAAATTTGTGCAGTTTCTAACTTAGGTTCTTCCAATGGCTGAGACACGTTAATCCTTATAGCAAAATAAGTTGTTATAGCGCGGAGATCATAATAGATTTTTGCAACTCAGGCTGAGTTGTTTCCCACCAAAGCAAAGCTGCTGAGTTATGCAGTATTAATTGCCATTGTTTTCCCAGTGACACGCCTGCTTATGATTTAAAAAGAAGTGTTAATAATGTCCTAGGCATTATAGTGATATTCTCTATGCCATTATCGGTCAGATACAATAAAGTATCCTTTCTGATTTGCTAAAAGATTAAGTACTTGTATTCCAGTGACACGCCATAAACTCATCCCTGAGGGCTCGACGGCGGCATCCTTGCCGCCAACGGTCACTTCCATGCAAGTACTTAATCTCGTTAATTCCCGAGTATACCTGTCGCTAAATTTAACTATGGATGTTTCAATAAAGTTCAATTGGTTGTATTCATCAAGTTATCTAACTTAAATGATATTTGGGTGTATTCATTTGGCTCAGTGAACCGCATTCCTGTGTTATAGCAAGTGTGTTCACAGATGCATACATGCTGAATTCAACAATTAATTCTCCCGAAGTATTGAAAGATTAATATCCCAACCTGTGGAGTAGAGAACTGATGACTTTATGCTTTTGTATTTTTGTAAGCTTTACATAATGATGAATACAGTCTTTCCCTTTCAGAAAGAAGTGTCACACGCCATTTTTCTAGCGTTACATAATCCATATCATCGTTATTTCGTGAGGCATACCTATAGAATTCTGAAATTGTTTCTCCATATGCTCTTAAGATTGACTGTTGTTCTTTGCATCCTAGTAATAACAAGCGCCCCTCTGCACTTGATATACCCTTGAATAAAGAGAAAACTTCGGCACGGAGATCTGTAATTTGATCAGATTTTTCGTCAGAATTTTTAATTCCTTTTTCCTTATTCCGCGCCCAATCCAAAATGAATGACCAATACTTCAGAAGGGTATGAGTCATTTCTTCGATATCGATAGTTACTGATTCCATCACCTCTCTATGCTTGAGAAGGTATTCTCTTTCTATCGATTTGGAATAGTTGTGCCTTGCCAGCATATATGCTGAAGCACCGCTAATAATTGCACCAAGTCCAATTTTTACTGTTGTATCTGCTATTTCGATCCAAGTTGTAGGCATGCTCTTTCCATAATGATAAATTCTTAAAAAAACAGTTAGTTATTGATAGTTAAGTAGAGGCTGTGGTTCTAATTAATTTGCTGTTTCCACGTACAACTCTACTTACATACCCAAATTGATAACAATTGAAAAATGAAACCGAATAGCATTAAATTAAGTGCCACATAAGCAAAAGCTTTATAAAGACTTTTTCTCTTCCTGACTTGTTCATTTAACTCTTTGACACTTGCTCCATCCTCAAAGACGGTACCTTCTCCTAGCGCAAGAGTTACACCTTCATCATGTGATGGCTGAGGTAAGCCAAAGAAAAAAATTAAGATTACACCGAGGATATTAAAGACTAGTCCCATAGTATTAAGAATGTCTGACGTCACTTTGCGTGCTCCTGAGTAAGTATGAAATAATCCGCTCAATTAGTCCTTGAGGGATTTGAATATGCTGAACATAAATAGTTCAAATCTGTCAGTAAGTTAGCATTGGTTTACTTTAACATTCAACCTGATTTTTCTTAGATAAAGGGCGCACTGGATATGCAGATTGTTCAAATGAAGCATTCAGTAGGTTAGAGCTGCCAGAACGCTCAACATGCTTACGGCTAGCTAAATATAAAGAACCCTTATATTTGTCGATTGTTTCTAACTTTAGAGAAATACAGTAAGGTGTAACAAGAGTTTGTTTCCTTTGACCAAAAACCAGCGTAAATCAGCTTCTTAGAAAACGTAGAGAGGGTTCGACTCCCTCAATACGTTTTGCACATTCGAGATAGTGAATAAGCCACTTATAGCGAAAATCTCCGTATGCTTTTAAAGCGACAGTTAACACTGATGTCCGAAAGGTGAGTCATGGTGATTTGCGAGACGACCGTCCGCCCCATGGACGGGGCGGTCAAGCATCCACGGATGGACTAGCTGCGTGTCGGTGAGAAAGTGCCATGACAAGCCTAAACTCTTGGGCTAATTAATAAAAAAGCCAGCAAAGCTAAATGCTTGCTGGCTTTTCTGTCTAACTTATTCACTCGCTTTATAACATCACACGAGCACTTAATCTCAGCGGCTCAACTATGACTTCTTAGGAAAAATCGGATAGGCCTCAGTGCCTAGCACTTTGCCATCGACCTCGACACCATAGTAATCGCTGTCATTATGATATTTCTCCTGCGCTTGCTTCACATCACCTTTGCTACGTGGGTCCTGCGGACGCTCGTGGGAGTTGATGTAAGCGGCAACATCCCAAGCCTGTTGGTTCGTCAACTGCATACTCTTACCAAAGGGCATATTTTCATAAATGAAAAATGCGGCAGTATTGACCCTGTGCATTCCCGCTCCCCAGTTATAACTTTGAGCTCCCCACAGCGGCGGCAGTGCATACACCCCCGCAATGGCTTGACCTTGCCCATCAACACCATGACAAGTTTGGCAATGGGCGACATACACGGCTTTACCTCGTTCAGGTGAATAGGCTTGTTCGGGTTTTGGGATCTCAGGATAAGCGCGACCCGGCAAGTTAGCACGTTGCTCAACTGTCATCGCCTTAGCTAATGCCTCTGGTAGTGGGAAGTCATCCCGCTTTGCACCTTTGACTAACTCTGCATCACTGATCTCAGGAACAGAGCCACTGATATTAGCCTCATCCATCAAGCCGCCCATGCCTAACCAATAAGCGTAGGCAGAAAGCGCCACTAACTCAGGGCTACCTGATGCTGGTGCTTTACCATTCATCGAATAGTTAAAACAACCTTGGATGCGTTCTTCAAAGCTACTGACTTTATTGTCTTTTTTACGATAGGCCGGATAAGCAAAATACGCGCCCCAGAGGGGTGATGCGTTGGCTTTACGGCCTGCATCCATATGGCAATTGGTACAGTTAAGCTCATTACCCACATACTTATCACGCAGCTGTTGGGTATTCACAAACAGTTGATAACCTAAACGCACTTTGTCACCAAAGGCGCCTTCGGGAATCGCACTCAAAGGTCTAGGGGTAAGATAGGTTTGATCTGCTACCTTAGGGAAAGAAGGCAGCGGAGCTTGCTTATCTGGCCGTTCTTGTACTGGCTCAGTTTCAGCTTGCGCCTGAACGGTTAACGACCCCATCGCGGCCAGTAATAACATTGCGGAATATTTCATGGCCGGCTCCTTATTTTAAATTCGCAAAGTAGTTCGCTAAGGCATCAATCTCAGCAACGGTGAGCTTATTCGCGACGCTCCCCATCATGCCATCGACGTCACCTTTACGTGTGCCCGACTGCCATGCCAATAATTGCGTTTTGATATAACTCGCCTGTTGACCTGCTAAGCGAGGAAATAAGCCGCCACCTAATGCAGAAGGACCATGGCAGGTCACGCAGGCTAGTAAACCACGGGACCAATCACCTTGATAGGCTAAACGGGCGGTATCGTCATTAAAAACAACTTGTTCACCGCGGAGAACAGGCTTGACGTCATTGGCAGGCTTTGCAGAAAAATAGCTCGACACTTGCTCAATACCGTCACCTTGGAGCGTCATTGCCATCGGCATCATGGTCGCATTTTGGCGAACGCCCGCTTGGAAATGCTGCAATTGTGTCGAGATATATTCTTTAGATAATCCCGCTAATCGAGGGCCGAGTGGTTCAATACCCTCACCCGCTGCCCCATGGCAAGACACACATAACTGTGCAGCTTGTGGAATAACGTTCATCGATTGTTTGTCAGAAGGCTCGGCGGCAGCGGCATAGCCGCTACATAGCGTTAAGCCTATGACTAATGTTTTAATCTTCATGTTCTATCCTTGAAGAGAATTAAGCTCTAAAGCATAGGGGTTATTGTTATTTATGTTTGTGCTCACACACTAAACCCATTTTAAAATCCGCCGCTCATTTTTAAAACAGCCAATAAATGAGCCTTAACATTCATTAAGAGTCACTTATTGTTCAATTCAAACGGGATAAATTTACCTTACTCTGTACAAGGTTAAGCTGCAAGCCTTCAAGACTTAATGGCCTGCTCAATAACCAAATCGCGTCGATTCGAAACGATTCAATAACTTATGTATCAAATAGCATAAAAGTAACGTGCCAACGATAGCGATTAAAATACTGCTCACTCGGTATAAGGCACTGAAGATTAAGTCGTTACCTGGGGTCAAATACTGCCCAAACAAAATCCCTAACGTGGTCATAGCACCAAAACCCACGCCAGAGCCATTCCCCTCGCGCACATGGGCTTGGCTAAAAATCATCAGTCCAATCCACAACAAGGGGACAACTAACATCAATAACCCAGACCAATCATAGAGCAGCAACTGCACGAGTATCCCAAACGACACACCCAACAGGGTGCCTATAGCGCGCTTACGGGCATAGTCGAGTGCACCATTCCAATGCATGGGAAACAATAGCAGAAGAGTGGTCGCTTGAGCCGACATCGAATCCCGCAGATCAAATATTTGGAACACCAGAAACGATGCCGTCGCTATGGTCGCGCCGAGCAAGGTTTCGTGGCGCATTCGATGCGGCGCCTTAGGCCCAGGTTTGTAAGCCGCTCTTGGTTCAACATCGGGCCAGAGTACCGTCATAGCGTAGGCGATAACAACTGAAAGTGCTGTCGCCCAAAAGTTACTGAAAACTAAGTCGTTTAAGTCAACGCCTGGATAGCTAGCAAAGTGCAGCATGATACTGAGACTCAGCACACCGTTGGCACCAAAGAGAAACAAACTGCCGCGGGACATGGCCGCAAAGCGGTATAAAAATAATAGGAAAACGATGGGAGTCATCATACCGGGATGGCTGCCAAAGAAACCGCCGAGTAACCCAACCTCTAACCCAGCCATGGCAGATGAAGCCAATAATTGGCGCATAGCATGGCCATTCATCACTGGCACTAATCCGAGTAGTAGCATAGGTGTCACAGTGAAGAAGACTCCATTGCTCCAACCAAAAATTTTACACAGGGTAAAACCTAAGGTCGCGCCAGTCGCAATCCGTAAACACTGGCGTAAATCGTTGGCCGTCAATGGGCTATGGCGTAGTAACATGCTCGTCGCCTTGTTCTATCGATACATTAAATGAGGATGTTTAGCTGGCTTATGCTGCGTTCACACTTATGTTGCTTTGAAGCGTTCACTCAAGCCACTCGCGGCAAATACAAACCACCGCGAGTCACTCGTGCTCGTCAACGCAGATAAGTACTGATGGATATGCCGATAAATATGCTGGTAAATACGCTAGTAAACATTCTAGTAAATAGGCTAGTAAATATAGTGCAGCAGGCTGATTGCTTTAATCTGCACCTTAGCGAGCAAGCTAAAAAGGCTATTCTCGGGCAGCAATTGCACGGTCGCGCGCGCACCGGCTGGTAAGCTGTTCATTGCCATACCATCTAACACTAGATGTAATCTCAATCTTTGGGCATCACGTACCCAACGGTCCGATTCCTGTGGCGCGGCTAAACGGCCATTGGCATCGAATTGCCCTGCACTCACGCCCGCATCGACACTGCTCACCGTCGCCCGATATAAACGCCCAGGTTCACCATCGAACGCAATCAAAGCGGCCGAAGAAGTATTCACGCCACGCAGGCTCTTCTCGCGAAAATCAGCAATAATATCAATATTATCCGATACCAACGCTAACAGAGGTTGTCCTACGGTCGCAAAACTCCCGACTTCTAACTGCAGGTTAGTTACTATCCCGTCCTGATCGGCATGGATTTGGGTATACGACAAATTAAGCTCGGCTTGGGCAAGATGGTTTTGCGCCTGACGCACCTTAAGATTCTCTTCGCCATAACTGCCACGACTCACTTTGAGTTTTTCTAAACGCGCATTGGCGGCAAGCAAATTAGCTTCAGCAGCTGCGGCATCGCTATCGGCTAGCTCCTTTTGCTGCTGCGATACGCCATGGGTGGCATACAGGGCATCGAGACGTTTAGCCTCACTGCGTTTTTGTTGTGAGGTGGTTTTATTGGCATTGACCTCGGCCTTAGCGGCCAGTAGCGAAGCATCTAACTCAGCATTATCTTGACGGGCTTGCTCTAAGGCCAATTTAGCCTGCGATACCGCTAATTCATAGGGTGCGGGATCGACTTGAAACAACAAATCCCCCTTGGTAACCGCTTGGTTATTGGTCACGGCTATGGTCTGGATTTTACCGCTGATCTGCGGTGTCACTTTAGTCACTACACGGGTCGCCATGGCTTGAGGCGTCAATGGCATCATAGTGTCGGCCAGCATGAAATAGCCAAAAACCATCACAAAGCCAAACATGGCAAATTTTACTAAACGGGCAAACTGTTGATCCGGTGTCATCTTCTTTCTCACAAAAGGGTGTCTGTAACCTTGGTTAATTTGGCGCTGGCGTTGTCGCTGATCAGGCTAATAATGCGTTCAAATTCGCTCAACTCTTCAGCACTGATCCCGCCTAATAACTCACGGCGCACTTGAATAATCCGCGCTTCCATTTGCTTTAAAACATCTAATCCCGCTGGCGTCAGGCTCACAATCCTTGCCCGCTTATCTTTGTCACAACAATGACGCTCGACTAAACCTTGCTCTTCTAATTGCCCTAAGGTGCGCATTAGCGAAGCCAATTCAATTTCTAAGGCATCGGCCAACACTTTTTGGCTAACACTGTCGCCTAAACGCAGCAGTTTCCATAGGGCAGTCCAACGGGGATGAGTTAATCCTAAAGGTGCCAGCTCGACATCGGCCACGGTACGCCACAGTCGATGCAGACGGCCTAAATGCTCTGCCAGTGATAACTCTTTTAGTCGCTCTAATTCTTTTTGCATCTTGCCCACCCACTTAGTTAGCGTGCTAAGCATTATACTTAGTTAGCAGGCTAAGTAAATGTTTAGGTCCAAAATAGATCTGTGTCCAAGGGCACGAAACGAGCGTAAGAGGGAATAAATAACTTAAAAAGGTTCGCGCCCTCTCAAATCTTATCAAGTTGTATCTCTATAATATCAAACGGATAAATTGAGTTGATTTGCACATGAATTGGAGGCTGTTTTGATAAATCTAAAAATTAGTACGAGGATCGTTATTGGGATCTGTCTATTACTGTTAACAGTAATGAGCTTTATCATGCCGCTCGTTCTCTCTGAATTCAGTCGCCAAGTTGCAGAATCCGAGCAAAGAGAACTCCATAAGATCTATGAAACCGCTGTTGCCGAGATAGCCTCATCGGGCAAATTAGCCGAAGCAATGGCAACCATCATCTCACTCACGCCAGAAGTTCAAAGCACCTTTGCAACAGGTGAACGTGATGAACTCACCGCGCGTACCTTACCTATATTTACCCAACTTAAGCGCGATTTTGCGGTTCAGCAATTCCAATTTCATAGGCCACCAGCCACTTCTTTTCTACGCTTGCATCGTCCCGAAAAATTTGGCGATGATCTCACCAGCATACGCAAGACCATAGTTGAAACAAATAGCCAAAAGCGCCCTCTTTATGGCTTGGAATATGGAGTGGAAGGATTAGGTATTCGTGGTTTAGTTCCAATGAGTTACAACGGGCAACACACGGGCTCAGTTGAGTTTGGCATGTCCTTCGGTCAACCCTTTTTTGATAATTTTAAACAAGCCTATCAAGCAGAAATTGCCCTCATCTTGCCAGATGGTTCAGGATATAAGTTATTTGGCGCTACATTCACGCCTGATACCCAAACGGCAGATGAACTCAATAACGTCATGCAAGGCCATGAAGTCATACGCACTATTTCCTTAAATAACAAAACCTACGCCCTATATCGCCACGCCATAAAAGATTACTCAGGAAACGTGTTTGGCGTACTCGATATTGCGATGGATAGAACCCATTCAGAACAAGCGATAGCGGATATTCGCCTTAAGTTGATCCTTATCGGTTTAGTGGCTCTGGTCATTGGAACTGCCATTGCTTGGTTTATTGCCAAAGGGATTACTCGCCCTATCGCTGAAACCACCCAAGCCATGAATGATATCGCTGAAGGTGAAGGCGATTTAACCCGCAGAATCGCGGTAAAAGGTAAGGATGAAATTGCTGAATTATCGATGGCATTCAACCGCTTTGTAGAAAAAATTCACAACACAGTTTCCCACGTCGCCGACTCAACAAGCCTGCTCGCCACCTCTGCTGAAGAAATGTCGAGCATTACGCGGGAAACCCAGAAGATGGCGAGTCGTCAGCACCTCGAAACCGAGCAAGTTGCCACCGCAATGAATGAAATGGCCGCAACGGTTCAAGAAGTTGCCCATAACGCTACCGATGCGGCCGATGCCGCCAATCATGCCAATGACTCAACCGAACAAGGCAAATTGGTTGTACAAAAAGTGGTAACCACTATCGCCATATTGGCCGAGGAAATAGCCACAGCAGCGAGTGAAATCAATGAATTAGAGCGTAATACCGCTGAAATAGATTCTGTACTTGTGGTTATCCGTAATATTGCCGACCAAACTAATTTACTCGCACTCAATGCGGCAATTGAAGCCGCAAGGGCGGGAGAACAAGGCCGAGGATTTGCGGTCGTTGCCGATGAAGTACGCACTCTGGCGAGCCGCACTCAAGCATCTACGACGGAAATTCAGCAGATGATCGAAGCGCTTCAGCATAAAGCTAAGTCCACAGTCAATGCGATGGAAACCAGCACCCGCACCACCCAAAGCTGTGTATCCCAAGTTCACCAAGCGGGTGAAGCACTCGAAGCCATTACCCATGCGGTTTCCACCATTAGCCAGATGAATATCCAGATCGCCAGCGCTGCAAATGAGCAATGTGCGGTTTCGGCAGAAATTAATAAAAATGTTAATAACATCAATGATATTGCGACCAATGCGACAGATAGTGCGGTACAAACTGCACGCGCTGGCGATGAACTTGCCCAGCTCGCAGCCCGTTTAACAACTTTATTAACTCAATTTAGAATTTAAACAAAACAAAACGCCGCATTCTCTGCGGCGTTTTTATTAGCTTATTTTATAAGGTTTTATTTAGGACGCACGCCTAAAGTGTGGCAAATCGCGTAGGTCAATTCGGCGCGATTTAAGGTGTAAAAATGGAAATCCTTCACGCCTTCACGGGACAGCACTTTCACCATGTCGATGGCCACGTTTGCCCCCACCAATTGGCGTGTACCCGCATCGTTTTCTAGGCCGTCGAATTGCTTATGTAACCAATTCGGTAACGACACATTGGTCATGCCCGCGAAACGTTTTAGCTGGGTAAAGTTAGTCACAGGTAAGATGCCCGGCACAATTTCAACGTCGATACCGGCGGCAACGCAGCGATCACGAAAACGCAGGTAAGATTCCACATCGAAGAAAAACTGGGTAATGGCACGGCTGGCGCCCGCATCAATCTTGCGCTTAAGGTTGATCAAATCCGCCTGTGCATTGCTCGCGTCGGGATGCACTTCTGGATAGGCCGCAACTGAAATATCAAAGTCAGCCACTGAGCGCAGTAAACGCACTAAATCGACCGCAAAACGGGTTGGCTTTGGGCTACCCGCGGGTAAATCACCCCGCAGTGCCACTATGTCACGAATGCCCGATTTCCAGTAATGCTTAGCCAGTTCTAACAGCTCTTCATCGCTAGCATCCACTAAGGTTAAGTGCGGCGCGGCAACGAGGTCGGTTTCCTGTTGGATACGTTCAATCACGCCATGGGTGCGGTCGCGAACACCTGAGTTAGCACCGTAAGTCACAGACACAAACTTAGGATTCAGCGGCTCTAAACGACGGATAGAGTTCCACAGGATCTGTTCCATTTCGGGGGTCGATGGCGGGAAAAACTCAAAAGAAACATTAATATCGCCATTAAGCTCAGACAAGCTCTGGTTCAGCGATTGTGAATGTTGTGCGTGATGAAAAGCCATGTGTATTTCCTCAACCGCCCTTGGCGCTACTCTTTGCTAGTATGAATTCGTTCAAATGGACGTTTGGACGTCTATATGTCCATATACTAGAGAAACTGAGATGTAAGTCAAGCCCAAAAATACCCATAAACCGCATTTAATCTCGGTTAATTCAATAGATTTATTCTAACCAATAAAAAAGGACTCGAATGAGTCCTTTAAGAAGCTTGATACCGCGTTATTCCTGCAGCAGATCGCGACAGATCTGGGTCAGATCCGACTGCACCGCCGCCGCGGTCACTTCGCGTCCTGCGCCCGGTCCACGGATGATCAGCGGATTACCTTGGTAGAAGACACTGCGGATCACAAACACATTATCACCAGGGGTTAAGTTGGCGTAAGGGTGATGGGTATCAATCCACTGCAAACCCACCTCGGCCTTGAGCTCTGGGCCGCTGTTGTCTAAGGATGCCACATATCTGAGCACCTTATTTTGCTCCGCCGCCGCACCATACTGTTGCAGCAGATCGGCATCTAACTCGGCAATGCGGGTGAGAAATTGATCTAAGGGAATATCCGCCAAAGCGGCTGGTACGAGTGAGCGCAGCTCAATATCTTCAAGCTCGATTTCAAGGCCAATCTCACGGGCTAAGATAAGCAGTTTACGCTGCATATCACGGCCGGAGAGATCGTCGCGGGGATCGGGTTCAGTAATACCTAAGCCTCTGGCTTCAATCACTAATTCTGAAAATGGCTTGCTGGTATCGTATTTCTCAAATAACCAACACAGGGTGCCGGAGAAAATCCCGCCCACGGCTTCAACACTATCACCGCTGTTACGCAGATCATTTAGCGCATGTTGGATGGGTAAACCTGCGCCACAGCTGGCGTTATAGCGCCAAAATAAGCGACGATTACCCAGTTGCTGCTTTAACTCTCGATAGAAAGGCAGTGGACCCGAGCCCGCAAGTTTATTCGCGCTCACCACATGGATGCCACGCTCGAATAGCTCTGGATATTGCAGCGTCAAACTGGCGCTGGCACTGATATCTAAGGCCACCAGCTCATCGCAGTTAACTTGCTCTAATTGCTCGAATAAATGTTCATACTGCCAAGGCGTTGCTTCAGTATTAAACTCTGTTTGCCACGCGGCAAGATTAATCCCAGTTGATTTAATCAAGGCTTTACTCGAACTGACTAAACCGACTAACTCAACACTGGCTTCGAGTTCATGGTCCAATGATGGTGAAACCGACTTAAACAGATCGATCCAAGCCTCACCGATATTACCCACACCGAGCAGCAGGACACCAATGCGTTTACGCGGGCCAGCGCAGCGGCGGTGGACTTTTTGGGTTAACAGATTCACCTGTGACTGGGGCACTAACGTCACTAAACTTAAATCGCCACTGAACAAAGGTTTAGCATCACGGCTCAGTAAACGGGCAAAGCTACGACGATAATGTTCGGCGTCGGCACTCACTAATGCGACTAAACCAAAATCTGTGTTGATCTGCTGATCGCTGATCCCTAATGCTTCTGCCTCGGCATCGAGTAATCTTTGAACTTGTTTTTGATTCTCAGCGGTATAGGCAAGTTCAACCCTTTGATGGGCAGAGGTCCAATGGGCCAATGGCGTTAAACCCGCGGCAATCAATAAATCTAATAAACGAGTTAACTCCCCTGTGAGTTTAAAGCCGAACAGGACGACAGCATTGAGGTTAGTCACCACAGGCGCGCTCGCCGACGAACTGTGGGGCGCGATTAAGGTAAAGTCGGTGTGGGACGCATAACTTGAACGCACCGCTAAGCTCACTTCGGTATTGAATAACGGCTGCAAAGTGCGCGAATGCAATACTGGCGAGCCTAAACGCGCTAGGCGATCGGCTTCGGCAAGTGACATGCTTTTAAGTAACTTGGCATCGTTGATTTTATTAGGATCGGCGTTGAACACCCCTTCCACATCGGTCCAAATGGTCACGCGCTCGATATCGGCGAGACTAGCAATCAGGCTGGCGCTAAAATCTGAACCATTACGACCAAGTAACAAGGTATCGCCACGCTCGTTAGCACAGATAAAACCTGTGATCACTAAGCGTTCATTTGGGTGGGCGGCCAATAGGGCTTGTACTTTAGCGCGGGATTCTTGTACCCGAATTTGTGGCACAGCGGCTTCATCGGCCACTAAAATTGAACAGGCATCCACATGGCTTGCTGCCACGCCAGATTCGCGCAGCAGCGCCGCCATTAAACGTGCCGACCAACGTTCGCCAAAGCTCACCACATGGTTGATTTGGTATTCGTTGCGCTCATCTAAAGACAACAAGCTGATGAGTTGCGCTTTATCAGTGGCCAAACGCTCACGCAGATCTCGGGCTTGTTCATTCGACAACAACTGCTCAATCAATCCCTGTTGGTAACTGATCAGCACTTGTAATTCTTCTTGCCATAGCTGACCCGCATCACGCAGCGCTAATAATTTATACAGGAAATTCGTGCTTTTACCCGCTGCAGAGACCACCACGAGATCATCACTATGACCGTGGGTTAACAGGATATGGGCGACTCGGCGATAACAATCGGCATCCGCTAAACTGGAGCCACCAAATTTATGTAAGTGACAACGTGCCATCTATTATTCCTCTACTGACAAGCCGCAACGGCGGCTAATCCTGCTTGAATATCTGCAACTAAATCGGCGGCATCTTCAATACCCACCGATAGACGCAATAGGGTGTCCTTAATACCAGCCTCGAAGCGCGCCTGCGGCTCCATGGCTCTGTGGGTCATAGTTGCGGGCACGGCCACTAAACTTTCGACGCCACCTAAACTTTCCGCCACGCTAAATAAGCTGAGTGCACCTAAAAAGGCCACCACTTCGGCCTCGCCGCCTTTTAGTTCAAAACTCAGCATAGCGCCAAAGCCCTGTTGTTGCTTGGCCGCAATGGCGTGGCCTGGGTGATCCGCAAGCCCTGGGTAATAGACTTTACTCACCACAGGGCTTTGCGTTAATACCTCAATAATACGCTGGGCATTGGCTTGATGCTCGCGAATACGCACCGCTAAGGTACGCAGGCCGCGCAGGGTCAGATAACTGTCAAAGGCTGACCCCGTTAAGCCTAGAGTGTTCGACCACCAATGTAAGCTTTCGCCGATTTGCGCGTCTTTGGCGACCACTGCGCCGCCGACCACATCGCTGTGGCCATTGATATATTTAGTGGTGGAGTGGATAACGATATCCGCGCCTAACAATAGGGGTTGTTGCAATATCGGCGATAAAAAGGTGTTATCGACCACCACCAGCGCGCCGACCTCATGGCTCGCCTTAGCAATGGCTTCGATATCTACCACACGCAATAACGGGTTCGATGGGGTTTCGAGCCACACCATCTTAGGATTCTGCGCAATGGAGGCGGCTAACGCTTGGCTGTCGGTTTGGTCGACCACAATGAGCTTAAACTGGCCTTTCTTCGCCAAGTTGGTAAATAAACGGTAGGAACCACCATAGCAATCATGGGGCACAACTAATAGGTCATCGGCGCCGAGCAAAGTCGTCACTAAGGTGATGGCCGCCATGCCAGTGCACGTCACTATGCCAGTGGCGCCCTTTTCTAATTGGGCTAATGCTTCGCCTAAAATGCAGCGCGTTGGGTTGCCTGAACGACTGTAATCGAATTCGCGGGGATTTTTATGACCATCGAAGGCGTAATTAGTCGACAAATAAATCGGTGGCACAACTGCGCCATATTGAGTATCGCTTTCGATACCCTGACGCACTGCCAGTGTGGCTAATTGACGCTCTGCCATGGGTGGACTCCTAAATTCGGTAGACTGATAGAGATGTCTGGACGTCTAAATGTACCTAAGCCCAACGCCATCGTCAATAGGCGTGAAGACGTTTAGACGTCTGAACATAAAGAAATCTGTTTGCAATCACAAAGAAATAGTAGCAATAATTTGACTGTTCTTTGTAAGGGTTTAAAATCTGCCCCGAATTTAGCGTTATAACAGGTGAGTCAATGACTGAATGGAATGGGGAATACATCAGCCCCTATGCTGAACATGGCAAGAAGAATGAACAAGTAAAAAAAATTACTGTGTCTATTCCGCTCAAAGTGCTTAAGGTCCTCACGGACGAACGTACTCGTCGTCAGGTCAATAATTTGCGTCACGCCACCAACAGCGAGCTGTTGTGTGAGGCATTTTTGCACGCCTACACTGGCCAGCCATTGCCCAACGATGAAGATCTGTCAAAAGATAACCCAGACAGCATTCCCGCCGAAGCCAAGTTGTTGATGGATCAAATGGGAATCGAGTGGGAAGACATGGAATAGCGACTCGTCGCTTTCAAAGTCATATCACAGTGCTCATCAATAGGGATCGTTAACGATCCCTTTTTGTTTATACCCAAGCGACTTCAAACTTTAAATTTCACCATCTTGAGTTGGTTTGGGATATAGGAAATCCTATGTTTTCTATGATAGATCCACAGACACTCGCCTTAGCCTCGCTGGTCGTGTTTCTGGGCGCCTTAACCCAAAGTCTGATTGGGTTTGGGCTTGCGGTTGTCGCCAGTCCTTTGCTGTATATCGTCGATCCACAACTTGTACCTGCGCCTGTTATTGCTATGGGTTTCTCCATCGCCCTGCTGACCTTAGTGCGTGAACGCGGTCACTTAGAATTCAATGGCTTGCAATATGCGCTCCTAGGTCGCGTGCCCGGCGGTTTTATCGGCGCGAGTTTATTACTGTTTGCGCCTCAACCCATACTGGGTTTATCCATCGCCGCCATTGTGACTATCGCGGTGATCCTCAGCCTGTATAAATTCAGCCTGCCAGTGAATAAGAAAACCCTCTTCGGTGCGGGCGTGGTTTCAGGGATCTTCGGCAATATCGCCGCGATTGGTGGCCCGCCGATGGCGATTTTGTTGGCAGGCAAAGATGCCTCGCAGTTTCGTGCTGCCCTGTCGGCCTTCTTCATTTTTAGCTCCATGATTGCATTGATCATTTTAGCGATCACTGGCTTATTAGAATTAAAACATCTGTGGCTGTCGTTGATGCTGCTCCCCTCAGTGATTTTAGGTTACTTAGTCGCAGGACGATTAGTGGGCCGTGTCGATAAAGAGAAGACAAAGATGGCGACGTTAGTCCTGTGCAGTATCAGCGCCTTAGTGCTAACGGTGAAGTCGGTTATTGAGTTATTACCCCAATAAGCGTCCTGCTTGTACTGGCAAACCTTCTCAAGATTCAAACAATAAAAAAGCACTGACATTGCCAGTGCTTTTTCTTTATCTATCAATATGTAAAGCTAGATTACACTCAGCTTAAATAGCTTTGCCCTGCGTACACAATAAAGTGTCTTAAGGCGAGTACGCCCGTTAAGCTCGCACAAGCCACCATGATCATCGCGCCCTTAGTGTGGCGAGTCGCGGCGGGTAGCAGCATAAACAGCAATGGAATACCAAAACCTATACCGACAACGCCTATCCAGAACACGCTTGCCCATAACCCAGAAGTTAACGATGCTAAGGCCGCAGCCGCCGCGCCGCCCTTGAAGTACAAGGCGCAGAACAACATGAACAGGAACAGGATTTCAATCGCCATCACAGGCAATTCTAAACCGTGCATCTTCACTAAAGTTTTGTCGTGGCTGTCAGTCTTAAACATCAGCAACGCCAGTACCGCGTTTGCCGCAGCGCCCGCCGACAAACCTGACACTAAAAACAGCGCAGGCAGTACCGCAGTGTTGAGCATAGGATAGGCATTCATCGCCGAAATTAAGAAGCCAGTGTAAGCCCCTACGCCAATGGCGAGGACAAACAACAATACTTCAATCAGCTTTCGAAATGGCATAAGTAACTTAGCGATAGGTGTTAGGAAACCCAAACCCCATTTTGGTAAGTCATCCCGCAGCACAATAATGGCGTACGCAAAAGCTAAGGGAGAATACGCCAGCAGCGCCAGCACCCCGATTGCCATCACAGACTGGAAGTTATAGTGAATTAAGATCAACCAGAAGTGGAATGGTTTGGTTAAGTCAAACACTAAGCAAGCTAGACCTAAGCTAATTGCTACAGGCCCAATAATGGCTGCCGCCTTAAGAATGCTGCTTTCAGCTCCCGCGCTGAGTTCCTTATTCGCCCAGCGCAAACCAATGCCAATCAGTAAACTGCCCGCGGATAACCCCGCCATAAACAGGTAAACGGCGATGACCCAGTGCCAAGTGACAGGATCATATTGCGCCATGTCGCCCCAAGTATTGTTCATAATCAAATCCCCCCTCTTTTGGTAGGAACGCGATATACCCTAGGTTTAGTGCCCAAATGGGTTTTATCTTGGTAAGTGATTTTAGTGTTGAGCATGATGGCCACTTCACTCTTAGGATCATTGGCATCACCAAACACTAAGGCATCGGTTGGACACACAGTCACACACGCTGGCTCTTCACCCCGAGCTAAACGACTGTCTTTACAGAAGTTACACTTATCCGCCGCCTTGGTTTCTGGGTTCATAAAGCGCACTTTATATGGGCACGCTGCCACACAGTACATACAGCCGACACACTTCTCGGTATGGATAGAGATAATGCCATCTTCACCCACATAGGCCGCGCCTGTTGGGCACACTTTAACGCATGGTGCATCTTCACATTGCTGGCAAGATACCCTGTGATATTTGAAATGCAGATTGGGCATCTCACCAAAGGGGCCTTCCACACGCACTTGCAGACGAGTTACGCCTTCGGGTACGCCATTTTCACTGCGACACGCCACGTTACAAGCTTGGCAGCCGATGCACTTATTCTCGTCGTGCACCATTACATATCGTTTATTCATTTAAGCCTCCGATTAGCGCTTTGCCAGCGTGACGCCCGTGGTGTGCACTGTCATGCCACACACAGGAGCAGTAACGTGCGGCAGTAAGTTACCGCAGTGGATACCTTTGCCCGTTGCTCTGACCAACTCTTTGTTTTTAGAACCAAAGCCCATGTAAGCAAACACAGTATCTTGGCGAATACCCGGCGTGACTAAGGCATGGCCTTCTTCTGTGCCAACACTACTGGTGAGGCGGATTGGGTCGCCATTGCTGATCCCTAATTTGCCCGCAGTGACGGGGTGAACCCACACAGCGTTATCCGACATCAGGTTAGCGAGCATAGGTACATTGTGGGTGGCGCCATTGGTGTGCACCGCCACTTTGCCTTGGATAAAGTACAGCTCATCTGCTTTTTTAAGATTCACTTCGCGGAACTTGATCACCCCACGGCCTGGTGCCATGGCTTCGACTTTCGCGGAAGTGAGTTCAATTTTGCCACTCGGGGTTTTAAAGGTCAGTGCGCTGGCGTAAGTGCCGTCTTCATCGGCAGGTCGCGCATTGGGGTATGCCTTAATAAACTCGGCAACCATCTTAGGCTCGCACAACATAATTGGCTTACCGAAGCTCACAAAACCTTCGTCTTTGATCCGGCGCAGCAGGTCAGTGTCGCGGTTCACCTGCAGCATTTGCAGGGTTTCCATGTTTTCCCATGGATAGAACTCGCCAAGGCCCATAGCCACACCCACATCCTTAAAGATCTGCCAAGAAGGCTTAGTATCACCTAAGGTTTCAACGACCCGTTGGCGCACATAATAGGCCGGATTTTTACCTGACTTATCAGCAATTTCTTCATCACGTTCAAGATAAGTCGACTCAGGTAAAATCACGTCCGCATAGGCGGCGGTTTCGCTGATATACACATCACACACGGCGATAAAGTCGAGCTTTTTCATCGCTTCAACAACGCGTGCTCTGTCTGTCATGGTTTGCATTGGGTTAGTGCGTGACATCACCCAGCCGTGTAACTGGTAAGGAACAGCGCTTAATGTGGCATCGAGAATGGTTTGGTAAACGCCGCCCGATGTCCACATCATGGCGTACTGTTCTTCCACCTGATCGATACGTTTCGCTGCTGGTTTTGGCATGTCTTTCACGCCAGGTTTTGCCAATACGGGCGCAACCGCTTCACCGGCAAGCTTGTTGTAATCACCGGGTTTCTGGCCGATATAAATCCCGCCCTTACGCTCGATGTTACCAATCAAGACGTTAGCGGCGTAAAGGGCGCGGCGCATCTCAAACTCTTCGGTGGTAAAGGTGGCTCTGTGACCAAAATCGACCACAGCATGGGGCGCTTTAGCGGCATATTCGTGGGCGATACGACGAATGTCTTTGGCAGGCACATCGGAGATGGTTTCAGCCCATTCAGGGGTATAAGCTTTCACTTCGGCGGCAAAGGCTTCGAAGCCTTCCACATAACGCGCGACAAATGCCTTGTCGTAAAGATTATCTTCAATCAATACATGGCATAACGCCAAGGCGACGGCCACATCGGTACCGGGGCGAATGGCATACCATTCATCGGCCTTGTCGGCCACAATGGAGAATCTTGGCTCGAACACCACCAGCTTGGCACCTTTGTCCATTTGCGCCGCCATCATGCCGCGGGTTTCGGACATATTGATGCCTTCGTACAAGTTATGGCCGAAGTTAATGATGTATTTAGAATTACTTAAATCACGTTTGACCTTAGTGCCAAAAATAGCCTTAGCGGCAATTTCATAACCACCTGGGCAAGTCGACGCGTGGGTAAAGGTATTTGGACTACCAAAGGCGGTCGCAAGGTGAAACAAATGCTTTTCTTGTGAGCCAGATTTTGACGAGAATGCCACGGCTTCTGGGCCATGTTCTTTTTTGATTTTATTGAGGTTTTCAGCGATTAATTTATAAGCCTCATCCCAACTGATCTCAGCCCATTTGCCTTCGCCGCGCTCACCGACCCGCTTTAACGGTTTAACGATACGCTGTGGATCGTACAATAAACTATGGCCTGCGCCGCCTCGGGCACACACTTTACCGCCAAAGGATTTAGCGGCCTTGTTGCCACTAATGAAGACGTTTTTGCCCTCAATCACCCGCGCCGAAATCGGGCAGCGAGTCGAACACATTTCACAAATACTGGCAATGTCTTTGCCCATGCCCTTTAGCTGCTTATTCTCTAATGCCGCTAAGCTGCCCGGCAGCAGACTGGCCAGCGCACACGTGGCGCTGCTCGCTCCTGCTCCCTTTAAAAAGGTTCGCCTATTAAGCTCAATCATGGTTACCTCCATCACGCTCATCCCACCCGTCTGTCGCCATTTTTGGCGCCATCGAGCAGAGGTTTGCTCACTGATTTGATTACTTTTTTAGTTATAAAGCGTTAAAACAGCGCCACCATATCTTCAAAATACACGGCATACGCTGAATACACTGCTCATCCACAGAGATTGTTATCCCGAAAGAGGTAGGTGGGTATTGTGGTAAACCACATGGGGAAGCTCGGTGTGATCTACCGCAACTAAAACCTAAGACTGACCTTGAAATACGTGAATAAGATCAATAGGTCCTAAAACACGAGCAGAAAAAAGCCGCCAGATGGGGTAAATGGCGGCTTAAAAAAAACAGATATCTCAGTAAATTGCGATAACACTCATGGGATGAGCATCACTATGCTGAGTGAAAAGCTGAGTAAAAACCTACCACAATCCTTAATCCATTAATTCTATATCGAGGCAGTTGAGCAGCCGAATCGCTTCGTCGCGGCTAAACTTAGCGCCTTTGATTTTATTGTTAAAAATGTCGATATCGTAATTGGAGGCCTCGCTGAAATCCGCCTCCAATAATTGAGTTCGGCCAAACAAACTATGACTAAAATCCGTGTAGGTGAAATTGGCTTGATTAAAACTGCCCTCGCGAAAATCGACATCGTGGGCCTTACACTCTTCGATGATAATTTCATCGAGGGACAAACCTAAAAATGAGCAATCATTTAAGATGGATTGCTTAAAGGAAAAGGGCGCGGCAAAGGATAAACGCGACCACGCGGCTCGGGTCCAATCGATACCGACTAACTTACATTCTTCAAACTCCACCCCGCTGAAGTGACACTGGGGCACTTTCACTAAACTTAAGTTGCAACGCACAAAGCGGCAATCGATAAACTTGCATTTACGGAAAGTGCTCTCGCTAAAATGGCAATCTTGAAAGCAGCAATCCTCAAACTCGATGCCCTGTAGATCTTGGGCTAATTCCGACAAGCCATTGAACTGTTTTGATAAAAAACTATTGCCCTGCAAAGCCGCGCTTTGTGCGAGTTGCGATGGCGCAAGCTGTGATTGTGTAAGCTGCAAGACTTCTTTCTGTGACGACATAACACCTCTAATCCTGCCCAATCCCCAACAATAAAATATGCAGGGCAATTGGGCTAGATACTACTTATTGTTTACTCTCTGATACGAGGCTTGAGACTCACCGGCTAAATGCTCGCGACGAGTTCCTCAAGCTGATCGGTCGCCTTAGACCAACCCTGATGAAACCCCATATCCTCATGATTCTGCCTATCTTCGCTATTCCAATGCAGCACCCGCGCAGTGTACTTAGTCTTGCCGTCCACAGGTTCAAAAGTAATAGTTGCCGTCATAAAGGCTTTATCGGACGGCACCCAAGCCTCAGTAAAGGCATCGGTAAATACGATGCGCTCATTCTCAACCACCTCAAGATACACGCCGCGGTTAGGAAAATCTTGCCCCTCAGGGCTGCGCATCACAATCACGTTAGTGCCGCCGGCACGCACATCTAAGCTCGCACTAGCCACAGTCCACGGCCTTGGCGTAAACCAAATTTTGAGGAGCTCTGGCTCGGTCCACGCGCGGAACAGCTTTTCTGGCGGCGCATCGATAATCCGCTCTAATACTAGCTCTCGTTGATTATCATTATGTACATGCTGACTTGTGCTCATATTCCCTCCATTGGATATTTGGCTTGATGGTCTTGTCGGCTGCAGCTACATCATAAGCTCGCACATCAGCGCGCTAAAATACAGCCCTTCAACATTAGCTCGTCCGCAGAACACCTGCCCTCCATCATGCTCAGCACTGAGTGTTAGCGCGTGATACCCTTGCAAATCCTTACGCCCGCTAAACTCAAACCACAAAACTATATAAAGAGCAGTGTAAAGGGCTATGTAAAGATCGGTGCAAAGAGCGATGCAAATAGCCGTGGCAAATTTTGTCAAAAAAGGTAGAATGTCGCCACTTTTTCGCGGCAGTCTAGAACAAGGTTATCTCGGATTAATGGTTAGCATTTTCGAGCAAAATGGCACGGGCCCAGCCCGCTTTCGCAGACCACTTTCACTGTGGTGCCAACCTTGCCCTGCGTTTGTTCCCTACCTTGCATTATCTCCTGCTGACACAATTCAAACACCGCCCGAAAATACCCCTTTTGCTGTTCAAGATTTAACATCAAATCCCGCAAACTGGCTGAGCGATTTACGCCCTAAGCCAAGCGCGAATAATAAAGCGGTTGCAATGAATCTGGCTGTTGCTAACGCCATAGTCCATCTGCAAACCGACACTTATAAAAACCTTATCCCTACACTCTCTATCCTAAGGAATACTCGTCATGAGTCTTGCTGATTCCGTATTAGCCGTGAATAACGATTTGCCAATCCGCACCGACAGCCCAGTCCACAGCGGCAAGGTTCGCAGCGTTTACTGGCTAACCGATGCCGACAGCCGCCGTTTAATCAAAACCAAGGGTTATAACGTCCCCGAAGATACCCCGCTCGCCATCATGGTGATCAGCGACCGTATCTCAGCCTTCGACTGTATCTTCCACGGTGAAGGTGGCCTCAAAGGCATTCCCGGTAAAGGCGCGGCATTAAACGCGATTTCTAACCACTGGTTTAAACTGTTCGCCGAAAACGGCCTAGCCGACAGCCATATTTTGGATATCCCGCACCCGTTCGTATGGATAGTCCAGAAAGCCCGCCCCATTAAAGTCGAAGCCATTTGCCGCCAGTACATCACAGGCTCAATGTGGCGCGCTTACTCTAAGGGCGAGCGCGTATTCTGTGGCATCACACTGCCAGAAGGCTTAGAGAAAGATCAAAAGCTCCCTGAGCTGTTAATCACCCCATCGACTAAGGGTATTTTAACCGGCATCCCAGGCGTGCCAGCCCAAGATGACGTGAACATCAGCCGCAGCGATATCGAAGCCAACTACCAAGCCTTTGGCTTTGAAAAGTTAGAAGATATCGACCTGTACGAGAAGCTGTTAAAGGATGGCTTTAAAGTGATTTCAGCCGCGCTGGCAAAACTTGACCAAGTGTTTGTCGACACTAAATTTGAGTTCGGTTATGTGACCGATAAAGATGGCCATTCAAAACTGATTTACATGGATGAAGTCGGTACTCCAGACTCATCACGTATTTGGGACGGCGCCGCCTACCGCGATGGCAAGATTTTGGAAAACTCCAAAGAAGGTTTCCGCCAATTCCTGCTAAATCATTTCCCCGATCCTGATGTACTGCTCAATAAAGACAGAATGCCAGAGCGTGAAGCCCTCGCCCGCGACAATGACCTCCCACTTGAGGCCATGATGCAAGTGTCACGCACTTACACCGGCGTTGCCGAGAAAGTGACTGGCGCGGCGATTCCGCTGCCAGCGAATCCTAAGGCAGATATCATCAAGATACTCAAAGATGAGTATGATCTGATTGTGTAATAGAGAGTTGTAATCAAATCTGAGGTTTTGGGTGGTTTACCCATAACTGAATAGTAGAAAAGGCGCTTAGGCGCCTTTTTGTTTAAGTCATTCAAAAACTTAACCAATACACCGCTGATGATTAAGCACTGTCATTCCAGTGACACGCCATGAACTCATCCATGAGGGCTCGACAACGGCATCCATGCCGTCAACGGTCACTTACATGCCAATGCTTAATTCAACCAACTCTTCAGTAATCTGTATGCCTTTTCACAAGCAGACACTTTACAAATTTAACAATGGACGGCTCGTTAAATTGTTTCGGTGTAAGGTGATAACTAGATCTGTACAGCCAACATGTCTAACTATGTAGTATTGATACAACCTCTGCTAATAGTAAAAAATTACAGACCATTGAGAACTGGTATATAGCAATCAAGCTTTTCATCAAACCGCAGATTATCAAACTGAACACCAGAATACTTTAAGCTCACGAAAGCAGAGTAATAGTCACTATGCCTCGTGATAAATCTAGGATAAATATTTATATCATTATCCGCAGCGTCAAACGTGTCGCCAGTTACATAATTTAGGCATTTGAGCCTGCTTGGCAGCCCATATATTACTATAGGGTTTACAGGGAACTTAGGGTTGTCATATATAACTTTACGTAGTAACTCCCA